>Ga0105106_10000117_pt1 | contig 49249 bp, 53 predicted proteins | sample PPLLaktember2015_5_FD_79109 | JGI IMG/M metagenome (GOLD analysis project Ga0105106, IMG submission 79109) | Freshwater sediment microbial communities from Prairie Pothole Lake near Jamestown, North Dakota, USA - PPLs Lake P8 Core (1) Depth... | ecosystem: Environmental > Aquatic > Freshwater >... | reverse complement strand
GTTCGGGGTCCCGCAGGAACTCGCGGTGCACGAAATCGAGCATTCGGCGCTGCCGCGACTCGTCCGGCACCTGGCTGTAGAGGTGCGCCGCCATCATGAGGGGGTACTGGCTCTGCGGGTCGAGCGCGAGCGCGCTCGCGAGCCATGCTTCCACCGACCCATAGTCGAGGTCGCGATAGGGGACGCTGATCCCCGGCTGATTGTCGAAAGCCTGCAGGTAGAGCGTGAGCGCGTGCGCGAAACCTATGGGCTCGCCCAGGCTCGCCAGGCGCAGCCAGGCGACCGGGGGAGGCGGCTCGAGCGCCGCCGCCCGCGCGGTCGGAAGCGGCGCCGCGGCTCGCCACACGACGAGCGCGCACAGTCCCGCCGCGAGGACGAGCATCACCGGGCGCGGCACGCTGTCGAGCGAGCGCTCCCGCGAGCTCGCGAGCCGCAGCCGTTTCAGAAGTTCCTCCGGTGGAGATCGAAGACCGCGGCCGCAGTGAGGATCACGACGAGCAGCGCGCTGTGCGCGGCGACGCCGGGGAGCGCCCCCCACGAAGCGCCCGCATCCACGAGCCATTCGGTGCGCGTCCACTGGTCGAGCGGCGGAACGACCAGTGCGAGCGCCTCGACGAGCTGCTGCATGACCTGGTGCGAAGGCGCATCGGCACCGGCGATGGGATTGGCGCCGATCAGGCGGATCGCGGTGATCGCACGCGCGAGCAGGTAGAAAGCCATGACGAAGCTGGTGGCGGGCATCAGGCTCGCGAAAGTGATCGCGCAGAAAAGGCTCAGCGCGACGAGGAGCGCGAGCTCGAAAGCGAGGGAGGCGCTCCAGATCGCCGCGCCTTCCCAGCCGGCGAGCGGCACGAGCGGCAAGCCCACCGCGAGCGCTACCGCGGCGGCGATCACGACGAACCCGGCGAGCTTCCCGAAGAGGTAATGCGATCTCGGCAAATCGAGCGCGAGCGTCACGTCGAGCCCTTTGTCCTGGAAGTCGCGGCTCACGCTGCCGATGACTTGGAGAGCCACGAGGAAGGCCGTCGCGAACCTCACGGCGGCGGCATAGAATGCGGTCTGGAAACGCGAGCTGTCGGTGATCGCGATCTCGCGCACGAAGAAGCTTGCGCCGATGAGGATCGCGATCAGCACCAGCGTGAGCAGCGGCAGTCGCGTGCGCAGCGCCTCGAGCACGGTGTAGCGGCCGATCGTCGCGATCCGGTTGCTCATGGCGCGTTCTGGTTTTCGATGCGACAGTATAGCGAATGCGCCTGTGCGCCACGTCCGTGCCACGGCCGGGGCGGTAACGAGAGATGCGCGATGAGCACCTATCGAGCACGCGAGTGAGCACGACGACCGTCAGCACGGCCGAGCGCATCGCGATGGCGAACCCGCAGTGGTCGCTCGGACTCATGCTGCTCGCCCTGCACGCCTCGATCGCGTGGGGCATCGAAGACTGGTGGCCGCGCGCGTTCCTGCTCGCTCACTTCGGGCTTTTCCTCCTGTGGCAGCCGGTATGGCGGGGGGAGAACGAAGTCGAGCCGAAGCAGGCGCTGATCGTCATCGCGGTCGCCGTGCTGTTCGTCGGCTGGTACACGTGGTGGCTGATGGCGGTGTGGCTCGCCGTTCTGTTCGCGCTGATCGGCGGCAGCGTGCCGCGCATCGCGGATCGCAGCCAGCGGCTGATCTCGGCGCTCGCGGCTTTCTATCTCCTTTCGATGCTGCTCGTGTGGGTCGTGCCCAAGCTTTTCGTGGATCAGACGGTCGAGCCGGTGCTGGCGGCGCTCGTGCGCTACGGGTTCCCGTTACTCGCCGTGGCCATTCTGATGGTGCGCGTGACCGCCGAGCGCCCGCACACCCCGGTGGGCGTCGATCTCTTCTACAGCGTGCTGTTCTTCCTGCTGGTCGCCGCGCTGGTGCTCGGCGCGTTCGTCGTGCGCGAAGTGAGCCAGGGTTATTACATCATCGCGCTCGCGCAGACGCTGCTCGGCATAGGCGCGCTGCTGGTCGCCCTGTCGTGGCTGTGGTACCCGCACAGCGGATTCGCCGGCGTGGGCTACATGCTCTCGAGCTACCTGATGAGTCTGGGATTGCCGTTCGAGCTCTGGGTGCAGCGGCTCGCAGAGCTCGCGCAGGAGGAGACCCAGCCCCAGCGCTTCCTCGCCGCGGGCCTGCAGCACATGCTGGACATGCCCTGGGTGAAGGGCGTCGAGTGGCAGGCGAGCGGGGGGAGCGGAGCGTTCGGCACGCGCACGCCTCACTCGACCGAAGTCTCTTCGGGCGATTTGAGGCTGACGATACACACGCGCTGGGCGGCCTCGCCGGCGATCCTCATCCATCTGAAGCTGCTCGCGCAGATGGTCGGCCATTTCTACGAGGCGAAGCAGCGCGAGCAGATGCAGCGGCAGAGCGTATACACCCACGCCATCTACGAGACCGGCGCGCGTCTCACGCACGACGTGAAGAATCTGCTGCAGTCGCTCAAGGCGCTGTGCGCCGCGGCTGCGACTACCAGCCCGGAACAGGCGCAGGCGCTGCAGTCGCTCGTTCAGAGGCAGCTGCCGCAGATCACCCAGCGCCTGAACACCACGCTCGACAAGCTGCGCGCGCCGCTGCACGGCGAGATGAGCCAGGTGCCGGCGCGCGAGTGGTGGGAAAGCGTGATGCAGCGCTATAGCGGTCGTAACGTCGTCTTCGGCCTCGACGGCGCGATGCAGGAGCTTTCGCTTCCGGCGGAGCTTTTCGACAGCGTCGCCGATAATCTCATCGAGAACGCGTGCAACAAGCCGGCGGAGACGAAGCAGCTCGAGGTGCGGGTCACGTTTTCGCCCGCGAACGGTTGCGCGCTCGCGGTCTGCGACAACGGCACGGCGATTCCCAAAGGCGTTGCGAGCCAGCTCTTCGAAGGCGCAGTCGCCTCGAGCAGCGGCTTCGGGGTGGGTCTCTACCAGTCGGCGCGGCTCGCGGCGCAGTGCGGCTACCGCCTTGCGCTCGCGGCCAACTCACCGGGGCGCGTGTGCTTCGTGCTCTCGAAATCGGCCTCGGCCGCCAAGGCGTCCGCGCGACACGCGGCGTAGCCCGCGAGCGCGCCGCGAATGTCGGCCGGGTCGGGGAAGCTGGCCGCTCGCGACGAGGGGCGGTCTTGCCAACGCCGGGCTCGCCGTCCTTTCGGCGGCGCTGCTGCGCGAACTTTCGGCGAAGCTAGGGTAATTGTCCCGCCGCGAACATGCGTGCGACGAGTACCGGCATCGGGATCCAGCGCACGATGTCGTCGAACTCGTTACCCGCCACGCTCGAGGGCACGCGCATGACGAAAATGCGGTCCTCGCTGCCGCCGTTCGGATTGGGATTCTGCGCTTCGTCGACGCTCGCGCCGCCGCTCGTCGCATTGCCTCCGGCGGACCAGACGACCACGGGCGCGGTCGACACGAGCGTGGGCGCGCCGCCGCAGCTCTTGCCGGCGGCCACGCCCTTGCCGCTGGCGCAGACATGGAAAAGCGACAGTGCCGGATCGCCGAGCGCGGCGATCCCGGCGGCGCGCATTCCGTTCACGCGCGTGAAAGCGTGGGTGTTGCCGGGCGGTCCGGCGCTTTGGTCGGTGACGGCGTAGCGTATGCGGTTCGCCGACGTGCCCCAGCCGTCGACCGCGTAACCCTGTGCGTCGGATGCGCGAAAACCGAGCTCCGCGCCCGGCAGGAAGCCGTGCTGCCTGGGGCAGCGGCCGGTGACGTGATCGGTTCCGGCGGCTTCGCGACCGCCGCTCGCCGCGTCGGCGGGGCACGGGAAATACCCCTTCGCCACCGCGTATCCCAGCAGGGCTTCGCGCGCATCGCGCAGCAGCCGCCCGGTGTCTTCGATCTTGCGGTTTTCGACCTGCGACTCGAGTGGAATGAAGACCGTGCCGAAAAGGAGCGCGAGCAGGAACAGCGCGACCGCGACTTCGACGATCGTGAAGCCCCGGGGTCGCGCGGCTTCACTGCGCGCTGCCATTGCCGCCTGCGAGTACGACGCCGCCCGCCGGAGGCGACGCCGCGGTCTGCCCGGCGGGCGTGAACTGCCCGGCCGCGACCAGGCGACTGATGAGCGTCGTCACGGGGATCCACGCGACGAGGTCGTCGAACTCGTGGCCCGCGACTTTGGACGGACCGCGGCTCACGAACACGCGATCGGCGCTGCCGCCATTGGGGTTGGGGTTTTGCGCTTCGTGCACGCTCGTGCCGCCGGTGGCGCCGTTGGCGCCGACCGACCACACCACGGCGACTGCATTGGACGCGAGCGTGACCGCGACGCCGCAGTCGGCCGCGGCGACTCCATTGCCGCTCTGGCAGATGTGGAAGTGCGGCGCTGCGCCGAAGCTCGCGAGCGGCGCGCTGCGCAATCCGTTGGTGCGCGTCAAGGGGTTCGCGACCCCGCCAACCGGCTGGCTCGAGATGGCATAGCGTATGCGCTGGGAATTGCCTTCCCACGCGTCCACCGCGTAACCCTGCGCATCGGTCGGGCGAAAGCCGAGAAGCGCCGCGGGCAGGAATCCGTGCGACTGCGCGCAACTGCCGGTCACGTGGTTGGTGCCGAGCGGCTCCTGTCCGTTGCTCGCCGCGTCCGCGGGACACGGGAAATAGCCGTTCGCAGCCGCGTAGCCGAGCAGCATCTCGGTCGCGAGATCGAGCATGCGCCGAGTCTCGTCGAGCTTGCGGGACTCGATCTGCGTCTGCAGCGGAACGAGGACGCTGCCCAGCACGAGGGCGATCACCGACAGCGAGACCGCGTGCTCGAGGATGGTGAATCCGGCCGCGGCGGTGCGCGGGGTCGTTGCGAGGCGAGCAGTCATGGCGTGCACTCCTTCAGTTGGAGCATGGCGAGGTCGCACTCCCGCGGGGTGAGCGTATCGGCGCAGGGCGCTTTCATCATCGTTTGCGCCGCGCTCGCGCACGGGCATTGCGCGAGCGCCGCTCCCGCAAAGCGGCACACGGCGCGCACCGAATTCGCCGATTCGCGGCACGGTACGCTGTCGATCAGCGCGCGGGCATTGATCGCGCAGCCCGTGGCCGCTCCGGCGATGGGGTAAGCCCGATCGCGGTCGGGATTCATCGAGGCCGGCGTCACGAAACGGTGGTCGCCGTCGCGATTCTCCGCCTCGTCCAGGTAATCGCTCCAGCTCGCACGGAGCGCGCCGCCCGCGGCGTAGCCGGGAGAGATGAGCAGGACGTCGTAGCCCGCACGTCCATCGAGCGTGAGGTTGGGTTCGGTACACGTCTGGCAGCTTTTGCCGCCGCCTTCCAGCGCGTCCTGCGCAACTGCGTAATAGATGAGGCGAGACCAGCCGTTCGCTGCGAGATAGGACGGCAGGACGCCGCTCGCCCACGGCTGCGGCAGCGCGCCCGCGGCCGGTATGCGGCCCTGATGCGCGCCGAAGTCGCTCGTGCCGTCGTTTCCGCTGTCGGGCCAGGGATAGCAGGCGCATGCGCTCGTGCTCCTGTAGGCAAGGAGCGCGTTACGGGTTTCGAGCGCGGCCCGCCGCTCCACGAGCGGCATGAGGTCTGCCGTGATGACGATCGCGAGCCGGTCGTTGTAGTGCTCGCCTGCGGGCGCCGAGATGTAAGGACCGGCAGCCGCCGCGTTGTTCACTTCCGCGGCGGTATCCAGGTAGTTGGTGGCGCACCGCGCGCGCTGCACGTTCTTCGCCGTGCCGGCACAGAACGTGAGGCTCGCGTCGCGGCGCTGTCCGGGCAGCGCCGTTCCCGGTGCGAACACGACGGCGACGCCCTGCGAGGTCACGAGCCTCAGCTTGCTGTTGCTGTACACCTCGAGCGTGCCTTTCGTATCGCTGTTCAGAGCGGGCGCGAAAGGATGATCGCGGAAGCCCGGAGAGAGTGCATACCAAAGCCGCTCGCCCGCGGCGTCGCGCAGATCGCCGATGCCGAGCGTGCGCCACGGCAGTCGGCCGAGATAGCTCGGACACGCCGAGCCGGTGAAGAGATCGGCGCTTCCATCGTCGTCGTTGTCGGGGCAGGGCAGGCTGCCGGGCCGGTTGGCGTCGGCGAGCGCACGGCCGATCAGCGCCTCCCGGGCTTCCTCGAGCGCGAGACGCGTGCGCGCGTTTGCGCTCACGATGCGGCTCACTTCGGTCGTCGATCCGTAGACGAGCAGCACCGTCGCGATCGACATCATCATGATGAGGACGAGCAGTGCCTGGCCCCGGCACGCGCGCAAGCGCAGATGGACCGGCACTACGGTCGGATGGGGATGGGGTTCGCGCTGTGAGGCGGTTCTCACGGCAGTCGCTTTCGGGAAAGGACCAGGCGCGCGAGCGGGCTCGAGGCTGCCCGCTTTCAGACGATCGAAATCTTACCAGCCCGCCGCCGCGGAGGAGTCGAGCGCGAAAATTTCGGCGTGGCGGGGGAGCGGGCGCGAGGCCCCGGCGAGCGCGGGCCCGCTTACTGCGTGGCGCCGCGACTGCGCAATTGCCGCTCTTCGGCCGGGGGCGGCCCGCGGGCGCCGGGATCGGGCTTGAGCCCGACGGTGCCCGGCGCCGTGGCCGATGACGGGGGGTCCGGCGCGCGCCCGGGCGCTTTGGGATCGGCTGATGCGGCTTTGGGCTCCGGAGGTGGCGGCTTTGCGTCGCCCCCCGCGCCTTTGGTTTCAGCGGGCGCGGCTTTGGCGTCCGCCGGCGCGCGCGCCTCGCCTGCGGCGCTCTTGGCGTCGTCCCTGGGCTTGCGGGTTTCCGCGATCTTGCCGGTCTGCACTTCCACCGACTGCCCGACTTTGATTTCGATGGTGCGCCCGGTTTCCGGCACCTGCAGCGTCACCGCGCCGTCGGGACGCACTTTGCCTTTCAGGCTGAGACCCGCCAGCGCTTCCTTCTCGTCGACCAGGCGGTTGTTGATCCACAGCATCGATTTTCCGTCGCTGCGCCGGACGATGCCGCCGTAGCTCACGACCTGCGGCGGCGGAGGCGCCTCGGGGGCTTCCTCCGCCGCCACCTGTGCGACGGGCTTCTGCACCCGCGCGACATCGAGCGCCGCGCGCTCGGCAGGCGTGTAGAAGAGTCGGCCGATCGCGGGGCGATCGACTTGCGCGCCAGCGGCCGCGCGCTCCGGTCCCGGCTGAGCCGCGCAGACCGCCGCTGCCGCAGCGATGCCCGCGAGCAGCAGCATCGCGCGACTCATCCTTTTTTCTCCGCAGGTCCGGCGGGTTTCACGGTGAGCCAGCGCACGTCGCACTCGGCGTTCAGGTTGGCCTGCAGGTGCGCGGCCTTGTCCTCGACAGACCGCAAGCGGCGCAGCGTGCACTGGTCGATGGTGAAGAACCCCCCGCCGTAGCCCGCGAGCGCGTCGAAGAAGCGCGGCAGGTCTTCCTCGTGCAGCAACCGGAACCTGAGATGCATGAGCGATTCCTGGAGCAGGAGCTGCCCCAGGTTGAACTCGGCCGCGTAGACGTACGGCTTCTGCGCCCCGATGTCGTATTCGACCCCGAAGATGCGCGCCTGCTCGTTGGCGACGCGCAGGCTGTCGAGCCAGTTGATGCGCTGCTCGTCGCCGACGAAGCCGGCGCGGCCGAGCTCCCGGTAGCTGCCGAGATACTGGCTGATCATTTCCTTCTCTTCGCCGGCGTTCTGGATGCGCAGGCGCGCTTCCCGCAACTGGGTTTCGCGCTGGCCGAGCTGCCTTTCGGCGTTCTCGAGGACATTTCCCGACACGTAGACGACTGCGATCGCGACCAGCAGCGTCGCCCCGAGCGCGATCAGCGGAATGCGCAGCGCCTCGATGTCTTCGCGCGTCATATCTGGGGCTTCAGCACGATGACGAGCTCGAACTCGGCGGTGCCCGATTCCGACCGGGAATCGAGGGTGTTGCCCGAGAGGATGGACTTCGGGCTCACGTTGAGCGGCATTTTGGTCGGGCGCACTTCGGCGATCGACGGGTGCGCGCGCAGGCGCGCCGCGAGCTCGTTGATCGTATCGATGGCGGCGCGGTAATCGCCGCGAAATGGCCGCACCTCTCCGGCCACGTAAGCGCTTTGATGGCGCACCGGGGGCGGCGTGCCGGGCGCGGCCGGTGCAGGCGCGGCCGCGCTCGCTTCGGCGCCTTTCTGTATGTCGTCCATACCGTAGCGCCATCCCAGCTCGCGCAGGGCGACGTTGGGGCTCGCCTGCAGCGCCTGCGATACGAGCGCCATCGCCGGCACCGGGCTGCGCGCTTTCTCCCGTACCGCTTTCGCGATCTCGACCGCTTTCTTCAGGTTGTCGCCGCTCGTCGGGGCGGGCGGGAACTGGCGCGTGAGCTGCTGGTATTGCTGCTCCTGCACCGCGACCTGCTGCGCGACTTCGTCGGCCCGCGCGTCGATGCGGTATGCCTGCCACGCGTTCACCATGCTCCACAGCGCGGCGATCGCGCCGATGCTCGCGCACGCCGCGTAAATCGCACGCGAGACGCGATACCGGCGGAAGCCGAGCGTCGCGTTCGCGGGCGCGATGTTACCGACGGGAGGCTTGAGCCCGAGGAGCTGCAGGTACATCGCATCCGGCGTCTCGCTCAGTAGTCGAGGCTCGATGCCGAGCCGGCTCGCGAGCTCGGCGCGGCCCACGCGCACGCAGTCGAGCGCGGGATTGTCCTGAACGATGGCCGCGGCGACGTCTTCGAGCTCGTCGTTGCGGTCGAGGAGCAGCACCGTCAGGTGTTCGTCCAGCGTTGCGGTTCGCAACGCGTGCAGATAGAGACGGGTGTTCGAGATCTCGCCGGCGAAAAGCCTCACCGGGTCGGTCGTCTTGGCGCCGTCGCCGCGCGTCAAGCGACTCAAACGGAACTGGCGGTCGCGGAAGAACGTGAGTCTCAGGCCGCCGCTGTGCTGCGCGGCCACGAGCAGGTTGGGCGTCTTGACCTGGAGCCTGTCGAGCAGCCCCGAGCTCACCATCGGCAGCATGTATACCGCGGCAAGCGGCAGCTCCTGGCCGCCGATGATGCGCATCCAGTCGGCGACGATCTCGGGATTGGTGAGGGCCGAGAAGAGAAAGCGGTCGTCGCGCCGCTTGCCGGGCTCGCGGCCCTGCAGCCACGCACCGATGTAAGGCGTGTTGCGGTAGTGCTGCTTCAACTTGCGCGCGACCATTTGCGCGCGCTCCGAGCCCCAGCTGTGCGGCAGCGTCTCGAAGCGGTAGTCCTCCTCCACTGCATCGACCATGACGAAGACCGGGACGCGCGGGTGGGGCGTCAGGAACTGGCGGAACGCGGCGAGTCCCGCGTCGTCGTGCGCGAACTGCTCGAGCAGCGCGATCTTTCCGGCACGCCAGTGCGCCGCAGTGGCGTGCTGTGCCGAAACGCAGACGAGGAGTTTCTCTCTCATGTACATATCTATGCCGCATCCGTTCTGACGTGGGGGATATGCAACGGGTGTCGCCCCCTTGTTCCTTCCGTCAGAACTTGAGCTTGCTCAAAACATCATACACCGGCGACAACACCGCCCACATGATGAAGGCGAGCACGAGCCCCAGACCGAGCGTGATGGTCGGCTCGAGGAGCTTCAGCGCCTTGTCGACCGATTCGCGCACGTCGCGCGTATAGAAGTAGTTGACGTTCCGGAGCGCCACGTCGAGCGCGCCGGTGCTCTCGCCTATCCTCAGCATGCGGATGACGAGCGGAGGGAAGATGCCGAGGTTGTGAAAGCATTCGGTGAGGCTCGCGCCGGCGGAAACCTGCGCGCCCGCGCGCTGCAGGCCGTCGGCGATGACGCGGTTGCCCACGATCTCTTCGCTCGTGCGCATGGCTTCGAGCACCGTGATGCCCGACTCGTACATGAGCGCGAAAAAAGTGGCGAAGCGCGCGAGGATGATTTTCTGCAGTATCGACCCGACGATCGGCAGCCGCAGCTTGGTGCGGTCCCAGAGATACTGCAGGCGGCTGCTGCGCGCCATGGAGATCGTCATGACGATCGCCGCGATTATCGGCACGCCGAAAATGAGCGGCCACCACTCGATCACGAGATTGGAGGCGCCGATCAGCAGCCTGGTCTGGAAAGGGAGCTCGATGCCCATCGTCTTCAAGAGCGCCGTTACCTGCGGCACGAGGTAGATCAGGAGGAAAAGCACGACTGCGATGACGACCACCAAGACCATCGCGGGATAGATGAGGAGCCGCTTCGTCTGCGACGCGAGCTCGTCCTGCCATTTGAGCGAATCGGCGAGGCTCTGGAAGACTTCCGGGAGCCGCCCGGTCGCTTCGCCCGCGCCCACCAGGCTCACGAAAACCTTGTCGAAGGTCTCGGGATGGGCCGACATGCACTGCGAGAGCACCTTGCCGCCTTCCATGTCCTCGATCATGACCGTGAGGACCTCCCGGAAGCGCGGGCTCTCGATCGAATTGCGCAGGTCGCGCAGTCCGTCGAGGATCGCTATGCCGGTGCGCGTCATCTGCTCGATGTCGAAACAGAAGTTGATGAGGTCCTGGCGCGTGATGCGCCCGCCGGCGGTGAAGCGCGACAGCTTGCGGTCGACCGATTTGCACGTCATGAGGTCGAGGCCCATGCGCCGCAGCCGCAGCTCGAGGTCGGCTTCGTTCACGGCCTCGAGACCGCCCCGCACCGAGCGGCCGGTCTTGTCTACTGCTTTGTATTCGAAAGAGGGCATGCGGCCTCAGGCATAACGGCCCGTCAGGTCGACGGCGCGCGAAACTTCCGAGAGCGTCGTCACGCCGTCGAGCACGCGCGTCAAGCCGGCTTCGGCAAGCGGACGGAAACCTTTAGCCATCGCCGCCGTGCGCAGCTCTTTCGCGGTCGAGCGGCGGGCAACGAGTTCGTCCATGTCCGCGTCCATCATGAGGAGCTCCATGATGGGGGTGCGGCCCTTGTAGCCTTTGTGGTCGCACTGGCGGCAGCCCACCGGCCGGTAGAGCACGGGATTGCCATCGGCGAAGTCCCCGAGCAGCATGCGCTCCTCGCGCACCGGCTCGTAAGGTTCCTTGCACGCCGCGCACAGCGTGCGCACCAGGCGCTGCGCGACGACGCCGATGATGTTGCCGGCCATGATGTCGGGCTGGATGCCGATGTCGAGCAGCCGCGGGAAGACCCCGAGCGCGGAGTTCGTGTGCAGCGTGGTGAACACCTGGTGGCCCGTCATCGCCGCGCGGAAAGCCATCTCCGCGGTCTCCTTGTCGCGCACCTCGCCCACCAGAATGATGTCGGGGTCCTGGCGCATGATCGAGCGGATGCCGTTCGCGAAGTCCATGCGCGCCACCTCGTTCACCGAAGTCTGGCGCATGAGCGTGAGGGGATATTCGACGGGATCCTCGAGCGTCATGATGTTGACGGTCTCGTCGTTCACCTTCGCGAGCAGCGAGTAAAGCGTCGTCGTCTTGCCGCTGCCGGTCGGCCCCGTGACGATCAGTATGCCTTCGGGCCGTGCGAGCATGAGCGCGAGCTTGTTCGTGACGTCGCTCGGCAGGCTCATGCGGTCGAGGCTGATGATCGACTTCTCGCGGTCGAGTATGCGCAGCACGATGTTCTCGCCGTAGATCGTAGGCTGTGTCGACACGCGAAAATCGACCGGCCTGCCGTTCAACGTCAGCGAAAGCCTGCCGTCCTGCGGCGCACGGGTCTCGGCGATGTTCATCTCGGAGACGACCTTGATGCGCACCGTGATCCCCGGCATGTAGGTCTTGTGCAGGCTTCTGACCGTCTCGAGCACGCCGTCGATCCGGAAGCGCACGCGCAGGAACGCGTACTCGGGCTCGAAGTGGATGTCCGAGGCGCCGCGCTTCACCGCGTCGACGAGGAGTGCGTTCACCAGCCGCACCATGGGCTGGGTGTACTCGTCGCCTCCGGCCTGCAGGCTTTCGTAATCGATCTCGCCGGTCTCGATCTCCTTCAGGATGCCGTCGACCGAAAGCTCGTAACCGTAGAACTGGTCGATGAAGTCCTCGAGCTGCGCCTCCGCCGCGAGCTGGGTCTTGATCTCGATCTGGGACCCGAGCATCGCGCGCAACTGGTCCATCGCGACGACGTTGAAGATCTCCGTCGTGGCGACGGTGAGCACCTGCACCGCCGCGTGGAAAGCGATCGGGAGTATGCGGTTCCTTCGGGCGAACTCCTGCGGCACGAGGCGCAAGGCCTCGGGGTCTGCGATCACCTGGGAGAGGTCGATCGACTCCTGCCCGATCGTGCGCGCCATGATGTCGCGTATGGCGGTCTCGGTGACGAAACCGAGGCGCACGAGCAGCCGCCCGAGCGGAATGTTGTTGTGGCGCTGCTCGGCGAGGGCGATCGCGAGCTGATCGGTGGTGATCAGCCCCTGCTGTACCAGCAGCTCGCCGAGCCGGAGTTTCTTGCGCTGTTCAGCCACGGCTGCTGACTACTCGACCTGGGACGACAGGATGCGGATCCGTTCCCGGGCGTGCGAGAGGTTGAAGTTCGACCGGCCCTGAGTCGACGCGAGCTGCTCGGCGCGGCGGTAGAAGCTGAGGGCGACCTTGCCCTGGCGCAGGTGATCGAGTCCGACCGCGAGGTTGTACGCGTAATCCGGGTTGTCCGGCTCGAGATGGTGCGCCTGGAAATACGACTGCTGCGCCTGCGACCACTGCGCCTGATCGGCGTAGAGGTTGCCCAGGACGAAGTGCAGGAAAGGCGAAGGCTCGCGCGAAATGAGCTGCTTCAGGCGGCTTTCGGACGCGGCCGGGTCGGCCCTCCCCATGAGGCCGATCAATGCGGCCTGGGCGATGGCGTGGCGCGGATTGAGTTGCAGGATCCTCACATACAGCTTGGTCGCGTCGTCGCTTCGGTTCTCCTTCGCCGCGATGTACGCGAGCCCGAGCAGGGCATCCATGTTGAGCGGCTCGGCCTGCAAAACGCTGCTGTAGAGCGCTCGCGCTTCTTCGATCTCGCCGGATTGCAGCAGACTGTATGCCTGGCCCACGTTCGGATTCAAACGCGGCTGGGCCGCGGTCGGGCTCACGGCGATGCGCTCGCGGTCGGGTGACGCGGGCGCTGTGGCGACGCGCGCCGCTGGCGCCGCGGGCGCTGCGGCCGGCGCGCGATCCGGGTCGCGCGGCTTTATGCTGCCGGTGTCGCGCCGCGTTTCCGGAGCGCGTTCGGGGGTAGCCGCGCGCGGCGCGTCCATCGCCTGCCGCGGGCCGATGACCGAGGACGAGGGGACCTGAAACTGCAAAGGCGCGGAAGTCGCGCTTTGTGCGCCGGCCTGAGGTCCGATGGCGCCTGGCGACGCAACGGGCCCGACCGGTTGAGCGCCGGGCGGCGCGAGGACGGGATCGTACGGGGCGGGGCCGGCGATTCCACTCGCAGCCGCCGTCTCCTGCGGCGCCTGGGGCGCCGGCGGGGCGGGGGGCGGCGTCGGCTGCGCTTTGGTCGCGGCCTGCCGCGTAAAAACGCCGGGCTGCGCGATCTGCAGATAGACGTAGATCCCGAAGCCGATACCGAACAGGACTGCGAGGCCTCCGAGCGCGATCACCGGATTGCCGCGCAGAAAAGCCATGATCTCGGCCGAGCGGCCGCCGCTCGCCTGCATTACGGTCGCCGCGCGTGCCCGCTGTTGCTGCTGCGCGTCGATGCTGGCAAGGCTCGCGAGCGTGGACGGCGCGCGGCGCGGGGGAGCGCCGGTATCGAGCGCCAGAGGCGACGACGGTGCAGGAGCGGGCGGAGCCGGATCGGGCGCAGGCGCTCGTGCGGCCGCGGCGCGCGGCGGCGGAGGCGGCTCGAGCGTGGGCTCCAGCGGCGCGTCCGCTGCAGGCGCTTCTTGCGCGGCAGGCTGGGCTTCGGCGCGTCCGGCTTTCCTGTCTTTCGCCGCCTGCTCGAGCGCCTTGATCAGCAGGCTCATGGGGTGCCAGCGTTGCGTGCGGGCGCGCTGCCGCCGACCTGGGGCAGGTAGCGCTGGAAGAACTTGAGCTCGTCGCTTTCCAGGGAAGCGTTCACGATCACCGTCGGACGCAGGAAAATGATGAGCTCGCGCTTTTGAGCGCGCTCGTTACGGAAGCGGAACGCTTCGCCTATCGTCGGCAGATCGCCTGCACCCGGGATCTGCTCGCGGTTGAACGTCACGTCGTCTTCCATCAGGCCGCCGAGGACGACGGTCTGCCCGCTTGCCACCTGCAGCACCGATTCGAGCTCCCGGATCTGCACTTCGGGAACGATGTTGGATATGCAGGCGGCGAACACGACAGCGCCGGTTCCGCACAAGTTGGGGTTCGGGTCCTGTTTGCCCGGCCCGAGCAAGCGCGAGACGGTCGGCCGCACCGTGAGCGTCACGCGTCCGTCCTCGTTGATCTGCGGGGTCACGCCGAGAACGACGCCGACCGCGACCGTTTTGGCCGTCGTCGTGAATACGGGAGCGGTGATGGTGCCGCCGGCGGTCGTCACGCCCTGCTGCGCCTGGACTTCGAAGTAAACGATGTTGTCGACCGCCTTGAGAAGCGCGGTCTGATTGTTGATCGCCATCACTTTCGGGCTCGACAGCACGCGCGTGTTGCCGAATTCCTGCAGGAGCCGGATCGAAGCCGTGATGTTGCTGCTGGAGCCGGTCTCGGGGCCGCGGTTTATCGTGAGCCCGCCGGTTGTCGCGCCCGCCGCCACCGCTGCCGCTGCGACCGCGCCGCCCCCGAAGAGCGACGCGATGGCGAAGCCGCCGGTGGTGGCGAGCCGGCGCAAGTCGACACCCGCCTGGTAGGCATCGGAGAGCCTCACTTCGACGATGGTGGCTTCGATCAGGACCTGGCGCTGGGCGGCGTTGGTGATGTTATCCAGGTGCTGCTGCACGAGTTGGTGCTGTTTCTCGGTCGCGAGCACGCTGATCGTGCCGCTCATGGGATTGATGATGACGTCGGTGCCGGTGTCGCTTTGCGTGAGGGTCGCGGCGGCGCGCGTCGGCGGGAACGCATTCTGCAATAAAGCCGCGGCGCCCGGGCCGGCGCGCGATACGGCCTCGGCGCGCTTGAGCGCCTCGTCCCTCGCGGCGCGAGCTTCTTCGGCTGCGCGTGCTCTCTCGTCGGCGCTCGCCGCCTGGCGACCGGTCGAAAGCAGTATCGCGCGTATGTTGTCGCGCAACTGCTCCCAGAAATCGTTGCTCGTCGTGCTGGTGACGGTCGTGCGCGACCCGCCGCCGCCCGCCCCCCCCGCCGCACCGCCGGCGGCACCACCCGCAGCACCACCCGCGGCGCCGCCCGCCACGCTGCCGACTTCGCCGGTCACGTTGACAGTGGACGAGATGTTGCGGCTCACGTTGACGTAGTTGACGCGATAGGTCTTCATGTGGGGCGTGTCGGGCGCCACGACGATCGTGTTGCCCTGCTGGCTGAAACGCACGTTGACCTGCCGCGATATGCGATCGAGGATCGCCGGCAGCGTTTCGTCGATCGCGTTCAGGCTCACGAGACCCTGGATTCCGGGATGGATGTCTATATTCTGGCGGGTGTCCCGGGCGAGCGCGTTGAGCAGCTCTTTCACCGGGACTTCGTTGACAACGACACTATAGGTCTGCGGCTTTAGGGCGGGCTGCGGCGGCGGCACAAAACTGCTGACGCGCGCCGGGGGCGGGATCACCGATTCGGCCACCGGTTTGGGCGACTGGGCGATGTGGCCTTCTGACGGTGGGACGTAAGGACGGTTCTGGGCGCATGCTGCAAGCGCCAGGATCACCAGGGCTGCAGTCGGAACCCGACAGCGAGGCAGGGCGCGTAGCCCAGCCGCCGCGCGGGGCTGCGGCCCGACCGCGATTGTCATTGGCATGCTCTGCTCCCCTGCGCCGGGACCCGCGCCGAGTGCCTCCGGCCGTTCCCCGCTATTTCCGACCCGAATCCCTCAACCGCTCGATTTCGGCGCGTATGCTGCTGATCGTGCGCACGTACGGCCGATTCGCCCGCAGCGACGCCGGCAGTAGAGCGAGCTCCTCCTGGGCGGCTTTACGGTCCGCGAACGAACCCCACACCACGTTCACCATAGGCCGGCCCTGTGCCGCACTACGATACATATAAATATCATTGACTTCAATGAATTTTCCCAATGCTTTGAGGTGGTTCCTGAGCTGTGCTTCGTCGTCCGCGACGAGAAGCTGAATACTATAGACGTCGTCCACCTCCGCCTTGAGCCAGCGCTCGGTCTCCTGCATCCTGTTGTCGATCACGTCGCGCGGTGCTGCGGTTGCCGGCGCGCTCGTCGGCGCGACCGTAGCCGGCAGCGGGCCGGGCCTCGACGCAACGGCGGAGGCGTGCCGCTCGGCTGCAGGGGCCGGAGCAGCGGCGGCCTGCGCCATCACGGTTGCCGCCGGAGCGGGGCTCTCGGCGCGCTGCGGGGTTGGCGCCGCCGCCGTCGCGGGCGCCGCGCCCGGTGCGGGAGATGCACTCGGAGCGGGGACCTTGACCGCTGCCGGGGCGGCGCTCGCAACGCTGCTCTCGGCGCGGGAATCCGCTGCGGGAGGCTCGGCAGGCGGCACCGTCACCGCGGCGGAATGCTCGGCCGGCGGCGCGTTCGCGGCGGCGGGTGCCGCCTTGTGCTGCTCGAGCTGAGCGTAAAGCGTCGCGCCCAGCCCGGCTCCGACGAGCAGCGCGAGCCCCGCCCATCCGAAAGCGGGCGAAATGCGCCACGCCGCCGGGGCCGGGCCGAACTCGCTGTCGCGCAACGCCGCCTGCACGTGCCGCGCATGTATCGTGTGGGTGTTCTCCGAAAACGCGGCGAGCAGCGCCTTGTCCGCGATGAGATTCACACGGCGCGTGAGACCGCTCGACGCCCGGGCGATCTGCCTCACGACCCCGGGAGTGAAGATTTCGGGGCCGCGATAGCCCGCAGCGCGCATGCGAAACATCAGGTAATCGCGCACTTCCGTGTCGGTCAGCGGCTGCAGGCGAAAGCTGTGCGCGATGCGGTCGCGAAGCTGGCGTATGTCGGGCCGCTTCAGGTTCTCGTCGAGCTCGGGCTGCCCGAACATGACGATCTGCAGGAGCTTGTCGTTGCGGGTCTCGAGATTCGACAGGAGGCGGATCTCCTCGAGCGTCGCGAGCGGCATGCTTTGCGATTCCTCGACGAAGACGACCACCCGCTTGCCCTCGGCGTGGCGACTCACGAGGTAATCCTGCAGGACGTGCATCACTTCGAGGCGATCGGCCTGGCGGTCGACGCCGAGCTGGAGCTCGAAAGCGATCGCGTGCAGCACGTCCTCGGGGGCGACGCTGGGATTGGCGAGATAGACGCTTTCCACGTTCTCGGGCAGCCTGCTCTGCAGCATGTTGCAGAGCATGGTCTTGCCGCTGCCGACTTCGCCCGTGACTTTGACGATGCCTTCGCCGCGCGTGATGGCGTAGATCAGCGCTTCCAGGACCGGCCCGCGATTGCCCCCGGTGAAGAAGAAATCGGTGTTGGGGGTGATCTTGAACGGCGCCTGCGTGAGTCCGAAATGTTCGTAGTACATGCGCTTGGGGCCCGCAGGGACAGCTCACTCCCGGGAAGCCCGTCCTCCTCTCATTTGAGCGCGCCTTTGGCGGCGTCCTCGGAGTAATTCTGCATGCGACTGTAGAGCGTGGTGCGGTGGATGCCGAGGAGCTTCGCCGCCCGCGTGAGATTGCCCTGGGTGATGTGGAGCGCCGCTTCGACGTAGCCGCGCTCCCACTGCTGCAGCGTATCGTCGAGGTTGAACGATTTCTGGATTTGGAGCTGGCGCTTGGCCGCGTCCAGGAGCGCGCTGAAGTCCTGCGGCGGCCCGAAACCCGGGTGGCGCTCGTCCTCCATCGCTTCCATGTCGAGCTCGGCCTGAAGCTGGTCGGTGCTCACCGTCTCGCCTATGCACTTGGTGGTGAGCCTGATCACGATGTTACGCAGCTCGCGCACGTTTCCCGGAAAGGTGTAGTCGACCCATAGCGCCATCGCCCTCGCGTCGAGCTGAAACCCGGGCACCCCGGCCTGCCTCGCGTAGAACTCGCGAAAGTGATCGAGGAGCAGCACCTTGTCGTCGCCCAGCTCGCGCAGCGCCGGCACGCTCAGCGTGAATACCGAGAGGCGGTGATACAGGTCGGCGCGGAAGCGGCCGCTGCGGATCTCCTGGCGCATGTCGCGATTGGTGGCGGCGATGACGCGCGCGTTGGACACGCGGCTCTGGGTTTCCCCCACGCGCTGGAATTCGCCGTTCTCGAGCACGCGCAGGAGCTTCGCCTGGAGCTCGAGCGGAAGCTCGCCGATCTCGTCCAGGAAAAGCGTCGAATCCTGTGCATCCTCGAAATAGCCGGCGCGCGAGGAGATTGCACCGGTGAAAGCGCCTTTCGCGTAACCGAACAGCGTCGGCTCGACCAGCGTCGGCGCGATGGCCGCACAGTTGAGCGCGAGAAAAGGCCGCGGGGCGCGCTGGCTGAGGGTGTGCAGCGACTGTGCGACGAGCTCCTTGCCGCTGCCCGATTCGCCTTCGATCAGCACCGGAAAAGGTGCGTTCGCGAACTGGCCGATCTGCTGGCGCAGTTTTTCTATGAGCACGCTCGTCCCCAGAAGGCCTCCTGCGGGCGTCTCGACGAGCTCCGCGTCCTGGATTTCGAGCGCGCGCTTCAGAAGCTCGCGCAATGCATCGGGCTCGCAGGGCTTGTGCACGAAATCGACTGCGCCGAGCGTGCGCGCGTGACGCGCATTGGTCTCGTCGCTCTGACCTGACAGCACGACGATTTTCATTCCCGGCGAGTGCGCGATCAGCTCGGTCACCAGGCGGAACCCTTCGTCGGGACGATGCGGCGTCGGAGGAAGGCCGAGATCGACCAGCGCGAGCTGCGGCGCGCGATCGAGCTGGCGAAGGAGACTTCTCGCCTGGGCGCGCGAGTTTGCGACGTAGACCGTGAAATCGGTCCCCAGCACGTAGTTGAGCGTCTCCGAGATCAAGGGATCGTCGTCTACGATCAGCAGGTCCGGTTTATCGTGATCCGGCAAACCCGGGCCCCCTGTGTCCGAAGTCAACGCGCCCATTGTGCCAGATAGCCGCGCCGCATGAACGCTTTCATGCGGTTGCGGAGACCTCGATGCACTCGAGAAACGCCGCTTCCACGCCCGCGCCGCCGTAACGCGCGACGAGCTCCGCGGGGGTGCCGGCGAAACGCAGCCGCCCGCCGTGCAGGACCGCCATCCGATCGCAGATCTCCTCCACGTCGGCGAGCGCGTGAGAGCTGAAGAAGACCGTGCCTCCCGCGCCGCGCAGCGCCTTCAGCTCGCGCTTGAGCAGCGCGCGCGCTTTCGGATCGAGGCCGCTCGTGGGCTCGTCGAGCACCTGCACCGCCTTGCCGGAGAGGAGGCACGCGGCGAGACCGAGCTTCTGAGTCATGCCTTTGGAGTAGTCGCGCACCGGCTTCATGAGCGCGCCGGAGTCGAGATCGAGGCGCGCGAACGTCTCCGCGACGCGTTTCCCGTCATAGGAGATGCGGTGCATCTCGGCCATGTAGCGCAGGAAGTCGCGCCCGGTGAGGTAATAAGGCGGATTGAAGCGCTCGGGCAGAAAGGCGAGCTCGCGGCGGGAGGCGGTGAGCCGGTGCGAGACCCCGAAAAGACGAATTTCGCCGCGGTCGACTTCGCAAAAATCGAGCAGGCACTTGATGAGGGTCGTCTTGCCGGCGCCATTGCCTCCGACGAGGCCGAAAAGCTCGCCGCGGCGCACCTCGAGCGTGAGCTCGTCCAGCGCCCGTGTCGTGCCGTAGGCCTTGCTCACTCCCGCGAAAGCGAGCGCCGGAGATGTGTCCGCAGTCGATCCAGGCATGCCTCCTAACTTAGCGCAGCGCCCGCAGTCCGTAAACGCCTGCTTGCTGCGGGAAGGGCGGCGCGACCGTGCGAGAGCTCGCCGGTTGCCCGCACTATGTCGTCGCGGCGAGCGCCTCGTGCGCCGTGTACTCGCGGCGCCAGCGAAGCTCGACGATCGCGCGGCGGCAATTGACGAGCAGGGTGTGGGAGGCCCGCTCGATCCACGCGGCGGGGTCGGTGTCGAGCCGAAAGACGCGCGATGCGAGCTGGTATGCCTTGAGCGCCGTGCCCGGTTTGAGCTCCAGGTTGAGCACGCGCCTCGCGCGGAGCGCATCGCGCAGGCTGAAGCTGTCTTCGGTTGCGAGGTTGTAGGCGCCGCGCGCCTCGTTTTCGAGACACAGCAGGACTGCGGCCGCGAGGTCGGCCTCGTGCACGCACTGGAAGCGCGGCGCGGGCTCGGGTGGACGCGGGTAGAACGGCAGCCGCAGGAAGCGCTTCACGACGGGGTGCGCGTGCGGGCCGACGATGAGATGCGGACGCAAGCGCGTGCACCGGGGAAAGTCGATCGCGAGCAGTTGCTCGAGATGCGCCTGGCGCTCGGCGTAAGCGAATCCGGGCAGCGGACGCAGGGGGGCCTGCTCGCTCGCGTGGACCGCGCTGCCGTATACCGCGGCTGTGGAGACTTGTATCAGCCGCGTCGCGCCCGCCGAGTGCGCGGCGTGAAAAAGCCTGTGCGCCGGACGCGCTGCTTCGGGTGCGCCCGCTTGCGCGGCATCGGGACCGCATTCCGGCAGGTACACGAGCGCGTCGTGTCCGGCGAGCATCGCGGAGATCGAGGGGTGGGCGAGGTCGACGGCGGCTGCGCGCAGCCGCGCGTGCGTGAAATGCAGCGGCCGCGCATCGATCGCCGTGACCGCGCTGATCGAGGGGTGCTCGCAGAGCACGGGCAGCAGCGCGCGCGCGAAGGAACCTGCGGCCCCCGTCACGAACACTCTCATAGCCCCATGATCATAGTGAAGTAAGCTAGAATCCGCACTTTTTGGCGCTTGCCGTCCGGTGGCCCAAGAGCATCTCATCGAAATCTCGGACCTGAGCTTCGCCTACGACCGCCGCCCCATACTCACCGGAATCGACATGGCGATCCCACGCGGCAAGGTGGTCGCGATCATGGGCGTGAGCGGCTCCGGCAAGACGACGCTCCTGCGCCTGATCTCGGGCGTGGTGAAGGCGACGCGGGGTGACGTGAAGGTCGGCGGCGAGCTCGTGAATGCCCTCGACCAGCAGGGCATATACGAGCTGCGGCGGCGCATGGGCATGCTGTTCCAGGGCGGCGCGCTGTTCACCGACCTTTCGGTGTTCGACAACGTGGCATTCCAGATGCGCGAGCACACCGATCTTACCGAGCGCATGATCCGCGACCTCGTCCTCATGAAGCTGCACGCGGTCGGCCTGCGCGGCGCGCACCGCCTCATGCCGTCGGAGCTCTCGGGCGGGATGGCGCGCCGGGTGGCGCTCGCGCGCGCGATCGCGCTCGACCCGATGCTGATCATGTACGACGAGCCGTTTACCGGGCTCGATCCGATTTCGCTGGGCGTGATCGGCAACCTCATCCGGCGCCTGAACGACGCGCTCGGCGCGACCTCGATCGTCGTCACGCACGACGTGCAGGAGGCGCTCGAGCTCGTCGATTACGTCTATTACGTCTCCGACGGGCGCATCGTCGCGCACGGCTCGCCGGAAGAGATGCGCGCCTCCCGCGATCCGCTGGTGCGGCAGTTCGTATACGGCGAGCCGGACGGCCCGGTGCCTTTCCAGTATCCGAGCCGGGACTTCGCGCAGGATTTGAGGCTGTGAAAGTCCACGTTGCTTCCTGCTTCGCAGCTACGCTCTCCCGCAGGGCATTAACATCGGAGCTTAGGCGGCTACCGCCGCTACATTCAACGTGTTGAACCGCGAGTCCATACTCAATATCCGGGGCATCGGCCACCACACCATCGACGGCGTGTGGCGCCTCGGTTACGCGAGCCGCTTCTTCGCGCTCACCATCGCGAGCTCCGGCACGGCGTTCCGCCGCTTCGGCCTCATCGTGCGCGAGCTGTACTTCACGGGCGTGCTCTCGCTCATCATCATCATCGTGTCCGGGCTTTTCGTCGGCATGGTACTCGGGCTGCAGGGCTACAACACCCTGCAGACGTACGGCTCCGAGTCCGCGCTCGGCGTGCTCGTCGCGCTCTCGCTCGTGCGCGAGCTCGGTCCCGTCGTCGCCGCGCTCCTTTTTGCGAGCCGCGCGGGCTCCGCGATGACCGCCGAGATCGGCCTCATGAAAGCGACCGAGCAACTCGCCGCGATGGAAATGATGGCAGTCGATCCGATCGCGCGCGTGGTCGCCCCGCGCTTCTGGGCCGGGGTCATCTCGATGCCGCTCCTGGCCGCGATGTTCAGTGCGATGGGCATCTTCGGCGGCTATCTCGTGGGCGTCGTGCTGATCGGTGTCGACGAAGGCTCGTTCTGGTCGCAGATGCAGGCCGCGGTCGATTTCGAGGAAGACATCCTGAACGGCGTCATCAAGAGCTTCGTGTTCGGCATCGCGGTCACCTGGATCGCGCTCTTCGAAGGCTATGACGCGCCGCCGACGGCAGAAGGCGTCTCCGGGGCGACCACGCGCACGGTGGTCACTTCGTCGCTGGCGATACTCGGGCTCGACTTCCTGCTCACCTCATTAATGTTCCGGGGGATCTGATGGAACGCTCGAAACTGGACCTTTGGGTCGGACTTTTCGTATGCGCCGGAATCGGGGCGCTGCTCATACTCGCGATGAAAGTGGGCAACATGGGGAGCTTCGGCATCGGCGACGACAGTTACACGATCTACGCCAACTTCGATAATATCGGAGGGCTCAAGCCGCGCGCGCCGGTCAAGAGCGCCGGTGTGGTGGTCGGCCGCGTGGGGACGATCGGTTTCGACAACAACCGCTTCAATGCGCGCGTCGAGCTGAACATCGAGAAGCGCTTCCAGTTTCCGAAAGACACCACCGCATCGATACTGACCTCCGGCCTGCTGGGCGAGCAGTACGTCGGCCTCGAGGCCGGCGGCGATCCGGCAAACCTGGCGAGCGGAGAATCGCTCAAGCTGACACAATCGGCGGTCGTGCTGGAAAAGCTGATCAGCCAGTTCCTCTACAGCAAGGCCGCAGAGGGCGACACCGCGAAGAAATAACGGCACCACGGACATGAAGGAAGGACAATGAAAACCATCATCTTCGCCGGGCTGCTCGCGATCGCCACCTCGGCTGCGCCGGCCGCTGCTGCCGCTGCCGAAATCGCGCCCGACGCGCTCGCGCGCAGCGTCACCGACGAAGTGCTCACCATCGTGCGCTCCGACAAGGAGCTGCAGGCCGGCAATCCGCAGAAAGTCGCGCAGCTCGTCGAGACCAAAGTGCTCCCGCACTTCAACTTCAACCGCATGACGCAGCTCGCGGTCGGGCGCAACTGGCGGCAGGCGACGCCCGAGCAGCAGCGCGCGCTCACCGAGGAGTTCAAGACGCTGCTCGTGCGCACTTACGCCAGCGCGTTCACTCAGTACAGGAACCAGACGGTCGACTACCGGCCACTGCGCATGGCGCCGGCCGACACCGACGTCGTGGTGAAGTCGCTCATCAAGCAGCCCACGGGGCAGCCGATCGCGATCGATTACGCCATGGAGAAGCTCGCCGGCGCGTGGAAGGTCTACGACGTCAAGATCGAAGGCATCAGCCTCGTCGAGAACTACCGCAACACGTTCAACAACGAGATCCAGCGCGGCGGCGTCGAAGGCCTCCTCCGCTCGCTCGGCGACAAGAACAAGGCGCTCGCGGCGCAAGCGTCGAGACGATGATTTCGTGCGAAGGCGAGCGCTGCGCGGTGCAGGGCCCGCTCACCATGCGCAACGTGACGGCTGTGCTCGCCGAGAGCGCGCCGCTCTTCGCCGCGCCGCGGATCGTGGTCGACCTTGCCGGCGTCACCGACGTCGACTCGGCGGCGGTGAGCCTGCTGCTCGAGTGGCGCAGGGCAGCTTTGAGAGCGCAACGCCGCATCGAGTTCGCCAACCTCCCCGCCAATCTGCGGAGCCTCGCGGAGCTCTACGGCGTACTGGAGTTCCTCGGCACGGCTTAAGCGTTTTCGCAAGAGCTCGCTTCGCCCGCGGCGCCACGCGCCCTCCCCATCCGATGACGCCCGCGATCCAGGTCGACCAGGTCTGCAAGCGCTATGGCGCGCTCACCGCGCTCGACCGCGTCAGCCTCGAGATCGCGCAGGGCGAGTTCTTCGGCCTGCTCGGCCCCAACGGCGCCGGCAAGACGACGCTGATCAGCATCGTCGCGGGCCTCACCCGCGCGAGCGCAGGCAGCGCGCGCGTGATGGGACACGACGTCGTGCGGGATTACCGTGCCGCGCGCCGCGCGCTCGGCGTCGTGCCGCAGGAGCTCGTATTCGACCCGTTCTTCACCGTGCGCGAGGCGCTGCGCATCCAGTCGGGCTACTACGGATTGCGCGACAACGAGAAGTGGATAGACGAAGTGATGGAGCACCTCGATCTCACGTCCAAGGCCGACACCAACATGCGCGCGCTCTCCGGCGGCATGAAGCGGCGCGTGCTCGTCGGCCAGGCGCTCGTGCACAAGCCGCCGGTGATCGTGCTCGATGAGCCGACCGCGGGCGTCGACGTCGAGCTGCGGCAGGCGCTGTGGCGTTTCATCATGCGCCTCAACCGCGACGGCCACACCATCGTGCTCACCACGCATTACCTCGAGGAGGCCGAAGCGCTGTGCGGGCGCATCGCGATGCTGAAGCAGGGGCAGGTGGTCGCGCTCGACACCACGCGGAACCTGCTCGACCGGCACTCGGGGTGCTACGTCGAGCTGCGCATAGACCCGGACCAGCTGCCGCAGCCTCTCGCCGCGCGCGTGACCGACCGCCGGGAAGGCGGCGCCTACCGGCTCGCGCTCAGGGATTACATCGAGCTCGAGACGCTGATGCACGAGTTGAGGTCGGCGCGCGTCAGGGTGGTCGAGATGGAAGTGATGCAGCCGGATCTCGAGGAAGTGTTCGTGCAGATCATGGCCGCGGCGCCTCGCGTGAGCTCGGCAAGATGAAACCACGCCGCGGCCTGGTGAACGAGCAGAGGGAAACCCCTGGGTTCCCTCCGCAACCTCCTTTCCTTCAAAACCCTCGCTGGTCTCTCGAGCGGATGGCGGGCTTCTACACGCTCTTCTACAAGGAATGGCTGCGGTTCTGGAAAGTAAAGGTGCAGACGGTCCTCGCACCGGTGCTCACCGCGCTCCTTTACCTGCTCGTCTTCGCGCACACGCTGCGCGGGCGCGTGGACGTGTATCCGGGAGTCGAGTACACCGCTTTCCTCGTTCCCGGCCTCGCGATGATGTCGGTGCTGCAGAACTCCTTTGCCAACAGCTCATCGAGCCTGGTGCAGTCGAAGATGACCGGCAACATCGTGTTCGTCCTGCTGCCGCCGCTATCCCATCGCGAGTTCTTCTTCGCCTACGTGCTGGCGGCGATAGGGCGCGGGCTGGTCGTGGGCGCCGGCGTCTTCGCCGCGACGATCGGGTTCGTCGACGTCCCGCTCGCGCATCCGCAGTGGGTGATCGCGCACGCGATCGCCGGAAGCGCGGTCATGGCCGCGCTGGGCGTGCTGGCAGGCATACAATCCGAGAAGATCGACCAGGTCTCCGCCTTTTCCAATTTCATCATCCTGCCGCTTACGTTCCTCTCCGGCGTCTTCTACTCGCTGCAGTCGCTGCCGCCGGTGTGGCAGGCGCTTTCGCACGTGAATCCCATCTTCTACATGATCGACGGCTTCCGCTACGGCTTTTTCGGGCAGGCCGACGTGTCGCCCTGGCTCTCGCTCGCGATTGTGAGCGCGAGTTTTTTGGCTTTATCATGGGTGACGCTCTCGCTCATCCGCTCCGGCTACAAGCTTCGCCACTGAGCGGCTCAATGATCAGTGCTTAATGTTTAGTGTTTAATGAGAACCGGTTCGGCAGTTCACTAAACATTCAACATTGAACATTCAACATTGGTCTGAAAAATGGATCCGAATTTCATCAGGCAGTGCATCGAACAGGGGCTCTCGTGCGACCACGTCGAAGTCTCCGGCGACGGACATCACTTCGAAGCGGTGATCGTGAGCGCGCAGTTTCGCGGTCTTTCCAGGGTGCGCCAGCACCAGCTCGTCTATGGCGCCCTCGGCGAGCGCATGCGTGAAGAGATCCACGCACTCTCGATGAAGACGCTGACGCCGGAAGAGTGGAAACCCTGAGCGCCCTCTCGTGGACAAGCTGATCGTCGAAGGGGGCGTGCGCCTCGAAGGCGAAGTCGCCATATCCGGAGCGAAGAACGCGGCGCTGCCGATACTCTGCGCGGCGCTGCTCACGCGCGAGACGCTGCAGGTCGCGAACGTTCCGCACCTGCGCGACGTGACGACGATGTTGAGCCTGCTGGGGCAGATGGGGGTCGCGGTCTCCCTCGACGAGAAGCTCGGCGTCGAGCTTTGCGCCGCAGACGTCACGAATCCGGTGGCGCCTTACGAGCTCGTGAAAACGATGCGCGCTTCGGTCCTCACTCTCGGGCCGCTCCTCGCGCGCTGCGGCGAGGCCCGGGTGTCGCTCCCGGGCGGCTGCGCGATCGGCCTGCGACCGGTCGACCAGCACGTGAAGGGACTGCAGGCGATGGGCGCGACGATCGGCATCGAGCAGGGCGACATGATCGCGCGGGCGGGTCGGCTCAAGGGCGCGCGCATCTGCACCGATCTCGTGACCGTGACCGGAACCGAGAACCTGATGATGGCCGCGACGCTCGCCGAAGGCACGACGATCATCGAGAATGCCGCGCGCGAGCCGGAGGTCGTAGACCTCGCGGTGTGTCTGCAGGCGATGGGCGCCCACATCGAAGGCGCGGGCAGCGACGTGATCCGCGTCGAAGGCGTCGAGCGCCTGCACGGCGCGCGCCATCGCGTCATGCCGGACCGCATCGAGACCGGAACGTTTCTGGTCGCGGCCGCGGCCACGCGCGGCAGCGTGCGGCTGACGGGCACGCGCGCGGACATCCTCGAGGTCGTTCTCGACAAGCTGCGCGAGTGCGGCGCGCACGTGACGAGCGGCGCCGACTGGATCGATCTCAGGATGAACGGCGAGCTGAATGCCGTGAACGTGCGCACCGCGCCTTACCCCGCGTTTCCGACCGACATGCAGGCGCAGTTCATGGCGCTGAACAGCGTGGCATCGGGAACGGCGCTCATCACCGAGACGATTTTCGAGAACCGCTTCATGCACGTGCAGGAATTGAGGCGCCTCGGCGCGGACATCGAGTTCGAAGGCAATACCGCGGTCGTGAAAGGGGTCCGGCACCTCGACGGCGCGACGGTGATGGCGACCGATCTGCGCGCGTCGGCGAGCCTCGTGCTCGGAGGCCTCATCGCGCGCGGCAGGACGAGCGTGGAGCGCGTCTATCACCTCGACCGCGGCTACGAGCGGATCGAGGAGAAGCTCTCAAGGCTGGGCGCGAGGATAGAGCGGGTGCGGTAAAGGAACGCCGCGCCTTCGGCGCCGCTGCGCTCTCGCCTCCGCGCGCGAAGGCACGCTTATGCGGCTATCGCCGCTCCGATGGATTCGATTCGAGCTCCAGATCCTGCGCGTAGGGGTCGCTGCGGTAGTGGAACGGCACCGGTCCGTCGGGCAGCGCGCGGATGAACTGGCTCACGAAAGGATCGTCGGATTTCTTCACTTCCTCCGTCGAGCCCTGCGCGACGACGACGCCGTCGGCGATGAAATAGACGTAGTCGATCACCTTCAGCGCTTCGTGCGCGTCGTACGACACGACGATCGACGTGAGCCCCAGGGTATCGTTCAGCCGCCGGATGAGATTGCCCACGACGTTGCACGAGATCGGGTCGAGCCCCGCGAAAGGCTCGTCGTACATCATGAGCGTCGGGTCGAGCGCGATCGCGCGCGCGAGCCCGACACGCCGCGACATGCCGCCCGAGAGCTCGGCGGGCATGAGCGAAGCGGCCCCGCGCAATCCGACGGCGTTCAGCTTCATCAGCACGAGATCGTTGATCATGTCTTCGGGCAGGTCGGTTTTCTCGCGCATCTGGAACGCGATGTTCTCGAAGACGGAGAGGTCTGTGAAAAGCCCGCCCTGCTGGAACTGCATGCCCATCCGGCGCCGCAGGTCGAAAAGCTCGCCGCGGTTGAGGCCGTGCACGACCTTGCCGAGCACCCTGATCTCACCGCGCGCGGGCCGCAACTGCCCGCCGATCAGGCGCATGAGGGTCGTCTTGCCCGAGCCGCTCGCGCCCATGATGCCGACGATCCTGCCGCGGGGAATCGTGAGGTTCACGTTCCTGAAGATCTCGTGCGCGCCGTACGCGAACGCGAGGTCGGTGATTTCAACGAGGTTTTCGGCTGCCATGGCAATGCTTCCAGGATAGCGTAGGCGCAGTTTAGCCGCAGTGCTTTTGCGTTACAATTCAATCCTTTCTGCACTTTTTCCCAATGTTTCGATGATCACGATCGCGCTCTCCCGGGGCCGCATCTTCGACGAGACCGTGCCGCTGCTCGCGGCCGCGGGCGTCGCGACGCGCGAAGACCCGGAGACTTCGCGCAAGCTCATCCTGTCGACCAACAAGCGCGACGTGCGCGTGATCATCGTGCGCGCGACCGACGTGCCCACGTACGTGCAATATGGCGCGGCGGACCTGGGCGTCGCCGGCAAGGACGTGCTCGACGAGCACGGCGGGCACGGCCTCTATCAGCCGATCGACCTCAACATCGCGCGCTGCCGGATGATGGTCGCCGTCTCCGAGGACTTCGACTACCAGGCGGCGGTGAAGCAGGGGGCGCGGCTGAAGGTGGCGACCAAGTACGTACAGACCGCGCGCGAGCACTTCGCCGCCAAAGGCATGCACGTCGATCTCATCAGGCTCTACGGCTCGATGGAGCTCGCACCGCTGGTGGGCCTCGCCGATGCGATCGTGGACCTCGTGAGCACCGGCAACACGCTGAAAGCGAACGGCCTGCGCGCGGTCGAGGAGATCGCCTCGGTGTCCGCGAGGCTGATCGTCAACCAGGCATCGCTCAAGCTGAAGCGCGAGGCGGTCCAGCCGCTGCTCGATGCTTTCGCCCGCGCGGCAGTGCGATGAGACGGTTGCGCAGCGATCAGGCCGATTTCGATGCGAGGCTCGCGGCGCTGCTCGCTTTCGAATCCGCCCAGGACCCGAAAGTGGACGAAATCGCCGCGGGCATCCTCGCCGACGTGAAAGCCCGGGGTGACGCCGCCCTCCTCGAGCACACGCAGCGCCTGGACCGCGTCAGTGCTGTTCGCGCGAGCGATCTCGAAGTGAGCATGGCCGAGTGTAAGGACGCGCTCCGGATGCTCGGCTCCGCTCAGCGCGATGCGCTTACCGCCGCCGCCGGGCGCGTGCGCGCTTACCACGAGCACCAGCGCGCGAAATCGTGGAGCTACGCGGACGCCGAAGGCAACGAGCTCGGGCAGCAGGTGACGCCGCTCGATCGCGTCGGCGTCTACGTGCCCGGAGGCAAGGCGGCCTATCCTTCGTCGGTCGTGATGAACGTGGTTCCCGCAAAAGTCGCGGGCGTCGCCGAGGTGATCATGGCCGTGCCGACGCCGGGTGGCGAGCGTAATCCCCTCGTCCTGGCGGCGGCGGCGCTGTGCGGAGTGGATCGCGTGTTTGCGATGGGCGGGGCGCAGGCGATCGGCGCGCTCGCTTACGGCACCGCCACCGTCCCGGCGGTCGACAAGATCGTCGGACCCGGCAACGCGTACGTGGCGGCGGCGAAGCGGCGCGTCTTCGGGGTCGTCGGCATCGACATGGTGGCGGGCCCGTCCGAGATCGTCGTCGTGGCGGACGCGCACAGCGATCCCGACTGGATCGCCATGGACCTGTTCTCGCAGGCGGAGCACGACGAGCTCGCGCAGGCGATACTCATCTCGCCGGATGGCGCGCTCCTCGATGCGGTGGCGGCGAGCATCGAGCGACAGCTCCCCGAGATGCCGCGCAGCGCCGTGATCGCTGCTTCGCTCGCCGGCCGTGGCGCGCTCATCGAAGTGCGCGATTTGATCGAGGCGTGCGAGGTCGTGAATCGCATCGCGCCCGAGCATCTCGAGCTCGCGGTGGAAGACCCCGAGGCGCTGCTCCCGAAAATACGCCACGCCGGTGCCATCTTCCTCGGACGCTATGCCTCGGAGGCGCTCGGCGATTACTGCGCGGGCCCCAATCACGTGTTGCCGACTTCGCGCACCGCGCGCTTTTCCTCGCCGCTCGGCGTCTACGATTTCCAGAAGCGCTCGAGCGTGATCCGCATCTCGAAGCAAGGCGCGGCGAAGCTCGGCGCCATCGCTTCGGAGCTCGCTCGGGGAGAGGGACTCGTCGCCCACGCGCGCTCGGCGGAATTGCGGATGAAGTGATGGCGACGCCCGACGAGATCATCCGGGACGAGATCCGCGCGCTCGCGGGTTACCACGTTCCCGACGCATCCGGCATGCTGAAGCTCGATGCGATGGAGAATCCCTACCGGCTGCCCGAGGACCTGCGCGGCAGGATAGCCGACATCGTCGCGGGCGCGGAAATCAATCGCTACCCGGACGCGGGCGCGGCGCGCCTCAAGGCGCGGATGAAGGCGGTGCTCGGGATTCCGGCGGGCGCCGAAGTCATTCTCGGAAACGGCTCGGACGAAATCATTCAGATGCTGGCGCTCGCCACGGCGCGCCCCGGCGCGACGGTGCTCGGGGTCGAGCCGTCGTTCGTCATGTTCAAGCTGATCGCGACGTTCTGCGGCATGCGCTTCGTCGGCGTGCCGCTTGCCGAGGGCTATGCGCTCGACGCGGAGCGCATGGTCGAGGCGATCGAAACCCATCGGCCGCCGCTGGTTTTGATCGCCTACCCGAATAACCCGACCGGTAACCTTTTCGATTCCGCCGCGATCGAACGCGTGCTGAACGCGGCGCCCGGCCTCGTTGTCATCGACGAGGCTTATCACGCTTTCGCCGGGCGCACCTACATGGACCGGATCGGGCAGTGGCCCAACCTCCTGGTGATGCGCACGCTGTCGAAGTCGGGTCTCGCGGGACTGCGGCTGGGGTTCCTCGCGGGACGCGCCGAGTGGCTGCGCCACGTGGACAAAGTGCGCTTGCCGTATAATGTGAGCGTGCTGACGCAGCTCGTCGCCGAGGAGATCCTCAAGCATCAGCCTCTGCTCGACGAACAGGCTGCCGCCATCAAGGCCGAACGGACCCGACTCCACGACGCGCTCGCGCGCATGCCCGGAACGACGCCTTTTCCCAGCGATGCGAATTTCATCCTGTTCAGGACCGGCGCTCCCCAACGCGCGTTCGACGGCCTCAAGCAACGCGGCGTGCTCATCAAGAGCCTGCACGGCTCGCATCCCGCGCTCGAAGGCTGCCTGCGGGTGACGGTGGGCACGCGCGACGAGAACGATCGTTTCCTCGAGGCGCTTCGCGAGTCGCTCGCGTAGAGTTGCGGCATCTTACGACGACCACGATTGCACAGTACCCATCATGAAGCGTGAAGCGCAGGTCACCCGCAATACGCTGGAGACCCGGATCAGCGTGAAGCTCGATGTCGACGGCAGCGGCCAGGCGAAGCTCGCCACGCAGGTGCCGTTTCTCGACCACATGCTCGACCAGGTCGCGCGCCATGGCGTGTTCGATCTGGAGATCGAAGCGCGGGGCGACCTTCACATCGACGCGCACCACACCGTCGAGGACGTGGGCATCACGCTCGGCCAGGCGTTCGCGCAGGCCGTCGGCGACAAGAAAGGCGTGCGGCGCTACGGCCATGCCTACGTGCCGCTCGACGAGGCGCTCTCGCGCGTGGTCGTCGACCTGTCGGGGCGGCCGGGGCTCGAATTCCACGTCGATTTCGTGCGTGCGCGCATCGGCGATTTCGACGTCGACCTCGTCCACGAGTTCTTCCAGGGTTTCGTCAATCACGCCAACGTCACGCTCCACGTGGACGGCCTGCGCGGCTCCAACGCGCACCACCAGGCGGAGACCGCGTTCAAGGCTTTCGGCCGCGCGCTGCGCATGGCGGTCGAGCTCGACCCGCGCGTGGGCGGCGTGCCTTCCACCAAGGGCAGCCTGTAGGCCTTCTTTGATTTCGCACATGGAGCGGGTCCAGGCATGACCGATATCGCCGTCGTCGATTACGGCATGGGCAATCTGCGCTCTGTCGCGAAAGCGATAGAGCACGTGGCGCCGCACGCCACGGTCACGGTGACCAGCGACCCGGGCGTGGTGGGCGCCGCCGGGCGGGTGGTTTTTCCCGGACAGGGCGCGATGCGCGACTGCATGCGCGAAATGGACGCGCGCGGATTGCGCGGCGCGATACTCGAAGCCGCGCGCGAAAAGCCTTTCCTCGGGATCTGCATCGGGCTGCAGATGCTGTTCGAGCACAGCGAGGAAGGCGATACCCCGGGCCTCGGGCTCTTCCCCGGCAAAGTGCGCCGCTTTCCGGCCGCCCAGATGGTCGACGCAGCGGGCGGGAAGCTCAAGGTCCCGCACATGGGCTGGAACGAGGTCCATCAAAGCGGCGCGCACCCGCTGTGGGAAGGCATACCCGACGCGACGCGCTTCTACTTCGTGCACAGTTATTTCGCCGAGCCTGCAACGCCCGAATACATCGCGGCTTACAGCCTGTATCCGTTTCCATTCACGTGCGCCGCCGCGCACGCGAATATTTTCGCCGTGCAGTTCCACCCGGAGAAAAGCCAGGACGCCGGGTTGCGGCTGCTCGCGAATTTCGCGCAATGGGTTCCCCGGTCGTTTGAATTTCCCGTAGCAACCAGCGGAGGCTTGCAGGTCTCGCCATCATGTTGATCATTCCCGCCATAGACTTGAAAGACGGTAAATGCGTGCGCCTGAAGCAGGGCGCGATGGATGACGCGACGGTCTTCTCCGACGACCCGACCGCCACTGCGCGCCACTGGCTCGAGCTCGGCGCGCGGCGTCTGCATCTCATCGACTTGAACGGCGCCGCTGCCGGCAAGCCCAGAAACGAGGGGGCGATCAAGGCGATCGCCGCGGCGGTCGGGGACAAGCTGCCGATCCAGCTGGGCGGCGGCATCCGCGACCTCGACACGATAGAGCGCTATCTCGACCACGGCGTGTCGTACGTGATCATAGGCACCGCGGCCGTGAAAACGCCCGGCTTTCTCCACGACGCGTGCACCGCTTTCGCCGGGCACGTGATGGTCGCGCTCGACGCGAAGGACGGCAAAGTGGCGGTGGACGGCTGGTCGAAGATGACCGGTCACGACGTCGTAGACCTCGCGAAGAAGTTCGAGGATTACGGCGTCGAGGCCGTGATCTACACCGACATCGGCCGCGACGGCATGCTGACGGGCGTCAACATCGAGGCGACGGTCGCCCTCGCGCGGCACCTCACGGTGCCGGTGATCGCGAGCGGCGGGCTCACCGATCTCGAGGACATCAGGGCGCTGTGCGCCGTGGAAGCCGAAGGCATCAGCGGCGCCATCACCGGGCGCGCGGTGTATCAGGGCACGCTCGACTTCAAGGAAGCGCAGAAGATCGCCGACCAGCTCTCGGGGAAGAAGGCCGAGGCGTGAGCCTCGCCAAACGCGTCATTCCCTGCCTCGACGTCAAAGCGGGGCGCGTCGTCAAAGGCGTCAACTTCGTCGGCTTGAGGGACGCGGGCGATCCGGTGGAAATCGCGAAGCGCTACGACGGCGAGGGGGCCGACGAGCTCACTTTCCTCGACATCACCGCGAGCAGCGACGAGCGCGATCTCATCCTCCACATCGTCGAGGCCGTAGCGGCCCAGGTTTTCATCCCGCTGACGGTGGGCGGCGGCGTGCGCAGCGTGGAGGACGTCAGGCGGCTGCTCAACGCCGGAGCGGACAAGGTGAGCATCAATACCGCTGCCGTCCAGAGTCCGCAGCTCGTTGCCGATGCCGCGAACCGCTACGGCTCGCAGTGCATCGTGGTGGCGGTGGACGCGAAGCGCATCGCGGGCTCGTCGCCGCTCGCCTGGGAAGTGTTCACGCACGGCGGCCGCCGCGCGACCGGACTGGACGCGGTGGAATGGGGGCGCAGGATGGAGAGCCTGGGGGCCGGCGAGATACTGCTCACGAGCATGGACCGCGACGGCACGCGCCAGGGCTTCGACCTCGAGCTGACGAGCGCGTTTTCCTCGGCGCTCTCGATACCCATCGTCGCGAGCGGCGGCGTGGGCAACCTGCAGCATCTCGTCGACGGGGTGTTGAAAGGGCACGCCGACGCGGTGCTCGCCGCGAGCATTTTCCACTACGGCGAATACACGGTGCGCCAGGCGAAGGAGGAGATGGCGAGGCGGGGGATAGAGGTCAGGCTTTAGGGGCTCTTAGGATCCTGTATCCTGAAAACCATGGATTGGCTCGATAAAGTGAAATGGGCGGAGAACGGACTCGTTCCCGTGATCGCGCAGGACGCGGCGTCGCGCCGCGTGCTCACCCTCGCGTGGATGAATCGCGAAGCGCTCGCCCTCACCGTCGAGACCGGTGAAGCGCACTACTGGTCGCGCTCGCGTGCCAAGCTCTGGCGCAAAGGCGAGGAATCGGGGCACGTGCAGAAAGTTAAGTCGCTGCGCATCGACTGCGACGAAGACGTGGTGCTGCTCGAAGTCGAGCAGCAGGGCGGCATCGCGTGCCACACCGGGCGCGAGAGCTGTTTTTACCGGCGCCTGGAAGACGGGCGGTGGGTGAGCGCCGATCCCGTCATCAAGGACCCGCGCGAGATCTATCGATCATGACGCAAACCGACATACTCGATCGCCTGGGGAAAGTCATCGCCGAGCGCCTGCAGGCCGACCCCGGCGCCTCGTACGTGGCGAGCCTCGCCGCGAAAGGTCACGACGCCATACTCAAGAAGGTCGCCGAGGAGGCGGCCGAGACGCTCCTCGCAGCGAAGGACGGTGATAAACTGCATCTCATACGCGAAACCGCAGATCTCTGGTTTCATTGCATGGTCCTGCTGGCCTGGCACGGCGCGCGCCCGGGCGAAGTGCTCGCGGAGCTCGCGCGCCGCGAAGGCACTTCCGGCATCGAGGAAAAATCCGCGCGCGGGCGATAGCGGCGTCGCTGGCCTCCGAAGGAAAGGAGGTTACGGAGGGAAACCATTGGTTTCCCTCTGTTCGTGTAGCGCCGAGGCCCGAGCCTTCAGGCGAGCGGCGATACTTACATAGGAGCACCGACATGGGTTCGTTCAGCATCTGGCACTGGCTGATCGTATTGCTGGTCGTCATTCTCATCTTCGGCACCAAGAAGCTGCGCAACCTCGGCACCGACCTCGGCGGCGCCGTCAAGGGTTTCAAGGACGGCATGAAGACCGAGGAAGACAAGACCGCCAAGTCCGAAATCCCCCCTTCGGCCGGACAGACGATCGAAGGCGAGGTGAGGAAGGAAACCACGAAGACGTAGCATGTTCGACATCGGCTTCTCCGAGCTCATGATCATCGCGGTGGTCGCGCTGATCGTGATCGGTCCGGAGCGCCTTCCCAAAGTCGCGCGCACTCTCGGGCACCTCTTCGGCCGCATGCAGCGCTACGTGAGCGACGTCAAGGCCGACATCAGCCGCGAAATGGAGCTGGACGAGCTGAAGAAGCTCCAGGCGACCATGCAGGACGCGGCGCGCTCTTTCGAGCAGTCGGTCTCGCGGGAAGTGAATACCGCGGAATCCGAGCTGCAGAAAATCGCGCAGGAGGCGAATCCGACGCTGCCACCGCCGGAATCCGGGCCGGCGGCGCCGGTCGATGATGCCGCGGCGCCGGGAAGCGCCGCCGCGGGCCCGGCCGTGAATCCGCAAAGGGAGCTCGAGCTCGGCTCCGCACCGCACGCGGCCGACAGGCGCGCCGGCGCGTAAGCCTAAGCGCGAGCGACGTGAGCGAAGACACCTTCATATCCCACCTGGTCGAGCTGCGCGACCGGCTGCTGCGCTCGCTGGTGGCGATCGGCATCGTTTTCGTGTGTCTTTTCCCCTGGGCTTCCGAGCTTTACGACCTGCTCGCGAATCCGATGATGCAGACCCTCCCGGCAGGCTCGAAGATGATCGCGACCGGCGTGATAACGCCGTTCCTCATCCCGGTGAAAGTCGCGGCGATGATGGCTTTCCTCATCGTGCTGCCTTACGTGCTCTACCAGGCATGGGCTTTCGTCGCACCGGGACTCTACTCGCACGAGAAGAAGCTGGTGTTGCCGCTCGTGGTCGGGAGCACCGTGCTGTTCGTCCTCGGCATTGCGTTCTGCTACTTCTTCGTCTTCGGAGTCGTTTTCGCGTTCGTGAACCAGATCGCGCCGGCGAGCATCACCGTAGCGCCCGACATCGAGCAGTACCTGAACTTCGTGCTGACGATGTTCCTCGCTTTCGGAGTCACGTTCGAGGTGCCGATCGTGGTGATCGTGCTCGCGCGCATGGGGCTCGTCACGCTCGAGCAATTGAGGGCGATCCGTCCCTATTTCATCGTCGGCGCTTTCGTCGTAGCGGCAATCGTCACCCCGCCCGACGTGATTTCGCAGCTGCTGCTCGCGATACCGATGTGCGTGCTGTACGAGCTCGGGCTGTTTCTGGCGCGCTTCGTCGCGAAGCCGCGCGATGACGACGACGATTACGTATCGCCCTCGGACTCGCAGATGGATGGCGAGCTGGACCGCATCGACGCCGAACGCAAGTAGCGCGTCAGCGCTGCTCACGCAAGCGCTGCTGCAGCGGGCGCCTCCCGATGATCACGTTGATGTCGGTCTCCTGCTGGCTGCGCACGATCTTGAGCGTCGCCTGCTTCCCGGGGTTCAACGCGGACACCAGATTGAGCATCGTCGACGAGTCGGTGACGGGCTTGCCTTCCACCGCGACCAGGATGTCGCCCAGCTTGACCCCCGCCTTGTCCGCGGGCGTGCCGCGGAACACTTCGGTTATGAGCGCGCCGCGGATCTGCGGCAGCCTGAACGATTCGGAGAGCTCCTTCGTCATGTCCTGAACGCCCACGCCGATCCAGCCGCGGGTCACCTGGCCGGTCTCCATGATCTGCTCGAGCACCTGCTTCGCGGTGCTCGCCGGAATGGCGAAGCCGATCCCGAGCGAAGCGCCGCCGGGCGTGCGCGAGTAGATCGCCGTGTTGATGCCGATCAGATGCCCGCTGGTGTCGACGAGGGCGCCGCCCGAATTGCCGGGATTGATCGCGGCGTCGGTCTGGATGAAATTCTCGAACGTGTTGATGCCGAGGTGGCTGCGGCCGACCGCGCTGATGATGCCGAGCGTCACCGTCTGCCCGACGCCGAAGGGATTGCCGATCGCCAGGACGACGTCGCCGACGTGCGCCTGATCCGATTGACCGAAGAGGATCGACGGCAGCTTGGTGAGATCGATCTTGAGCACCGCGAGATCGGTCTCGGGATCGGTGCCCACGAGCGTCGCCTTCGCGCGACGGGTGTCCGCGAGCGCGATTTCGATCTCGTCGGCCGCTTCCACGACGTGGCTGTTGGTGAGGATGTAACCCTCCGCGCTCACGATGACGCCCGACCCGAGGTTAGTGCTCTTGCGCGTCTGCGCGTCGAACTGCTCGCCGAAGAAATGGCGGAAGACCGGGTCGTCCATGAACGGATGCCGCTGGATCTTCATCTCCTTCGTCGTGTAGATGTTGACGACGGCGGGCATCGCGCGCCGGGCGGCATCGCTGAACGACGAGATCTTCGCGGCGTCGCCTTCGGGAAGCGCTTCGCGAATCGTGACGACGCTGCCGCGCGTGAAGGACAGGAGATCGGGGCGCAGCGTGGTCACCACGAAGAGCGCGGCGACGCACACCGTCGCCGTCTGGCAGAACACGAGCCACAGCTTGCGGATCATATCGATGGAGTTTGGCGGCGCCTGGATCGGCGCGGCTCGGCTAGAATCTTTTTTTGGCAGGAGCCTCACCGCAGATGCAACGCAACGACCTGGACGCCTACCTCGACCAGTATCTGGAGGTCGCAAAGTTTCGGGATTATTGCCCAAACGGCCTGCAGGTGGAAGGGCGCGCGCCGGTGGAGCGGCTGGTGACCGGAGTGACGGCTTCCATCGCGTTGCTCGAGGCCGCCATCGACATGAAAGCGGATGCCGTCCTCGTGCATCACGGTTACTTCTGGCGCGGCGAGGATCAGCGACTTGTCGGCGCGCGCCGGCGGCGCATCGCGCTGCTCGTGAAGAACGACATCAACCTCTACGCGTTTCACCTGCCGCTCGACGCGCACCCCGAGGTCGGCAACAACGCTGCACTCGCGCGCACGCTCGGCCTCGAGCCTGCCGGTCGATTCGGGGAACAGGACCTCGGCTGGTACGGCGCGCCGCGGGATGCCCTCACGGTGAGCGCGTTCGCCGCGCGGGTGGGGGAGCGGCTGCGGAGAGAACCGCTCGTCATAGGCGATCCGTCGCGCCCCGCGCGCCGCGTCGCGTGGTGCACCGGAGCCGCGCAGGGGTATCTCGAAGCCGCGGCGGCGCTCGGCGTGGACGTCTACCTGAGCGGAGAGATTTCGGAGCAGACCGTGCACCTCGCACGCGAGAGCGGAGTGGCTTTCATCGCTGCCGGACATCATGCGACCGAGCGCTTCGGCGTGCAGGCGCTCGGGGCGCATCTCGCCGCGCGCTTCGGGCTCGAGCACCACTTCGTCGAGATCGAAAACCCGGTTTAGCGCGGGCTCCCCGCCCGCGCGGCGCCCCCGTTTGCGCCGGCTTCGAAAGGCTCGCAAGCCACTGAGCGATATGGGCTTTCGGCGGTTTCACTTAACTTTCCCTCACGCGATCGTTAAAATGGGCGTTTTTTTCCGCAATACAGGAAAATCCATGGCCGAGAAAGAGTTGGATCAGGGAAAGCGGCGCTTTCTCCTGACGGCGACCACGGTAGCAGCCGGCGGCGTGGCGGCGGGTGCCGCAGCGGTGCCCTTCGTCGCGAGCATGCTGCCTTCGGAGCGCGCGAAAGCGGCGGGGGCGCCGGTAGAAGTCGACGTGAGCGGGCTCGAGCCGGGCCAGAAGATGGTCGTGGAATGGCGCGGCAAACCGGTATGGGTCGTGCGCCGCACTCCGGAAATGCTGAAGATGGTCGCGGCCGACGAAGAGCGCGTCGCCGATCCCGACAGCAAGCGCAGCCGGCAGCCGGCGTACGCGAAGAATGAAATGCGCTCGCTGAAGCCCGAGTATCTCGTCGTCGAGGGTATCTGCACCCACCTCGGGTGCTCGCCGGTCGACCGGCTGCAGTCGCAACCCGAGGCTTTCGCCGCCGACTGGCACGGCGGATTCTATTGCCCGTGCCACGGTTCGCTCTTCGACCTCGCCGGACGCGTCTACAAGAACAAGCCCGCGCCCGACAACCTCCCGGTGCCGCCGTACAGGTTCCTGAGCGATACCAGGCTCGTCATCGGCGAAGACACGCAGGGAGCCTGAAGCGAATGGCATCTACCGAAAATAAACTGCCGGTCACCGGCGCCGGCCCCCTCAACGGGGTGCTCACCTGGGTCGACCAGCGCTTTCCGCTGATCTCGCTGTGGAAAGAGCACGCGGCGGAGTATTACGCGCCGAAGAACTTCAACTTCTGGTACTACTTCGGCTCGCTCGCGATGTTCGTGCTGGTGCTGCAGATCGTCACCGGCATCTTCCTCACCATGCACTACAAGCCCGATGCCGCGCAGGCTTTCGCATCGGTCGAATACATCATGCGCGACGTGCCGTGGGGCTGGCTCGTCCGCTACATGCATTCGACCGGGGCCTCGATGTTCTTCATCGTGGTCTACCTGCACATGTTCAGGGGCCTCATGTACGGCTCCTATCGCAAGCCGCGCGAGCTGATCTGGATCTTCGGCATGGTGATCTACCTCATGCTGATGGCCGAAGCTTTCTTCGGCTATCTCCTGCCGTGGGGCCAGATGTCGTTCTGGGGCGCACAGGTGATCGTGAACCTTTTCGACGCGCTGCCGCTCATCGGGCCCGACCTCGCGCTGTGGATCCGCGGCGATTACGTGGTATCGGACGCGACGCTGAACCGCTTCTTCGCGTTTCACGTGATCGCGATCCCCCTCGTGCTGGTGGCGCTGGTCGCGGCGCACCTGATGGCGCTGCATGAAGTCGGCTCGAACAATCCCGAAGGCGTCGAGATCAAGAAGACCCTGGGACCGGACGGGCATCCGGTCGACGGCATCCCGTTCCATCCCTATTACACCGTGAAGGACACTTTCGGGGTCATGGTCTTCCTCGCGCTCTTCGCGATCGTCATGTTCTTCATGCCCGAGTTCGGCGGGTACTTCCTGGAGTACAACAATTTCATACCCGCCGATCCGCTGAAGACGCCCTCGCACATCGCGCCGGTGTGGTACTTCACGCCGTACTACTCGATCCTGCGCGCGATCACCGAGGAGTTCATGATCGTCCTTGCGATCGCCGTGTTCTTCTACGGAGTCCTGATCCTGAGGAGCGCCTTTCGGGGCAGCATGAAAACGATCGCGTTGATCGCGATCGCGGTCGTGCTCGCGCTGTTCTGGGCGCTCGATGCCAAGGTCTGGGGCGTGATCTTCATGGGTCTCGCGGTGATGATCTTCTTTCTGCTGCCGTGGCTCGACCAGAGTCCGGTGAAGTCGGTGCGCTACAAAGGCGGGCTCTACAGGAGCGCGCTGGGTCTGTTCGTGGTGGTCTTCCTCGTGCTCGGCTACTACGGCACGCAGCCCGTCACCGACCTCGGCACCCGCATCTCGCAGATCGGGACGATGCTCTATTTCGCTTTCTTCATGCTGATGCCGTGGTATTCGCGGATGGACACGACGCGGCCCGAGCCCGTGAGGCTGGCGTGAGAACCCGCATGATGAAAACGATGAGAAGCTACGCCGCCGCGCTCCTGCTCGTTCCCGCGCTCGGCTTTGCGGCCGGCACCGACGTCAAGCTCGACCACGCGCCTATCGACCCGACCGACCGCGTGTCGCTGCAGCGCGGCGCGCACGCGTTCGTGAACTACTGTCTGAACTGCCATAGCGCGGGCTACATGCGGTACAACCGGCTGCAGGACCTCGGGCTCACCGAGCAGCAGATCCGGGACAACCTCGTCTTCACCGGGGTCAAGGTGGGCGAGCTCATGAAGGCGGCGATGGACCCGCGCGAAGCGAAGCAATGGTTCGGCACGCCGCCGCCCGATCTGACCGTGACCGCCCGCTCGCGCTCGTCGCACGCCGGTCCCGGCAGCGACTGGCTCTACACTTACCTGCGCGGTTTCTACCGCGATCCCTCCCGGCCGACCGGCTGGAACAACGTCGTCTATCCGAACGTCGCCATGCCGCACGCTCTGTGGGAGCTGCAGGGCGTACAGGTGCTGAAGGAGGCGAAAGAACAGGCCGACGGCTACATGAAGACCGTCGGCAAGCTCGTGATCGACAAACCCGGCACGATGAAACCGGTCGAATACGACCGCCTCGTCGCCGACCTCGTGAACTACATGACTTACATGAGCGAGCCCGCGCGCGCACAGCGCGTCACGGTCGGCCTCTATTCGCTGCTGGTGATCGTCATCCTGATAGGACTCTCGTACGCGCTCAAGAAAGCGTACTGGAAGGACGTGCACTAACAGCCAGACCCTAGGACCCACATATGATGACGCTTTATTCCGGCACGACGTGCCCTTTCAGCCAGCGCTGCCGGATCGTGCTCTACGAGAAGGGCATGGACTTCCAGATCGTCGATGTCGATCTGTTCAACAAGCCCGAGGACCTGGCGGTGATGAACCCGTACAACCAGGTTCCGGTGCTCGTCGAGCGCGACTTGATCCTGTACGAGTCCAACATCATCAACGAGTACATCGACGACCGCTTCCCGCACCCGCAGCTCATGCCGGCTGACCCGGTGATGCGCGCGCGCGCGCGGCTTTTCCTGTTCCGCTTCGAGCAGGAGATGTTCAGCCACATCGAATCGATCGAGAAAGGCACGCAGAAGCAGGCTGACAAGGGCCGCACCCTGATTCGCGACAACCTGACGCAGATCGCGCCGGTCTTCACCAAGCAGAAGCACATGCTCGGCGACGAGTTCTCCATGCTCGACGTGGCGATCGCGCCCCTCCTGTGGCGCCTCGACTACTACGGCATACAGCTCCCGAAGCAGGCGGCGCCGATACAGAAGTACGCCGAGCGCCTGTTCAGCCGGCCGGCTTTCATAGACGCGCTCACCGCGTCCGAGAAAGTGATGCGGAAATAGGGGCTCCCGATGGCCGAGAAATCCACCAAGCCCTACCTCATACGCGCGATTCACGAGTGGTGCTCCGACAGCAACCTGACGCCGTATCTCTCGGTGAAGGTCGATGCGAACACCCGCGTGCCGATGGAACACGTGAAGAACGGCGAGATCATACTCAACCTGAGCTACGACGCCACCCACCGGCTGACGATAGGCAACGACGGCGTCCAGTTCTCCGCCCGCTTCAACGGGGTGTCGCGCGAGTGCTCGGTCCCGATCGACGCCGTCCTCGGCATTTTCGCGAAAGAGAACGGGCAGGGGCTTTTCTTCGAGGTCGAGGCACCTGCACAGCCCGCCACGCCCGAGTCGCCGCCGCCCGGCGATACGCCTACCCCTCCTCCCAGCCGTCCCCGGCTCCAGATCGTAAAGTAGCGAACTGGTGGTAGGCTAAGGCCTGCCGCCCCGCTCCCATAAGATACGATCGGCACTGCCGACGGCGGATAAGCTCAGCGCCTATCACCGGAGGATCATCATGCTGAGCCCAGAAGAGCTGAAGGAAGTGCTGCCGGCGGAGACGTCGGCTTTCCCCTCACCCCCCACATGGCGAACGCGCGCGCAGGGCCTGAAGAACCAGTTCATCATGGACATGCACACCCACTTCCTGCGCGACGACACGACGGCCCGGTGAAGAACGCGATCTTCGGCGGCAATACGCGCGCCTTTACAAGTTCACACCCAAGCAGCAGGCCGAAGTCGTCACCGACCGCGTCGCGCAGATAAGAGAAGCCTACGAGCAGCACGGCGAAGGCCGGTCGAACTTAGCGTACGGGTAGGTAGCGAAGCGGTCGGCCTAAACCGAGGTATCGGTCGCCCGGTGCCGGAGGCCGTACATGGAAACGCCCGCGAACATCGCGGGCGTTTGCTCTTGAAACGCGCGTTTAATTGTTGCGCATCTCTTGCTGCGTCTCGCGGGCTTCGCCCTGCAGTTTTTCGCCGCCGCGCTCGATGTCGCGGCCCATGCCGGACATCGTGTTGCAGCCCGCGAGCGTGATGCCCAATGCGACTAATGCCAGTATGCGTTCGATCATGAGTGCTCCATGGTGTGAATTCGAACGAACGTATAGGGGAATGTGCGCTTTCGCTTTTCGCCCGGCCTCGCTAAAACACCGCCTTGCCCACGATCACCGCGATGGCGACGATCGCGACCGCGACGATCAGGAACAGGAAGAAAAGAAACTTCGCGATGCTCGCCGCTCCCGTCGCGATGCCGGTGAACCCGAAAAAACCGGCGACCAGGGAGATCAGGAAAAAAATCAGCGCCCACTTGAGCATGTCTCTACTCCGAGCGGTCGGCGGCGGCTATGGTCGGGGTCCACGCCGGAACGTGCCGGCGATGAGGGACACCACGAACAGAACCAGGAACACGAAGAACAGAATCTTCGCGATTTCCGCAGCGCCGGCCGCGATGCCGCCGAACCCGAAGAGCGCGGCGACCAGCGCTATGACGAAAAACAACGCAGCGTAATACAGCATGACGATCTCCTTGTTTGTTTGCGCGCCACGGCACCGGCCGCGTTGCGCACGTACCGTCTAAGTGCAACGGCTGTGCCCGCGGTGCGCGGTGTGCTGCGTACAAGGCTCACGTCCCCGCCGATTCGGGGGGACGTGAGAGAGATCGATACGTGGAACGTTGGACGACGGCGAGCAGGCGCTCGCCGGGGACTTTAGCCGGCTGCGGGAATCGGAACGATCGCGTGGTGACGTACCTTGCGGCGTATCTCGGGCGCGCGCGCGGGGCGCGCGACGGACGGGCCTTCGCCGTAGACATACCGGCCGCCTGCGAACGTGACCGGCTGGGTGTCGACCGACTCGCGCTGCGCTTCGCGCTGGATTTCCCATTGCGGCTCGGCGCGCGGGCAGGCTTCTACCGGCGCGGCGGCGGGTTGGGCATGATGGGACTTCGGTATACGCCACGGGAGGCGTCGCAGTTTACGCATGGTTGTGCTCTCTATCGGTTGCCGCTGGCTTCGCGGGCGGATTCGCGCTTACGTTGATACGTCCTTGGCTCGCGGTCTCTCGCTCTGCCTATCGACGTCGCGGGCATTGCCTCCTTCAGATGCAACGCGCGTTCCCAAAAAAAGAGCCCGGTTGCCGAGCTCGAAAGGGGGACCTTGTGCGGGGCGGGGGAGGAGACCCGTCCGGCACGCAAGCTGTCGCACGCGGCGCGATACTGTCAGAAAGAAGCTATAGGACTGTGGTCCGAGTAAACGCAACAGCGGGCTTTCAAGCACAAGTAATGCCACCCAGGTCGTTCTTTATCTTTCAATGATTTAGCCGCGGCCGCCGGCTTTTCCGGCAGGCGGCCTTTACCCACCGCTGCAACTTTTACCCGGGAATCGAGTCTCGTTTACGCCGCGCGAGCGCGCGCCTTATAATCCAACGCCCTGCCGGCATAGCTCAGTTGGTAGAGCAACCGCCTTGTAAGCGGTAGGTCGTCTGTTCGAGTCAGACTGTCGGCACCAGCCAGGTCCACCCCCCGAGCGCCTCGAATGTCCGGTGCCGAACCCCGGTTCTGATGCTGTCCTGACGCTCACGCGCGGCGGGGTCGGGAGCGCTTGAAAAGCGGGCAGGCGGACTTATCTAGAGCGAAAAATACGGCCCCCGCAGTCGCGGGGCCACTGGAGGACAGCAGTGATCAAGGTCGAGAACCTCACCAAGGCGTTTGGGCTCAAGCTCGCGGTGAACGACATTTCGTTCGAGGTCGAGCGCGGCGAAGTGCTGGGTTTCCTGGGGCCGAATGGGTCCGGCAAGTCCACCACGATGCGCATGGTCACCGGATTCATACCGCCCACCTCGGGGAGGATCACGGTTGGCGGTCACGACGTGGTGCAGGAACCCATCGCCACCAAGCGGCTGATCGGCTACCTGCCCGAGAACGCGCCCGGCTACGCCGACATGACGGTCAACGGCTTCCTCAATTTCGCCGCCGAGCTTCGCGGCATGAAAGGCGACGCGCGCAAGCGCGCGGTGAACCGCGCCGTCGAGCTCTGCTCCCTTGAGAACGTGCTGTATCAAACGATCGACACCCTCTCCAAAGGCTACAAGCACCGCACCTGCCTTGCGCAGTCGCTGATACACGACCCTGAGATCCTGATACTCGACGAGCCGACCGACGGCCTCGATCCGAACCAGAAACACGAAGTGCGTAACCTCATCCGGCGCATGGGTGCGAACAAGGTGGTCGTGTTTTCGACCCATATCCTGGAGGAGGTCGAGGAGACCTGCTCGCGGGTGATCATCATCGACCGCGGACGCATCGTTGCGAGCGGCACGCCGGCGGAGCTCAAAGCGCGCTCGCCGCGGGCGGGCGCGGTGTTCCTGCGTGCCAGAGGGGCGGCGGGAGGCACGCTTTTCGAGCGGCTCGCGCAGGTGCCGGGCGCCGCGCGTGTCGAGATCATCAGTGAAACCGAGGCGGCGGTCATTGCACGGGTCTATCCCGAGCCTGCCGCGGTCACGACCTTAACGCGCAGCGTGGCGGAGGCTGCAGCGCGCGACGGCTGGCAGCTCGACGAAATACACACCGAGGAAGGGAAGCTCGACGAAGTCTTCCGCGCGATCACCCTTCCCGACACGGTAAAGGCAGCGGCATGAGACGGGAAGCAGGGGCCCCGCCCGGGGTAGCGGAGCGGTCGGGGCGACCAGTCGAATTGACGCAAACCGCCGACACGACAAGGGTAGATTCATGACAAGCACATTGAGGCGGGCGGCATGAGACGGGAAGCGATGACTATCAAATCGAGGCGGGCGGCATGAACGCATGGGCCAACATCAAGGCGATCATGAAGCGCGAGCTCGGCGGTTACTTCACTTCGCCGATCGCTTACGTCTTCCTCGTGATCTTCCTGCTCCTCACTGGGTTCTTCACGTTCACCGTCGGTAATTTCTTCGAGCGCGGCGAAGCGTCTCTCGTTTCGTTCTTCACCTGGCACCCGTGGCTGTACCTCTTCCTGGTTCCCGCGGTCGGGATGCGGCTGTGGTCCGAAGAGCGCCGCCTCGGCACGCTCGAGCTCCTGCTCACGATGCCGCTTACCGCGTGGCAGGCGATACTAGGCAAGTTCCTCGCCTCGTGGCTTTTCCTCGGCCTCGCCCTCGCGCTCACGTTCCCGGTCGTCATCACCGTGAACTGGCTGGGAGACCCCGATAACGGCGTCATCGCCGCGGGTTATGTGGGGAGCTTCCTGTTAGCGGGCGCTTACCTCGCGATCAGCTGCATGACTTCGGCGATGACGCGTAACCAGGTCATCAGCTTCATCCTCTCGGTCATGATCTGCCTGTTCCTGATCCTCGCGGGCTATACCCCGGTGACGGACCTCCTCACCAGGTTCGCGAACCCCATCGTGACGCAGGTCGTCGCGGCCTTCTCGGTGATGACGCACTTCGAGGGGTTTCAGCGCGGCGTGCTCGACACCCGCGACGTCATTTTCTTCGCCTCCGTGATGGGCTTCGCGCTCTTCACGACCGGGGTGATCATCCGCAACCAGCGGGCGGGGTAATGGAGCTCCCAGCATGAAACGCAGCAGAGAAGTATTGTGGTACTCGGCCGGCGGCATCATCGCGCTCTTCGCGATACTGGTCGCCGCGAACTTCATCGTGAGCGCTTTCAACGCGCGCATCGACCTCACCGAAGGCAACGTCTACACGCTTTCGCCCGGGACCAAGGCGATACTCGCCAAGCTCGAAGCGCCGGTGCGCATCCGCTTCTACTACACGCAGGGCAGCAACGCCGTGCCGGTCGGGCTCAAGACCTACGCGCAGCGCGTCGAGGACCTGCTCGCGGAATTCAAGGCGGCCTCCAACGGCAAGGTGATCATCGAGCGCTACAACCCCGAGCCGGATTCGGACGCCGAAGACTCGGCCGCGCTCGACGCAGTCGAAGGCCAGATGACGAACACCGGAGAGAAGTTCTATCTGGGGCTCTCGGTGTCTTTCCTCGAGCAGAAGGCGGCGATACCGGTACTCTCGCCCGACCGTGAGCGGCTGCTCGAGTACGACATCACCCGCGCGATCGCGCAGGTGAGCGCGAGCAAGAAAGCGGTCGTGGGCGTGATGAGCAGCCTGCCGGTGCTGGGACGCTCGCTCAACCCGATGACCAAGCAGCAGCCGACCGAGCCGTGGGTGATCGGCTCGGAGCTGAAGCGCCTGTTCGACGTGCGCAACGTCGAGACCGACGCGAAGAAGATCGACGACGAGGTCCAGGTCCTGCTCGTGATCCATCCGCGCAACGTGATGGAAGACACCGAATACGCGATCGACCAGTTCGTCATGCGCGGCGGCAAGCTGATCGTCTTCGCCGACCCTTACGCCTATTTCGACCAGCAGCCCGATCTCCAGAATCCTTTCGGGGGCAATCAGGCGGGCCAGTCGGCGCTCTACAACCTCTTCAAGGCCTGGGGTTACGAGCTCACGCTGAACCAGGTCATAGGCGATCTCACCTACGCCAGCGGCGAGGGCCCGCGCCTCCTGCCCACGCTCCTCTCGCTGCCGGGCGAAGCGCTCAACCAGGACGATGTCGTAATGAGCCAGGTCGGAACGCTCCTCGTTCCGTTCGCGGGCGCGTACAAAGGCAAACCCGCGGAAGGCCTCACGCAGACCGTGCTCGCGCACAGCTCGAAGAACTCGATGATGGTCGATCTCATCATAGCGACGCTCTCGGGCGAGCCTTCGGCGCGCGGTTTCCAGCCTTCGGGCGAGGAATATCCGATCGCGATGAGGCTCACCGGCAAGTTCCGTACGGCGTTCGCCAACGGCCCGCCCGAGCCCATGCTGCCGCGGGGCGAGAAGCCGCCGCCCAAAGATCCCAAAGCGCCGCCCCAGCTTCGCGAGTCGGCCACCGAGAACCAGGTCGTGCTGGTCTCCGACGTCGACATGCTGAGCGACGGCGCAGCGGTGGAGGTGCAGGAGGTGTTCGGCCAGAAGCTGGTCGTCCCCAGGAACGGCAACCTCGCTTTCGTACAAGGCCTGGTCGAGCAGTTCTCGGGAGATCAGAACCTGATGGGGCTGCGCAGCCGGGCGTCGTTCACGCGGCCGCTCACGGTCATCAGGACGATGGAAGCGCAGGCGCAGCAGCAATACCTCGGCAAGATCAAGGAGCTCGAGGACAACCTGAACCAGACTCAGGAGAAGCTGCAGGAGCTCCAGAAAGGCAAGCCCGGAGCCGCCGCCACCAGCACCATACTCACGGCCGAGCAGCAGACCGAGATCGACAATTTCAGGAAGAAGACGATCGAGACCCGCGCCGAGCTGAAGGAAGTGCGCAAGAACCTGCGGGTCGAAACCGACACGCTGGAGTTCTGGAGCAAGGTGGTGAACATCGGCCTGATACCGCTGCTCGTCGCGCTGACCGGTCTCGTGCTCGCGTTCGCGAAGCGGCGCCGCGCCGCCGCCGCCGCCGCGCGACGCGGCTGACCCGCCCGGGAGCCCGAAGCATGAACCGTAAACAGTTTCTGATACTCGTCATCGCGCTCGCCATCCTCGGCGGCGTCGGCACGGCGCTTTTCTGGCAGGACATCGAGGCCTACCGCGCGAGCGGCTCGAAGATCGGCGCGAAGCTCCTGCCTGGCCTCAAAGTCGCGGACGTGGCGCAGATCGAGCTGCGCGATGCAAAGACGCACACGACGCTCGTGCGCAAGGAAAAGCACTGGGTCGTGCAGGAGCGCGAAGGCTACCCCGCGGATTTCAAGGCGATCAGCGATCTCATCATCAAGCTCGCCGACTTGAAGGTCGTTCAGGCGGACACGGTCGGCGAATCGCTGCTGGCGCGCGTGGAGCTGGTGCAGCCGGGCAAAGGCGAAGGCGCGGGCACCCTCGTCGATATCAAGGACGCGAGCGGCAAATCGCTGGCCGCGATCGTTCTCGGCAAGAAGATACTCAAGAAAGATCCCGGCAATCCCTTGCCCGCGGCGCAGGACGGCGTTCCCGCCGGACGTTACGTGCGCGTGCTCAGCTCGAACGACCAGATCGTCGTGGTTTCTGACCCGCTCACCAATGCGGAAGCGCAGGCCGGCCGCTGGCTCGACAAGGACTTCGCCAAGATCGAGCGCATCAGGACGCTGACGGTGTCGGGTGAAAACGGGCAGTGGAAAATCACGCGCGACGTCGAATGGGGCCAGTGGCAGTTCGCCGGCGGCGGGGGTGCGCTCGACGCGAGCGCGGCGGTCGCCGCGGTCAACGCGCTGGGACAGCTTTCCTTCGACGACGTGGCGATCGGCGCGAAGCCGGCGGACGCGGGCAAAACGGTGACGGTGACCGCGGAAACGTTCGACAACCTC
>Ga0105106_10000115_pt1 | contig 49357 bp, 53 predicted proteins | sample PPLLaktember2015_5_FD_79109 | JGI IMG/M metagenome (GOLD analysis project Ga0105106, IMG submission 79109) | Freshwater sediment microbial communities from Prairie Pothole Lake near Jamestown, North Dakota, USA - PPLs Lake P8 Core (1) Depth... | ecosystem: Environmental > Aquatic > Freshwater >... | reverse complement strand
GCTATCCGATCGGGGTGCGCGGGGAGACGGACCTCACCTGCGACGTCTGGCCGGTATGGGAGGCCCATGGCGTCGAGTGCCTCGAGTCGGTTATCAAGCGATTGGACACCCCGAAGAACCAGGTCATCACGAGAGAGCAGGGCCCGGTCGGGTACGACTACCTGGTGATCGGCACCGGGCCGAAGGTGGACTACGACTACATCCCGGGGCTGCGCGAGCACTCGTACTCGATCGTGGGGCTGGGCCCGGCGCAGCGCACGCGCGAGGGCTGGCAGAAGTTCCTCGCCCATCCCGGTCCCGTCGTCGTCGGTTCGGCGCAGGGCGCCGCATGCTTCGGCGCCGCGTACGAGTTCCTGTTCAACACGCGGTACCAGGTCGCCAGGCACCACCTGACCGAGAAGGCCCCGCTCACCTACGTGACGGCCGAGCCCTTCGCCGCGCACTTCGGCATCGGCGGCTTCGGCAATGCCCGGAAGATGGCCGAGTGGCTGTTCAAGCGGTACCACATCCACTCGCGCATGAACGCCGAGATCGACTCGGTGACGGCCGAGGGCGTGCACCTGAAGGACGGCGAGTTCCTGCCCTCGAAGTTCACGATGATCCTGCCGCGGTTCCTGGGCGTCGATGCGGTGCGCCACACGCCGGGACTGGCGAACGCCAGCGGCTTCATCGAGGTCGGCGACACGTACCAGCACCCGGTGTTCAAGAATGTCTTCGCGGCGGGCGTGGCCGTTCATGTCAAGCCGCCCGACGTCACGCCCGTGCCATGCGGTGTGCCGAAGACGGGCTGGCCGACCGAGCAGATGGCGAAGACCGCCGTCCGGAACATCGTGGCCGATATCAAGGGACTGCCGTTCAAGTCGGAGCCGTTCGGCGAGATTGCCTCGTACTGCATCATGGACACGGGGAACATGGGCATGATCATCGCCGGCGACCACGTGCTCGAACCGCGCGAGCACGAGTTCATCATCCCGGGCCCCGAAGCGCACTGGGCCAAGCTCGCGTTCGAGAAGTACTTCCTCTGGACCCGTCGGCACGCGCACGTCTGACGGCCGCGCCTCCGGCAGCGGGGCGACCGGGGCGGGCATTGGGTTATAGAATGCCCGCCAGGTTGTCCCGTCCGCCAACCGTCCGGGGGTGAAAATGCGTCGTTCGATCCGTCTCGCCTTGCTGGTATCCACGGCCCTGCTGTGTGTGGCCGTGGTCGGAGCTCGACAGTCCCGTCCTGCGTCTCCTACGCTCATCGACGTCACGGTGCACGAAGGCACATCGATGTCGGTCGCCGTCTCACCCGACGGACGCACGCTGGCCATCGACCTGCAGGGTGGCATCTGGACCGTGCCCGCGGGCGGCGGCTCCGCGCGCCGCGTGACCGGCGTGTTCGAGGATGCCCGCCAGCCCCGATGGTCGCCCGACGGGAAGTGGATCACGTACTTCGGCTATCGCGACGGCGGGTATGACCTGTGGTCGGTGGCGCCCGACGGGAGCGGACAGCACCGGCTCACCTGGGGCCCCTTCGACGACCGGGAGCCGGTGTGGTCGCACGACGGCACCAAAGTGGCCTTCTCGTCCGACCGCGGCAGTCCACTCGGCAGCGACTACAACATCTGGGTCCTCGATGTCGGCACGGGCGACCTCCGGCAGCTGACGAAGAACCCGGCCGAGGACTTCATGCCGTCGTGGTCGCCTGACGACCGCGAGGTTGCCTTTGCCTCGACGCGCGAGAACGGGCAGTCGGCGTGGGCCGTGTCGGTGGCCGACCTTACCGAGCGCACGCTCGCGACCGTCAACGGGGCTCGGGTGGACGCGCCGTCGTGGGGACCGGGCGGCCAGGTGGTGTATCACGTGACCGCCGGCCGCGAGAGCCGCTACGAGGTTGAGGGGAAGCCCATCACCGGGACCGAGAACGTCTTCGCGTTCCGGGCCTCGTGGGCCTCGCCCACCGAGTTCTTCTACGTGTCGGACGGGAAGATCCGGCGCCGCGCGCTGGGGGCCGCCGCCCCGCAGACCGTCGCGTTCGACGCCACCTTGCAGGTCACGCAGCCGCAGTACACGCGCCGCGTGCGCGATTTCACCTCGACGAAGCCGCGCAAGGCGCTGGGTATCGTCCGGCCGGTGCTCTCACCGGACGGCAGCCAGATTGCGTTCGCCGCGGTCGGCGACATCTACGTCATGCCCGCCGCCGGCGGCAAGGCCGTGAACCTCACCAACGACGCCGCGCTCGACACCGATCCGGCCTGGTCCCCTGACGGCACCAGCCTCGTCTATTCCTCCGACAAGGACAGCACGCACCTGCAGTTGTGGATCCGCGAGATGAAGGGCGGCCAGGCCCGGCAGGTGACGAAGCTGAGCACGCAGCCACAGGGCGCCTCGTTCTCACCCGATGGGAGGAAGATCGCGTTCTTCAACGTGGACGGCATGTGGCGCGTGGCGCAGATGTCGATTCTCGACATCGCCAGCGGAACGGTGACGAAGATCCACGACACGCTGCCGCAGCCCGGCTCGCCCGTCTGGTCGCCGGATGGCAAGCGCGTGGCCCTGGCGGGCGTCGCGCCCCTGACGACGAGGTTCCGGGAGGGGACGAACCAGATCCTGACGATTTCCACGGAAGGCGGGGCCGACGAGTGGCACGCGCCGGTCCCGATGCTCGGGATCGACTCGCGGGGCGGCGGCGGCCCAGCCTGGTCGCCGGACGGCACGAAGATGGCCGCCGTCTACGAGGGCACGCTGTCGGTGTGGCCGGTCTCGAAGGCCGGCGCGCCGCTCGGCCCGCCGCGTAAGGTCACCTCCGAGAGCGCGCACTCGCCGTCGTGGCAGGGCGACTCGCGCCACATACTCTACCAGTCGCTCGACACGCTGCGCATCCTGGACATCGAGACCGGTGAGACCCGCACCGTTCCCGTCGACCTGCAGTGGACACCGGACATTCCCAGCGGGCGCGTGGTCATTCACGCCGGGCGCCTGCTGGACATGACCTCTCCCACGCCCCGCACCAACGTGGACGTCATCGTCGAGGGCAACCGCATCGCGCGGGTGGTGGCGCATGCCGACGCGAATCACACCGGGGCGCGGGTGGTGGATGCGACGGGACAGACCGTCATGCCGGGCCTGGTCGAGTTCCACTCACACCTGCAGAAGGACTTCGGGGCGGCCCAGGGGCGTGCGTGGCTGGCGTTCGGCGTCACCACCGTGCGGAGCCCGGGCAACACGCCGTATGAGGCGGTCGAGGATCGCGAGGCCAACGAGGCTGGCGTGCGGCCCGGCCCGCGCGTCTACGGCACCGGGTACCTGATGGAGTGGAACCGCGTGTACTACAAGATGGGCATCGCCATCTCGAGCGTCAGCCAGTTCGAGATGGAGCTGCAGCGGGCGAAGGTGCTCGAGCACGACCTCATCAAGAGCTACGTCCGGTTGCCGGACGCGCAGCAGAAGCGGATGGTGGAGTTCGCCCACGAGGCCGGCATCCCGGTGGCCACCCACGAGATCTTCCCCGCGTCGTTCGTGGGCGTGGACAACACCGAGCACACGGCCGCGACCAGCCGGCGCGGCTACTCGCCCAAGATGGCCACGCAGCAGATGGCCTACGAGGACGTGGTGCAGCTGTTCGGCAAGAGCGCGCGCATCTTCTGCCCGATGATCTCCGGCTTCGGCGCGCGGCGCCTGTTCGAACTGGACCCCGCCCTCAAGAACGACCCGCGCTTCACGCTCTACCCGGAGTGGATCCGGCGCCAGGTGGCGCAGCAGCCCTCGTCTGCCAGTCCCGGCGGCGGCGGCGACCCGCGCGGTGGCAGCGGCAAGATGGTGCTCGACATCATGAAGGCCGGCGGCCTCGTGGTGGCCGGCACCGACACCCCGAACGCCGTGAACATGCACGGCGAGCTGATGTCCTACACGATGGCTGGCATGACTGCGTTCGACGCCCTGAAGACGGCCACGGTGAACCCGGCAAAGGCGCTGGGGCTGAACGCCGGCACCATCGAGGCGGGGAAGCTGGCGGACATCATCGTCGTGGACGGTGATCCGCTCGCGAACATCGCCGCCACGGCCCGCGTGCGTCACGTCATCGCGAACGGACGGCCCTACAGCGTCGAGGAGCTGGTGGGAGGGACGGGCGGTGCCCCGACGGCGCGGGGGCGGTAGCGGGGCGCACGTTCGAAAGTTGCGTCGTCGGGCGGCCCGACGTTCGGTGTGGGCCGCCAACAGAAAAAAGGAGCGCCGAAGGCCCCAGGCCCCGGCGCTCCCGTTCTTCTCTCAGCGGCAGCTAGCGTCTCACTTCTCGCTTCTCATTTCTCACTTCTCACCTTCACTCCCACATTTCAGAAGCCCACCCTGAACGCCAGCTGTATCACGCGCGGCTGATAAGCGTTCAGCAGGTTCTGTCGAGGCGCGCCGAACGTGGTCGAGTTCACCTGCCCGTTGTAATTGCCGTAGTTCTCGTGGTTGAAGAGGTTGAACACCTCGGCGATGCCCGTGATCTTGACGCCGCCAGGCAGGTTGATGTCCTTCGAGAGCCGCAGGTCCACACGGTGGAGGGCGAGGCCCTGGAGGGCGTTACGCGGCACGAGGTCCCCGATGCCGAACGAGGTCGGGCCGTCGAAGCGGTCGGCCACGTCACTCGGGATGGTGGCGGGCGCCGTGACGAAGCGGTTGGTGCCGCCGTGCCCGAACGGGTTCGCGGCGTAGTTGGTGACGTAGTAGTTGCCTGAGCCGTACAGGTAGGCGCCCGATAAGCTGACGTCCCACCCCAGCCGCCAGATGCCGTTCACGCGCAGCGTGTGCCGCTGGAACTCGGTCGAGCGGGCCCAGTCCGCGGCCGGCTGGAACGGGTTGTTGGCCTGGTACTGGAAGTTCGTGGTGTCGTCGTGCATGTACAGGCCCAGTGTGTAGCTGAGCGAGGCCTGCCAGTTGTCGCGGTAACGCCGATTGACCGCGGCCGAGATGGCGCCGAAGTCGGCTTTGCCCTTCGATTCGAGCCACTGGATGACGCCGTAGGCCGGGTCGGGACGCCCCGCCGTCGTCGGGTTCAGGCTGTAGCCGGTCGCCGGGTTGAAAAAGAGGTTGGGATCGCGCTGGCGGGCGAAGTTGTAGCCCTCCCACGCGGTGAAGTCGGCTTCGATGCCCCAGATGTCGCCGATCTGGCTCTGCACGCCAATGGTGCTTTGCCAGGTGTAGGGCATCTTGTAGTCGTGGGCGATCACGCGCGGCGACTGCGCGGGCAGGGGGTACACGCCGTTGACGTAGTCTTCCTCGGTGCGGCCGCGCGTCGGATCCTGGACGAAGCCCGGCTGGCCGTCGTAGGGGAACGAGTTCACCAGGATACGCTCGGCGTTGAACGACTGCTGGCTGAACGTGGTGTTCGAGTCGGGAATGCTGAAGTACAGGCCGGTGCCGCCGCGGATGACGAACCGGCCCGTGCCGCCGACGTTCCAGTTGAAGCCGCCGCGAGGCGCGATGTTGTTGATGTCCCGGAGCCCGCCGGGGTAGAGCGGCTCGCCCGGGGTCAGGTCGATGTCGGGATACTGGTTCCCGCCGCGCGGGCTGAATGCCGCCTGACTGGTCACGTACGGCGGATCGAGCGCGCCCCAGTCCGCGTCCCAGCGCACCCCGTAGTTCATCGTGAACTGGTTGTTCATCCGCCACGTGTCGCCGAACCAGAGCGCGACCGTCGGACGTGGGATGTCGATGGTCCAGTCGCCGAAGTTGAGGTCGTAGCGCTGGACGAAGCCGTCAAGGCCGGTCACGTCCCACCGCGTGGGATCGTCCCAGGCATCGGCCGGGAAGCGCCGATCCAGGTCGGTGGGGTTGCGGGTGAAGACGAACTCGCCGCGTGAGAGGAGCTGCCACTGGCCGGTGTCGTGCCAGCGCAGGTACTCGGCGCCCACCTTCATGTCGTGGCTACCCACGGTCCAGTTGAGGTCGTAGCGGGCGCTGACCGTGTCCTGGAAGAACTCCTGGGGATAGTTGCGCCGCTGGCCGACGGTCAGGCTGGGGAACACGTAGTTCGGGGTGCTGGCCAGGGCGGGAATGGCGAGCTGGTTCTGCCAGTCGAAATGCGTGTAGCCGACGCGCACCTCCTGGAGCATCGTGCTGCTCAGGACCTTCGACCAGGTGCCCACCACGTTGATCGCCTTGCGCGAGCGGTCGGCGGCCTGCGAGGGATGTTCGGTGCCCGACACCTGGGTGAAGGGGTTGCCCCAATCCCAGTACGAGGCTCGCACCGTGAGGTGATCCTGCGGCTTCATCTGCCAGTCGGCCCGGCCGAGGAAGCTGTTCTGCACGGTCTTCGTGTCGAATGAGTAGCTCTGCGCCGGCAGGGCCGGTGGCGTGGTGAGGATGGTGTTGGGCTCGTTCTCGCGCTCGTACGACAGGAAGTAGTGGAGGCGATCCTGGATGATCGGGCCCCCTAGCGCGCCGCCGATCTGCTGGTTCGCATAGGGCAGCACCCGGTTGGCGATGAAGTCCTTGGCGTTCAGCGAGTCGTCGCGGAAGAACCCGTAGACGCTGCCGGTCAAGTTGTTGGTGCCCGAGCGCGAGATGGCCTGCACCTGCATGCCGAGCGACCGGCCCTGCGTGATGTCGAACAGGTTGGTCACCACCTGGAACTCGGCGATCGCCTCGCGGCTGAAGCGCGGTTGGCCGAAGCCGGCCCCGGCCACCTGCTGGGTGATCTCCTGGCCGTCGAGGTTCAGCTGGAACTGGCGGTCGCGCACGCCGGGCGTGTTGTCCACGGCGTTGGCCGTCACGCCACGCACCTGCATGGCCAGCTCCATCCAGTTGCGGCCCTGGAGCGGCAGCTCTTCCATCTGGCGCCGGTCCACGTTGCCGCCCACCTGGGTGGAGCTGATGTCCACGAGCGGCGATTCGCCGGTGACCGTGACCGTTTCCTCGAGCGAGGCGACCTTCATCGCGAACGGCACGGTGCGGTTCTGGCCGACGAGCAGCTCCACGTCCGGCACGAGGACCGTGGAGAAGCCTGCGAGCTCGGCCTGAACCTTGTACCGGGCAGGCGGAAGCCCGCGCAGGCGGTATTCACCGCGCTCGTCGGTGACCGCGTTGAACACGCGACCGGTATCGAGCGCCGTGGCGGTGATGGTGACACCGGGCAAGGCTGCCTTGGTCTCGTCCGTAGCGGACCCGACAATCGACGCTTCCTGAGCGGCTGCCGCTCCCGACCCCAGCCACAACAGCGCAGCCAGGCAGTACCACACGACGCGAACGCCCATGCACCCTCCTCTCCCGGTAAATCGGGTCACTATTAGGGCCGACGCCGGATGAGAAAAACGCCCGCCGCGAGGGGAAGGTGGGGAATATTTGCGCGGACTATAGCACAGCACTCGACGGTGGGACGCGTGCGGTGACGGAGCGGGCACTATACTGCTCGCTCCCGATGTTGATCTACGGCGTGAACCCGGTGCTCGAGGCACTGCGCGCGAAGCGCGTGCGCGCGATCCGTCTCGCCGATCGATCCGATCAGCGCGTGGCGCAACTGATGGACCTCGCCGCGGCCCAGGGCGTGACGGTGCGCCGCGTGACGCGCGAAGCGCTCGACCGCGAGACCCGCCACGGCGTCCACCAGGGCGTGGCTGCCGACGTCGAGGGACTCGCGCCCGCCACGCTGGACGATCTCGCCTCGCGCCTCGATCCGCCGCCGCTCATCGTCGTGCTGGACGAAGTCGAGGACCCGCAGAACGTCGGCGCCATCCTGCGGACGATGGATGCCGTGGGCGCGACGGGCCTGGTGCGCCAGACGCGACGGGCCGCGTCGCTCGAGGGCGCCGCGGCCAAGGCGTCGGCCGGTGCCGTGCACCACGTGCGGATTGCCGACGTGGTGAACATCGCGCGCGCCGTGGAGGAACTGAAGGCGGCGGGCGTGTGGACCGTCGGGCTGGACGCCGACGCCGAGTTGGCCTATCATCAATGGGATCTCACCCTTCCAACCGCGCTCGTTCTTGGGGCGGAAGGGCACGGGCTGCGTCGGCTCGTGCGGGAACGGTGTGACGGCCTGGCTCGCATCCCCATGCGGGGCCATGTCGGCAGTCTCAATGTTTCTGCGGCGGCCGCCGTCGTCTTGTACGAGGCTGATCGCCAGCGAAGCCGGGGGAGGTAGGGCGTGTCACGGCCGCCGGGGAGGGAATGCCCCGTCAGGCAGAGGCCACCCGCCGCCAAGACTCCGGAGGAGGGTCCGTGTCCCACCTGCGTGTTGCACGTCTGGCACAGGACGTGCTAGCATTTCATTCTTTGTCTGGCTGGCGTAGCTCAGCCCGGTAGAGCAGCTGATTTGTAATCAGCCGGTCGGGGGTTCAAATCCCTCCGCCAGCTCCATCGGCCCTGCGAGGCGCGAGTGAGCGCCCACCGGGGGCGGACAGACGTAAAACGCAGGGTCGGGGACGCACGGGGTCATCCTCAACAACTGGTCGGTTCACGGGCAGGTGGCGGAGCGGTCAATCGCAGCAGACTGTAAATCTGCCGCCCCATGGGCTACGGAGGTTCGAATCCTCCCCTGCCCACCATTCGACTCCCCTGGCCATTCGCTGAGCGAATCGCCAGGTTCGCTCATGGCAGGCCGGGCGTGCGGATGGTGAAGTGAACGCTGCGGGTGTCGGGATGGCTCAGGGCAGGAAGGCCTGCCCGGGCGAGCGAAGCCAGGGGCGGCTGAGCTCGCCACCGAAGTGGTAAGTGGCACGGGCACGACAGGCGGGCTTGCCTCGCCGGAGTGGCGGGCGAAGCGGACACGAAGGCCGGTCCTGAGCGAGCGCAGCGAGTCGAAGGGCGGGAGTAACTCAGTGGTAGAGTCACAGCCTTCCAAGCTGTTGGTCGCGGGTTCGATCCCCGTCTCCCGCTCCATTCGACCCACCTGGCGTTTCGCCAAGCGAACCGCCAGGTTCGCTCATGGCGGGCCAGGACGGGGAGAATGCGCTGAGCGAGCGAACTGGCCGTGAGTGAAGGTCGACATGTCGGCCGGAGCCCGAGCTGAACGCTCGCGGCCGAGGCGAAGGCCGATGTAGCTCAGTTGGCAGAGCGCGTCCTTGGTAAGGACGAGGTCACCGGTTCAATCCCGGTCATCGGCTCCAGTGCAGGGCGGTAAGGCTTCCGGGTGCCTTACTGCCGGGATGGTGCAATCGGGCACCCGGGTGTATCAAACGACTCCGGCACGGGGCCGGAAGGTCGGTCCTCGAGGAAGTGAAGAGCGAGTCATGGCGAAAGAGAAATTTGACCGGTCCAAACCACACGTCAACGTTGGCACGATTGGCCACATCGACCACGGAAAGACCACGCTGACTGCGGCGCTGACGAAAGTCGCCGCCGACAAGGGGTGGGCGAAGTTCGTGCCTTACGACGAGGTCGCCAAGGCGTCCGAGTCGCAGGGTCGCCGTGACGATACCAAGATCCTCACGATCGCGAGCAGTCACGTCGAGTACGCGACGGCGCAGCGTCACTACGCCCATGTCGACTGCCCGGGCCACGCCGACTACATCAAGAACATGATCACGGGTGCCGCGCAGATGGACGGCGCCATCCTGGTCGTGAGCGCGGTCGACGGCCCGATGCCGCAGACGCGCGAGCACGTGCTGCTGGCCAAGCAGGTGAACGTGCCCTTCATCGTCGTCGCGCTCAACAAGGTCGACGCGGTGGATGATCCGGAGCTCTTGGATCTCGTCGAACTCGAGGTGCGCGAGCTGCTCAAGGGTTACGGCTTCCCGGGCGACGACCTGCCGGTGGTGCGCGTGTCGGCCCTCAAGGCCCTCAACGGCGAGGCCGACGGTGTCGAGAGCATCATCAAGCTGATGGAGGCGCTCGACGCCTACATCCCGCTGCCGGAGCGCGACATCGACAAGCCGTTCATGATGCCCATTGAGGACGTGTTCTCGATCTCGGGCCGCGGCACCGTGGTGACGGGCCGTATCGAGCGCGGGCAGGTGAAGGTCGGCGAGGAAATCGAGATCGTCGGCTTCAAGCCCACCGAGAAGAAGGTGGTGACCGGCGTCGAGATGTTCCGCAAGCTCCTCGACGCGGGCGTGGCGGGCGACAACGTCGGCATCCTGCTCCGCGGCGTGGAGAAGTCGGACGTCGAGCGCGGCCAGGTGCTGGCCAAGCCCGGCTCCATCAAGCCCCACACGAAGTTCAAGGCCGAGGTGTACGTGCTCTCGAAGGACGAGGGCGGCCGTCACACCCCGTTCTTCAACGGCTATCGTCCGCAGTTCTACATCCGGACGACGGACGTGACCGGCACGCTGAAGCTCGGCGAGGGCGTCGAGATGATCATGCCGGGCGACAACACGCAGATCACCGCCGAGCTGATCGCGCCGGTAGCGCTCGAGAAGGGCGCCCGGTTCGCGATTCGCGAGGGCGGCCGCACGGTCGGCGCCGGCACGGTGACGGAAATCATCGAGTAGGCGCGCCTGCGGCGCGTGGGCCTCTGGTGGGCCTCGCCTGCGGCGTCGGTGGGCCGGTGGCAGGAAGGGCAAGAGTGCTCTTCCCGCCGAAGGCCTCACTGAAAGCCTACCGAAGGCCGACCGAGGCCGGCGCGAGCCGGCCGAGGCCATGGGAGTTCAGCGATGCGAGACATCATCCAGATGGCGTGCGGCGAGTGCAAGCGCCGCAACTACAGCACGACGAAGAACAAGAAGAAGACGACCGAGCGTCTCGAGTTCAGCAAGTACTGCCGGTTCTGCAAGAAGCACACGCCGCACAAGGAACAGAAGTAGGCATTCGGGCGGCTGAGCCCTGAGGGGAACGTAGGCCAGTAGCTCAATTGGCAGAGCACCGGTCTCCAAAACCGGGGGTTGGGGGTTCGATTCCCTCCTGGCCTGCCACACTGATGATCGGTCGAGGAACCTGCATTGGCGACTGAGACGATAGAACAGACGGGCGACGGCGCCCGAGGCGGACCGCTCGGCTGGTGGCAGCGCGCGCGCGAGTTCTTCGCCGAGGTGCGCAACGAGATGAAGCGCGTCACGTGGCCGTCGCGTCGCGAGGTCTATGCGACGACGGTGGTGGTCATCCTGACGTCGGTCTTCTTCGGGCTGTACCTGTTCGGCGTCGACTTGATGTGGAGCGCGCTCGTGCAGTGGGTGCTGCGCCGCTTCGGCGCGGGTGCCGTATGACCGACGACGCCACCAGGCACTGGTACATCGTCCACACCTATTCCGGGTTCGAGCGGAAAGTGGCCGAGTCGCTGGCGGAACGCGCCAAGGCCTATGGCCTGGCGGAGGAGATCGGCGAGATCCTGATCCCGACCGAGGACGTGGTCGAGATGCGCGGCGGGCGGAAGATCGTGTCGTCCAAGCGCTTCTTCCCGGGCTACATCCTGGTCGAGATGAACATGACCGACAACGCGTGGCACGTGGTGAAGAACACCCCGAAAGTCACCGGCTTCGTCGGCGCCGGCGCCAAGCCGACGCCGTTGACGAAGGAAGAGGTCGAGCAGATTCTCGAGCAGGTGAAGTCGGCGGCCGAGAAGCCCAAGCCGAAGTACTCGTTCGACAAGGGCGACCAGGTGCGCATCAACGAGGGCCCGTTCGCCAGCTTCAACGGGATCGTGGACGAGGTGAACGCCGACAAGAACACGCTGAAGGTCATGGTGACCATCTTCGGCCGTTCGACGCCGGTCGAGCTGGACTTTTTGCAGGTGGAGAAGCTCTAGCCCCGGGCTCGGAGCGGATAGCGGAAAGCAGATTATGGCGAAGAAGGTTCAAGGCTTCGTGAAGCTCCAGATTCCGGCGGGCAAGGCCACGCCGGCGCCGCCAGTGGGCACCGCGCTCGGTCCCCACGGCGTGAACATCATGGACTTCTGCAAGGCGTTCAATGCGCGCACGGCGAAGGACGACGGGCTGATCATCCCGGTGGTGGTGACGATCTACTCGGACCGGTCCTACACGTTCATCACCAAGACGCCGCCGGCGGCCGTCCTGCTGAAGCGGTCGGCGAACATCGCCAAGGGATCGGCCGAGCCCAACAAGAACAAGGTGGGCACGGTCACGGCAAAGCAGGTCGAGGAGATCGCGAAGACCAAGATGCCCGACCTCAACTGCGACTCGCTGGAGTCGGCGGTGAGGACGGTGGCGGGGACGGCGCGATCGATGGGACTCGACGTCATCCAGTAAGGCACTTATGGCTACTCACGGCAAGAAGTTCACATCGGCGAAGCAGCAGGTCGAGGACCGGCCGTACGCCCTGGAAGAAGCGCTTCCGCTGATCCAGAAGATCAAGTTCGCGAAGTTCGACGAGACCGTCGGGCTGTCGATCCGCCTGGGGGTGGATCCGAAGCACGCGGACCAGATGGTGCGTGGCACGGTCGTGCTGCCGCATGGCCTGGGGAAGTCCAAGCGCGTGCTGGTCATCGCGGGCGCGGAGAAGCAGAAGGAAGCCGAGGAGGCCGGCGCCGACGTCGTGGGCGGCGAGGAACTGGTCGACAAGATCAACACCGGCTGGGTGGACTTCGAGGCCGTCGTGGCCACGCCCGACATGATGCGCGCGGTCGGCAAGCTGGGCAAGGTGCTGGGGCCCCGCGGCCTGATGCCGAATCCGAAGACCGGCACCGTCACCCCGAACGTGGGGCAGGCGGTGAAAGAAATCAAGGCCGGCAAGGTCGAGTTCCGCGTGGACAAGACCGGGATTGTGCACGCCCCGGTGGGGAAGCTGTCATTCCCCGCGCAGAACCTCATCGAGAACGCCTCGGCGCTGCTCGAGAGCATCGTGCGCGCCAAGCCGTCGGCCGCCAAGGGCAAGTACCTGAAGAGCATCACCGTGTCCTCGACCATGGGGCCGGGCGTGCGCGTCGATGAAACCCGCGTAGAAGCCGCGACGAAGCGCTAGGCGCCGAGGAGACGTTCAGATCATGGCAGTCACACGAGCGGACAAGGAAACCGAGCTGACCGCGCTCGCCGGTGTCTTCAAGGGCGCCGACGCGGCGATCCTGGTGGACTACAAGGGCATCAACGTGCCCCAGGTTACCGAGCTGCGCCGTGAGTTGCGGAAGGCGAAGGCCGGCTACAAGGTCGTCAAGAACACGCTCGCCCGGCGCGCCCTGAAGGGGACCTCGTTCGAGACCCTGGTGGCGCACTTCGAGGGCACCACCGCGGTGGCCTACACCGAGGGCGACCCGGTGGCCCTGGCGAAGACCCTGACGGCGTTCATGAAGACTGCGCCCGCGCTGCAGATCAAGGCAGCGGTGGTGCAGGGGCAGGCCATCAAGGCCGCCGAGGTGACCGACCTGGCGAACCTGCCTGGCCGGCCCGAGCTGTACGCGAAGCTGCTGTACGTCCTGCAGGCGCCGGCCACCAGCCTGGTGCGGGTGCTGAGCGCCGTGCCGCGCGACCTGGTGAGCGTGCTGGCGCAGGCGGAGCAGAAGCGCGCGGAATCGTAGCGGCGGCGCGGCGGCGCGCCCTCGGAACAGTGATAGCTGAGATCTGACAAGCAGTCCTTTAAGGAGCAGAGAGCAATGGCCGAAGTGAACCAGCAGCAGGTGATCGACTACATCAAGGGCATCAGCGTGATGGAGCTGTCGCAGCTCGTCAAGGCGCTGGAGACGGAGCTCGGCGTGTCGGCGGCGGCCGCCATGCCGATGATGGGGATGCCGATGATGGCGGGCGGCGGCGCGGCGGCGCCGGCGGCCGAGGAGAAGACCGAGTTCACGGTGACGCTGACCGACATCGGCGGCAACAAGATCAACGTGATCAAGGTCGTCCGCGAGGTGACCAGCCTGGGCCTCAAGGAAGCCAAGGATCTCGTCGAGGGCGCGCCCAAGCCGATCAAGGAAGGCATCCCCAAGGACGAGGCCGAGGCCATCAAGAAGAAGTTCGAGGACGCTGGCGCGAAGGTCGAGATCAAGTAGGTCTCGACCGTCGGACCTCGGGATTGACGGGCACCGGGAAGGGCTCCGGTGCCCGGCGTGTCTTTGGCCTTGGCCCCCTTCGAGCACAGCATGTACAGCCTTCCGAAGAACGTCTACCGCGAGCGCAGGGATTTCTCGAAGATCAAGACGACGGTTCCGATCCCGAACCTGATCGAAATACAGCGGAAGAGCTATGAGCGCTTCCTGCAGATGAACCGCCTGCCCTCGGAGCGCGAGGACCAGGGCCTGCAGTCGGTGTTCAAGTCCGTCTTCCCGATCAGCGACTTCCGGGAGAACTCGTCGCTCGAGTTCATCGAGTACTCCATCGGCAACTGGGAGTGCAAGTGCGCCAAGCTGCAGGGGCTGCACCACCTCCGGAAGCCGTGCAAGAACTGCGGGCACACGCTGATCGCCGACCCGTACGGCGACAAGGACGTGCTGTGCCCGAAGTGCGGCACCGCGAACGTCGCGCGTGGCGACGTCTGCGACATCTGCGGCCACACCGTCGCGCTCAAGCTGAAGTACGACGTGGACGAGTGCCAGGAGCGCGGCATGACCTACGCCGTGCCGCTGAAGGTGACGATCCGGCTGGTGGTCTGGAACAAGGACCCCGAGACCGGCGTCAAGACCATCCGCGACATCAAGGAGCAGGAGGTCTACTTCGGCGACATCCCGTTGATGACCGACAACGGCACGTTCATCATCAACGGCACCGAGCGCGTCATCGTCTCGCAGCTGCACCGCTCGCCGGGCGCGTTCTTCCACTCGGAAGACAAGAGCCTCTACGTCGCGCAGATCATCCCCTACCGCGGCTCGTGGGTCGAGTTCGAGTACGACGCCAAGAACCTGCTCTACGTCCGCATCGACCGCAAGCGGAAGTTCCTCGCCACGGTGTTCCTGCGCGCCCTCGGGCTGCGCGGCGCCGACGAGATCATCCGCGCGTTCCACTCGGTCGACACGGTCTACCTGCGCAACAACGCCCAGCACTGGGCGGTGGCCGACAGCTTGGTGGGCCAGCGCGCGCGCCGCGACGTGAAGGCCGGCGAGGTCAGCATCAACGAGGGCAAGAAGATCACCAAGGCGCACCTCGAGGGGCTGCGCAAGGCCGGCGTGAAGGACATCGAGGTCACCGACGAGGCGCTGCAGGGCGCCTACACGGCGGCCGACATCGTCGACCCGGGCACGGGCGAGGTGCTGCTCGAGGCCAACGAGGAGCTGACCGCGCGCGTGGTGTCGCTGGCGCACGAAAAGGGCGTCGAGAAGCTCGAGGTGTTCTTCCCCGAGCGGGACGACGTCGGGCCGATCCTCTCGCAGACGCTCAAGAAGGACCCGATCCGGACGCACGAAGAGGCGCTGATCGAGATCTACCGCCGCCTCAGGCCGGGCGATCCGCCGACCCTCGACAGCTCGCGCACGCTGTTCGAGAACATGTTCTTCAACCCGCAGAAGTACGACTTCTCGCGGGTCGGCCGGCTCAAGCTGAACACCAAGCTCGGGCTGAACACGCCGCTCGACGAGAAGATCCTGCACCCGCAGGATTTCTACGAGGTCATCAAGTTCCTGCTGAAGCTGCGCAAGAACGCCGCGGCGGTGGACGACATCGATCACCTGGGCAACCGCCGCGTCCGCTCCGTGGGCGAGCTCCTCGAGAACCAGTTCCGCATCGGGCTGGTCCGCATGGAGCGCGCCATCAAGGAGAAGATGTCGGTCTACCAGGAGATGGCGACCGCCATGCCGCACGACCTGATCAACGCGAAGCCGGTGATGGCGGCCATTCGCGAGTTCTTCGGGTCCTCGCAGCTCTCGCAGTTCATGGACCAGACCAACCCGCTCTCGGAGGTCACGCACAAGCGGCGCCTCTCGGCCCTCGGGCCGGGTGGGCTGTCGCGCGAGCGCGCGGGCTTCGAGGTGCGCGACGTGCACCCGACGCACTATGGACGCATCTGCCCGATCGAGACGCCCGAAGGCCCGAACATCGGCCTCATCAGCTCGCTCAGCAGCTACGCGCGCATCAACGAGTTCGGCTTCATCGAGTCGCCGTACCGCAAGGTGAAGAACGGCGTGGTCATCGACTACGTGATGGTCACCAACGCCGGCGGCAACCCGAAGTACAAGAACGGCGAGATCGTCGAGGCCGACGAGCTGGTCGGCGCCGACGGCCGGTCGAAGAAGAAGGGCGTGGAGTTCGAGCCCTACTGCTTCTACCTGTCGGCATGGGAGGAAGACCAGTACATCATCGCGCAGGCCAACGTCGAGCTGGACGAGAACGGCCGGCTGAAGGCCGACCGCGTCAACGCCCGCCAGGCGGGCGATTTCATCCTGTCGCCGCGCGACCAGGTGCAGTTCATCGACGTCTCGCCCAAGCAGCTGGTGTCGGTCGCCGCCTCGCTGATCCCGTTCCTCGAGAACGACGACGCGAACCGCGCGCTGATGGGCTCGAACATGCAGCGTCAGGCCGTGCCGCTGCTCCGCGCGCAGGCGCCCTACGTGGGCACCGGCATGGAGTACATCACGGCGCGCGACTCGGGCGCCGTGGCCGTGGCCCGGCGGACCGGCACGGTCGACTTCGTCGACTCGACCCGCATCGTGGTGCGCGTCGAGAGCGCCGAGGGCGACGAGACCAGCAAGGAGATGGGCGCGGACATCTACCCGCTCACCAAGTTCAAGCGGTCGAACCAGAACACCTGCATCAGCCAGAAGCCGATCGTGCGCGTCGGGCAGAAGGTGCAGAAGGGGCAGGTGCTGGCCGACGGCCCCTGCACCGAGCTGGGCGAGCTGGCGCTCGGCCGCAACGTGCTGGTGGCGTTCATGCCCTGGCGCGGCTACAACTTCGAGGACGCGATTCTCGTCAGCGAGAAGCTGGTCCGCGAGGACTACTACACCTCGATCCACATCGAGGAGTTCGAGATCGAGGCGCGCGACACCAAGCTCGGGCCCGAGGAGATCACGCGGGATATCCCGAACGTGTCGGAGGGCTACCTCGCCGACCTCGACGACAGCGGCATCATCCGCATCGGCGCGTCGGTGAAGCCGGGTGACATCCTGGTGGGCAAGGTCACGCCGAAGGGCGAGACCCAGCTGACGCCGGAAGAGAAGCTCCTGCGGGCGATCTTCGGCGAGAAGGCGGGCGACGTGCGCGACGCCTCCCTGATCTGCCCGCCGGGCATCGAGGGCATCATCGTCGGGGTGAAGATCTTCTCCCGCAAGGGCATCGAGAAGGATGACCGTGCGAAGGCGATCGAGCAGGACGAGCTCGACATGATGGAGAAGAACCTGCAGGACGAGATCCGCATCCTGCACGACGAGACCAAGAAGCGCGTCGTCCAGATGGTGCAGGGGCAGACGCTGCGCGCCGACATGTTCGACGAGTTCGGCCGCGAGCGGCTGGCGAAGAAGGGCACGGTGCTGAGCACCGAGGTGCTGGAGGGTCTGCCCTACAGCGCGCTGGTGAAGGCGAAGCTGCAGACCGACGACGTCGCGCTCGAGAACGAGCTCCGCAAGGTGGAGGAGCGGACCGAGCGGCAGATCGAGGTCATCCGCAACGTCTTCGAGGAGAAGAAGGAGAAGATCCGCCGGGGTGACGAGCTGCCGCCGGGCGTGATCAAGCTCGTCAAGGTGTACGTGGCGATGAAGCGCAAGCTGTCGGTCGGCGACAAGATGGCCGGCCGCCACGGCAACAAGGGCGTCATCGCGCGCATCCTGCCCGAGGAGGACATGCCGTACCTCCCGGACGGCACGCCGGTCGAGATCGTGCTCAACCCGCTGGGCGTGCCCTCGCGCATGAACGTCGGCCAGATCCTCGAGACGCACCTCGGGTGGGCCGCGCACGCGCTGGGCCTCTTCTTCGCGACGCCGGTGTTCGACGGCGCGCAGGAGCCGGAAATCAAGAACTGGCTCGAGCAGGCCGACCTGCCCTCGAGCGGGAAGACGGCGCTCTACGACGGCATGACGGGTGACCCGTTCGAGCAGAGCGTCACCGTCGGCTACATCTACATGCTGAAGCTGTCGCACCTGGTCGACGACAAGATTCACGCGCGCTCGATCGGGCCGTACTCGCTGATCACCCAGCAGCCGCTGGGCGGCAAGGCGCAGTTCGGCGGCCAGCGCTTCGGCGAGATGGAGGTGTGGGCGCTCGAGGCCTACGGTGCGGCGCACATCCTCCAGGAACTGCTCACCGCGAAGTCGGACGACGTCACCGGCCGCGCGAAGATTTACGAGTCCATCGTGAAGGGCGACGCGTCGTTCACGGCGGGCCTGCCGGAATCGTTCAACGTGCTCATCCGCGAGCTGCAGTCGCTGTGCCTCGACGTGGAACTCGTCACGACGAAGAAACGGCTGCTGGAGCCGGCGGCCGAGGCCGCCGAACCGGTGCTGGAGGGCTGAGGATCCATGAGACCAAGCTTCACCGACAGCAAGACGGCCCTCAGGGCCGACTTCGACGCGATCAAGATCAGCCTGGCTTCTCCGGAGAAGATCGAGAACTGGTCGTTCGGCGAGGTCACCAAGCCAGAGACGATCAACTATCGGACCTTCAAACCGGAACGGGACGGCCTGTTCTGCGCGAAAATCTTCGGCCCGATCACCGACTGGGAGTGCCTGTGCGGCAAGTACAAGCGCATGAAGCACCGCGGCGTGATCTGCGACAAGTGCGGCGTCGAGGTGACGCAGGCGCGCGTCCGCCGCGAGCGCCTGGGCCACATCAAGCTGGCGACCCCCGTCAGCCACGTGTGGTTCTTCAAGGGGCTGCCGAGCCGGATCGGGCACCTGCTCGACATCTCGCTCCGCGACCTCGAGCGCGTCCTCTATTTCGAGGCCTACGTCGTCGTCGATCCGGGCGAGACCAAGCTGACGCAGAACCAGCTCCTCAACGAGGAGCAGTTCCGCAAGGCGCGCGAGGAGTACGGCTACTCCAAATTCAAGGCGCAGATGGGCGCCGAGGCCATCAAGGAGCTGCTGCGGCGCGTCAGCGTCGAGACGCTGGCCGAGGAGCTGCGCGCCAAGATGCGCGTGGAGACCTCGGCGCAGAAGAAGCTCAAGTTCGCCAAGCGGCTCAAGGTGGTGGACGCCTTCCGCAAGTCGAGCAACAAGCCCGAGTGGATGATCCTGGACGTGATCCCGGTGATCCCGCCCGAGCTGCGCCCGCTGGTGCCGCTCGACGGCGGCCGCTTCGCGACCTCCGATCTCAACGACCTCTATCGCCGCGTCATCAACCGCAACAACCGGTTGAAGAAGCTGATGGAGCTGAAGGCGCCGGACGTCATCATCCGCAACGAGAAGCGCATGCTCCAGGAGGCCGTGGACGCGCTGTTCGACAACGGCCGCCGCGGCCGTGTGCTGCGCGGCGCCAACAACCGGCCGCTGAAGTCGCTCTCCGACACCCTGAAGGGCAAGCAGGGGCGGTTCCGCCAGAACCTTCTCGGCAAGCGCGTCGACTACTCGGGCCGCTCGGTCATCGTGGTGGGCCCCGAGCTGAAGCTGAACCAGTGCGGGCTGCCCAAGAAGATGGCGCTCGAGCTGTTCAAGCCGTTCATCTACAACAAGCTCGAGGAGCGGGGCCTGGTCGCGACCATCAAGCAGGCCAAGGAGATGGTCGAGAAGCAGGTCGCCGAGGTGTGGGACGTGCTCGAGGAGGTCATCCGCGAGCACCCCGTGCTGCTCAACCGCGCGCCGACGCTGCACCGCCTGGGCATCCAGGCGTTCGAGCCGGTGCTGGTCGAGGGCAAGGCCATCCGCATCCACCCGCTGGTCTGCACCGCGTTCAACGCGGACTTCGACGGCGACCAGATGGCGGTGCACATCCCGCTCTCGCCGGAGGCCCAGATCGAGGCCACCGAGCTGATGATGTCGTCGAAGAACATCCTGTCGCCCGCCAATGGCGCGCCCATCGCGGTGCCGTCGCAGGACGTCGTGCTCGGCTGCTACTACCTGACCAAGGCCAAGCCGGGCGCCAAGGGCGAGGGCCGCGCGTTCGCGTCGGTGGACGACGTCGTGCTGGCGCTCGAGGCGAAGGAGGTGGAGACGCTCACGCCCATCCGCCTCCGCTACTCGGGGCCGCTGCAGGACCTGACCGCCGCGCGCGACGACCAGGACCTGCTGCACACCGACGTCCAGAGCGTCGAGGGCAAGATCATCAACACCACGGTGGGCCGCGTGATCTTCAACACCGCCCTGCCGAAGGGCATGCCGTTCGTCAACGGCATGCTGAAGAAGAAGGGGCTGCAGCAGCTGGTGCAGCGCTGCTACCTCACCGAGGGGCTCGAGACGACCGTCGAGATGCTGGACGGGCTGAAGCAGATGGGCTTCACCTACGCCACGCGCTCGGGCATGTCGATCGGCATCGAGGACCTGATCATCCCGAAGAACAAGCCGGTGCTGGTGCAGACCGCGCGTGACGAGGTGATCAAGGTCGAGCAGCAGTACCTCGAGGGCGCCATCACCAACGGCGAGCGCCTGAACAAGGTCATCGCCGTGTGGTCGGACGTGACCGAGAAAATCGCCGACGCGATGTTCGGCGAGATGGAGCGGCGCGACAAGGAAGGCAGCTTCAACCCGGTCTACATCATGGCCGACTCGGGTGCGCGCGGCAGCAAGCAGCAGATTCGCCAGCTGGCCGGCATGCGCGGCCTGATGGCCAAGCCGTCCGGCGAGATCATCGAGACGCCCATCCGCGCGAACTTCCGCGAGGGGCTGTCGGTGCTCGAGTACTTCATCTCCACCCACGGCGCGCGCAAGGGCCTGGCCGACACGGCGCTCAAGACGGCCGACTCGGGCTACCTGACCCGCCGCCTGGTGGACGTGGCGCAGGACGTGATCATCTCGGATCACGACTGCCGCACCACCAACGGCATCGAGGCCCGGGCCATCGTCGAGAGCGGCGAGGTGATCGAGCCCCTGCGCGACCGCATCATCGGTCGCGTCACGCTCGACCGCATCGTCGACCCGATCAACGGCAAGCTGATCGTCGACGAGAACCAGATGATCGACGAGGACCTGGCCGCCGAGGTGCAGGACGCCGGCGTCGAGAAGGTGCGGATCCGCTCGGTGCTGACCTGCGAATCGCGCCGGGGCGTCTGCGCCCGGTGCTACGGCCGCGACCTGGCCACCGGCAAGCTCGTCGAGCTCGGCCTGGCCGTGGGTGTCGTGGCGGCGCAGTCCATCGGCGAGCCCGGCACGCAGCTGACGATGCGCACGTTCCACATCGGCGGCACGGCCTCGAGGATCTCGGAGCAGTCCACCCTCGACGCCAAGCAGAAGGGCGTGGTGAAGTTCGAGAACCTCACCTGGGTCGAGCGCACCAACAACCTGGGTGGCACCGACCTCATCGTCATGAACCGCAACGGCCACATCGTGGTCCGTGACGACAAGGGCCACGACCGCGAGCGCTACGAGGTGGTCTACGGCGCGCACCTGAAGGTGAAGGACGGCCAAACCGTCGAGAGCGGCACGATCCTGGTGGAGTGGGATCCCTACACCTTCTCGATCCTCACCGAGGAGAAGGGCCAGGTCCGCTTCAAGGACATCATCGAGGGCGTGACCGTCCACGAGGCCGTGGACGAGGTCACCGGCCTCTCGCGTTACATCATCGTCGACTCGCCGGACGAGAAGAAGCAGCCGACGATCGAGATCCGCGACGCGAAGGGCACGGTGATTCGCAAGTACATCATGCCCGTGAGCGCCCACATGATGGTGAGCGACAGCGAGGACGTCCGCGCCGGCGACGTGCTGGCGAAGATCCCGCGCGAGACCACCAAGACCAAGGACATCACGGGCGGCCTGCCGCGCGTGGTGGAGCTGTTCGAGGCCCGCAAGCCGAAGGATCCGGCCGTCATCAGCGAGATCGACGGCGCGGTGAAGTACGGCGGCGTGGTGAAGGGCCAGCGCAAGATCCTCATCGTCCCGGACGATGGCACGGCCGAGGCGCGGGAGTACAGCATCCCGCGCGGCGTGCACGTCAACGTCCAGGAAGGCGAGCGCGTGCGCGCGGGCGACCCGCTGATGGACGGCCCGAGCAACCCGCACGACATCCTGCACGTGCTGGGCGAGAAGGAACTGCAGAAGTACCTCGTGAACGAGATTCAGGAGGTCTACCGCCTGCAGGGCGTGAACATCAACGACAAGCACATCGAGGTGATCACGCGCCAGATGATGCGGTGGGTCCGCGTCGAGGACGTGGGCGACACCGAGTTCCTCGTGGACGAGCAGGTCGATCGCTTCCGCTTCATGGAGGAGAACGAGCGCGTCATCGCGGCCGGCGGGCGTCCCGCCACCGCGCAGCCGCTGCTGCTCGGCATCACCAAGGCGTCGCTCTCCACCGAGTCGTTCATCTCGGCGGCGTCGTTCCAGGAGACCACGCGCGTCCTCACCGAGGCGGCCATCTCCGGGAAGATCGACTACCTGCGCGGGCTGAAGGAGAACGTGACCATGGGCCGGCTCATCCCGGCGGGCACGGGCTTCTGGTGGTACCGGCACGTCCAGATTCCGCCGGACGAGCCGCCGCCGCCGCCGCCCATCCAGCAGCCGAGCGACGAGGACGTCGACTTCGACCGCGAGATGGAGTACCTGGTGGAGCCCGAAGAGGCGCTCGACCGGGGCATCGGCGAAGCGGAGTAGCACGAAGGGTTCACGGCACGGGGGTTCAAAGTACGAAGGGTTCAAAGCACGTTCGGTGCCTTGAACCTCTCGTGCTTTGAACCTCTCGTGCTTTGAACCTGCCGTGTTTTGAACCTGCCTGTGCTTTGAACCTGCCGTGCTTTGAACGTTTCGTGCCTCAAACCTACCGTGGCAACGTGAGGGCCACCAGCGCGGGGACATCGCGCGGCGTGTCCCCCTGCACCGTCAGGGCGACGTACTGCCGCCCGTCGAGCAGGTAGGTCATCGGCGTGCCGATGGCCACCCCGGGCAGGTCCACGGCGGCCAGCTCGCGCCCCGAGGCCTTCTCGAGCGCGATTAGGCGCGGCCCGCCCGAGCTCCCGCCTGTCGTCAGCGCATAGACGAGCAGGGTCTTCGTGGCCAGCGGCCCGCTGTAGGTGCTGTCGCCCCCGAGCGGGGGCAGGTTCAACCCCTTCAGCTGCGGCAGGTTCCGGACCCGCCGGCCTTCGCCCGCGGGGATCATCCACGCATGCTCTCCCGTATTCATGTCGATGGCGGTGACGCGCGAGTAGGGTGGCTTCAGCAGCGGCAGGCCCTGCGGCATCTGCGGGCTGCGCCCGGGCACCTGCATGTAGAGCAGGTTGCTGTTCAGCGCCGGGTCGGGCTTCGACAACGTGAAGGCCGCGAAGCCGTTGCGCGAGGGCACGTAGAGCATGCCGGTCTCGGGATCGACCGCGGCGCCCGACCAGTTGGCGCCGCCCACCGAGCCGGGCCGCGCGACGGTGCCGTCCAGCGACGGCGGCGTGAACAGCGGACCCAGACGGAAACCCTTCACCGCCGCCTGCGCCATCGAGCGAAGCTCGGGCGTGAAGTCCACGAGGTCGTCCATCGTCACGCCCTGGTATTCGAACGGCGCAGGCTTCGACGGGATGGGCTGCGTGGGCGAGGCGCGCTCGCCCGGGACGTCCGATGGCGGTACCGGCGTCTCGACGATGGGCCATACGGGCTCGCCGGTGACGCGGTCGAACGTGTAGACGAAGCCCTGCTTGGTGACCTGGGCCACCGCCTTGATGCGGCGGCCGTTGACCGTGATGTCGAGCAGGTTCGGCGCGGCCGGGTTGTCGTAATCCCACAGCCCGTGATGCACGGTCTGGAAGTGCCAGACGCGCTTACCGGTCTCCACATCGAGGCAGACCAGGCTCTCGGCAAAGAGGTTGTCGCCGGGGCGGTGGCCGCCGTAGAAGTCCGGCGCGGTCGTATTGGTGGGGAGGTAGACGTACCCCAGCTCCTCGTCCGCGCTCATCATCGTCCATACGGTGACCTTGCCCGCGTGCTCCCACGAGCCGTCCTGCCAGGTGTCGTGGCCGGGCTCCCCGGGCCGTGGCACCGTGTGGAAGGTCCAGCGCACGCGGCCGGTGCGTGCGTCGTACCCGCGGATGAAGCCGGGGATCTGCTCCTTCTGCGAAACGAGCGACGAGATGGAGGCGGGCACGATGACGACATCCCGCACGACGATGGGGGGTGACTGCACCGAGTAGGTGAGCGCGTTCAGGTAGTCGCGGTGGCCTCGTTTCGCGCGCGGCAGCCCCTCCATCAGGTCCACGCGGCCGTTGACACCGAAGCCAGGCACCGGGCGGCCTGTGGTCGCGTCCACCGCGATCAGGTAGCCGTCCCCGGTTCCCCAGTAGATGCGCTCGTCCGTGCCCGCGCCGTCGCGCCAGTACGCCACGCCCCGCTGGTTCCAGCGCAAGCTCATCGTCGTGGTGCCGGCTTCGTAGCTGCGCGGGTTGTACACCCACTTCGTGCGGCCGGTCCGCGCGTCCACGGCGGCGCCGATGGAGAGCGGCGTGTTGAAGTACAGCGTGCCGCCCACCATCAGCGGCGTGGCCTTGAAGTTGCCGATGATGGGTGGCTGGTCGTCGCGCCAGCGTTTCGAATCCACGCGGCTCAGTTCCGCGAACACGGCGCGGGCATCCGCGGTCCATTCCCCTCCGCCGGGCATCGTCATCGTCAGCGCACCGTCGGGCGACGGGGTGCGCCAGGCCACCTGCAGCGACGAGAAGTTCTGTGGCGTGATCTGGTCGAGGGGCGAGTACCTGCTGCTCGCGAGGTCGCCGCCGTAGGTCGGCCACTCGCCGGTGGCGGTGGAGGGGGGAGGCGCCGCCTGGAACAGCGCGGAGCCCAGCAGGACGGCGGCCAGGGCGGCGAGAGACTTCATGCGCCGCGGATCTTAGCCCGAACGGCCGTGCTTTGAACCCGCCGCGCTTTAAACCTGCCGTGCTTTGAACCCGCCGTGCTTTGAACCCGTCGTGCCTACGCTTCGGCCATCCCCGGCTTCCGGACCGCGGCCTTCTCGATCGCGGCGGCGCGCAGCATGGCCGTGGCCGTGTAGATGACCACGGCAATGACCAGCCAGCGAACGGCGTCGAGCGGGAGCGACTTCACGATGTACGCCGCGATCAGCACCGCGCCAGGGCCGCCCAGGGTGAACGCGATGGCCGTCTTGAGGTGGTACTTCTCCCGGCGGATGAACTGCACGCTACCGGTGGGCATGAGGAACGCGCAGGCGCCCATCATGATCGGAAACGCCGCCGTCGGGTTCATGCCGAGCAGGCTGATCATAATTAGGCACGGCGCGTAGTAGCCGATGCCGAGCATCATCAGCGCGCCGAGCACCGTCGAGATCCCGAACGCGAGGCCCAGCTTCGCGGCGCCCAGTCCCAGCGCCGTGCCCGGCGGCGGCCCGATGCCCAGCAGCGACGCCAGCATCAACGCCGCCGCGCCGAAGAGCGCGGTCCCCATGCCGATCTGCACGCCGCGCCGCGGCAGCCCGGCGACCACGCCCGCGCCCAGGTACGCTCCAATCACCGCGGCCGCGATGATGGTGACGAGCGTGGTGAACTCCACTTCGACGATGGTGATGTAGATGAGCGCCTGGACGACCGTGGGAACCACGTAGCCGACGTTGAGGGTGCCGGGAATCAGCTCGTCCGGCATCACCTTCCAGGCCCGGGCCATGGCCGTGGTCGTGGCGTAGGAGCCGATGCCCAGCGTGTCGAAGAAGTTCGCGACGAACCCGATGGCCAGCGCCAGCGGCGTGGGTCTGGCGTCCTGGGCCTTCGAGCCCAGGGCCTTCCGCTTCCGCGAGACGTTGGCGTACCAGAAGGCGACGTGGCCGATGGCGATGAGGACGAGGGCGGCGAGCAGGATCGTCTTGGCGTCCATGAATGAAGCGATTCTATCCGACGAACTTATAGCCGGATCCGTGAATTGTGAGGATGTGCTCGGGGGCGTGCGGCGCGCGCTCGATCTTCTGTCGCAGCTTCGCCACGAAGTTGTCGATGGTCCGGGTCGTGGGGAACTCCTCGTAGCCCCAGACCTCGTTGAGGATCTGCTCGCGTGTCACCACCTGGCCGGTGTGCTGCACGAAGTAGCGGAGCAGCTCGAACTCCCGGGCCGTGAACTCGATGCGCACCTTGCCGCGCCGGGCCTGATGGAGCTTGAAATCCACCTCGAGATCGCCGATCTTCACCGAGTCGGCGGCGGGCTTCTGCTGGCCCGATCGGCGCAGGACCGCGCGCACGCGCGCGAGCAGCTCCGTGATCGAGAACGGCTTGGTGACGTAGTCGTCGGCGCCGAGCTCGAGGCCGAGCACCTTGTCGGTTTCGGCGGACCTCGCCGTCAGCATCACGATGGGGGTGCCGTTGGCCCGCGCCCGCAGCTCGCGACAGACGTCGAAGCCGCTCTTCCGCGGCAACATGACGTCGAGGATGACGAGATCGGGCGAGGTGGCCGCAGCACGGGCGAGGCCTTCCTCGCCATCGGCTGCCGTCACGACTTCATAGCCCTCGAGTTCGAGGTTGTCACGCAGGCCGAGCAGCATCTGCGGCTCGTCCTCGATCACCAGAATGCGCTTCATCAACGACTCCCTGAGACGCCTGCACGGGAACGGGGAAGTGCAGCGTGAAGGTGGAGCCCTGGCCTGGCTCGCTCTCCACCCCGACGTAGCCGCCATGTCCCCGCATGGTGTGATCCACGATGGCCAGCCCGAGCCCGGTCCCCTGCGGGCCGCCGCCCAACTCGTGGTGCACGCGATAGAACTTCCGGAAGATCTTCCGCTGCTCGCGGCGGGCGATGCCAATGCCGTAGTCCCTCACCCGCACCACGACCTCGCCGTGTGCCGGCGTGACGGTCACGTCGATGCGGCGGGCATCGCCCGAGTACTTCATGGCGTTGGCCAGCAGGTTCTCGACCGCCCGCTCGACGGCTACGACGTCGGCCATGATGGTGGGCAGGCCCGGCGCGACGGTGGCGCTGACCTCGAACTGGCCTTGCGTGAACTGGCGCTCCATCACCCCCAGCACGTGCTGCACCAGTGCGCCGATGTCGGCCGGCTCGAGTGTGTAGGGACGCAGCCCCGCTTCCATCCGCGAGAAGTCGAGCAGGTTCTCGATGAGTCGCGTCAGTTTCTTCGCTTCGCCGTTGATGATGCGATAGTACTCCTGCGCCCGGTCGGTGCTGCGCACCCGGCCGAGTTCCAGCGTCTCGGCGAAGAGCTGGATGAGGGCGAGCGGCGTCTTCAGATCGTGCGACACCGAGGCGACGAAGTTCGACTTGAGCTCGGCGAGCCGGACCTCGCGGGCCGCGGCGCCGGCGACGAGGAACACACCGATGCCCATGACGCCCGCCAGGAGCAGCATCAGCGCGAACTGCGGCCGGGTGCTGGCGCTCACGATGTCCTGGATCGTGGCGCCGCCGTAGCTGGTCCTGAGGCGCCAGGTCTCACGGTGCGCCTCGTAAGGCGCCGCGAACTCGAGCAGTTCCTTGTCGAAGAAGACCAGGGGGAACGTCCGCTCGTCCACGACGGATTCGACGGCTCCGCCTTCGGTGGGCACCACCAGGTTGCCGTTGTCGTCGACCAGCGTGACGCGCAGCGGCGGGAAACCGGCCGGCTGCTGCAGGGCATTCAGGTGGGAGGTCACCAGGGCGGGAAAATACTCACGGCGCAGGCGTTCGGCGTCCACCGCGAAGGCGACGAAGCTGGTCAACTGCTCGCGCGATTGTGAGGACCACCGCAGCTGCGCCTGGATGTAATGCTTGCGCCCGTGCAGCTCCTTCGTGAAGGCCACGATGGCCCGCTTCATCGTGGCCATGCCCTGCAGGTCGGCCAGCAGGGTGCCGCCGCCGTCGGGAGCCTCGCGGAAGCGCTGCGCCGATGCACCAGAGGCACTGAGGCTGGCCTGATCGAAGACCAGCCAGCGCCCGGTCGGTGAGCCGGGTTTGTCGGCCGTCCAGATGAAGAACTCGTCGATGAACGGGCTCTCCGCGAGGCCCTGGGTGAACACCGGATCGATGAACTCCAGGTCCAGCGGCTCGACGCGGGCTCCGGGGATGCCCAGCAGCACGCTGATGTGGGGGCGCTTCAGCGCGCTCTCAATCTGCTTCGCGAGCCCGTCGACCGTGTCGCTGCTCAACTGCCGCAGGACGACGGCAGAGGTCTGCTCCAGGTCGTTCAGCGAGCGGGACTGGAAGTAGAAGAGCACGGCCACGGGAATGGCGACCACGATCGCCAGCCCCATCGCCAGGCGGATGCCCCGGTCGTGGATCAGTTGGCTCAGTGCACTGGGACGCGTGCCGCTCATGCGCCTCCTTCAAACGAGCTTCGACAACTCGGCATTGACCCAGTCGTGCACCATCTGCCAGCCGGTCATGTCCGGCTTGTGGGTGACCAGCGCCCAAAGTATCGCGCTCGTGTCGGCCAGCAACTGCCGCCGATACTCGCGCGGCATCGCGCTCGTGGCGCGCTGCAACTCGGCCAGGGCCCCCGGCGCATCGCCGATGGCCAGCCGGCACAGCGCCAGCCGGGATGCCTGCACGGGATTCCGATCGGGGTCCCGCGCCTGCCCCTTCGCGTACGCGCCCGCCGCCGCGTGGTAGCGGCCCTGCAGGAACAGAGTGTGCCCCAGATTGTAATGGCCAAACGCCAGATTCGGTTCGAGCTCGATGACGCGCCGGAACGCCGCCTCGGACTCGGGGAGCCGACCCAGCTCGCGCGTGACCACACCGACGTTGTTCGCCGCCTGGGGGCTGTCCGGATCGAGGGCCAGCAGGCGCTCGAACGCCGCGAGCGCCTGATCGGGCCGGTCCAGTTCGCCCAGCGTCGCCCCCAGGTTGCCCCACGCCCCGCCGAACGCGGGAAGCCGTTCGGTCGCCGCGCGGAAGGCGGCCGCGGCCTCCTCCATGTTGTCGAGCCTGAGCCACACCTTGCCACGCTCGAAGCGTGGCGCGGCCCACGAGGGGGCCAGGCCGATGGCCTCGTCCAGGTCGCGTGCGGCGCCCTCGAGGTCGTTCACCTCCTGGCACACGCTGGCCGTCGCCACCAGCACGGGCGGCGTGCGGCCATGGCCGAGTGCCTCGATCGAGCGGCGCAGGCGCGCGGCCGGGTCGGCCTCACGGAAGGCCGCCGCCAGGATGTCGAGGGGCGCCGCCACGCGGTCCCGGGCCTCCGCGGTTTCCGGTTCCCGGTCCGCCGGTGTTCCCGCGCTCTCGTCGGCGACCTCGACGCGCGCCCGCGCGAACACGCCGCGCCGTCGCAGGATCTCTTCGGCATGGCGCACCACCGACGCCCGTTGCACCGTGGCCACGAGGCATGCGTTGCCGTGCGCGGTCAGCGTCGCCTCCCACTCGGTCATCACATATGACGCCTGCGTGGTCACGAGGCGCGTGTTTGCCGTCTGGTGGCTCTCGAACGCGCGATGGGCCTGGTCGGCCCACACGATGACGGGGCCCTCGGGAAGGGTCTCGCCGAGGGGATAGAGGAACGGCCAGTGCTCGGGCGGAGGGGCCACCATCGTTCGCGTCCCGGGACGCTCCTGCTGCAGCTGTTGAAGCAGGGCGTGTCCTCGGTCATGGAGACGGCGCTCGTCTTCTCCAATCACGAACAGCAGGCGGGGCGCCTCGGGCGTGGGGGGCACCCACTCACTATAGGGGAGGCGTGGGTGGCCTAGGGCGCCGGCGGCGCGGTCTTTGGCTCGGCGGCGCCCTGGTGGCAGGTGTAGCAGGTCACCCGGCCGAGCACCGACTCGCCATCCTTCACCTGGTAGTTGGGGAAGTGCTGGACGTTGAGCGCCCGCGTCATCTCGAGCATGCGGCGGGCGGCGCGCTTGGGCGACTTCTCGTCGCTGGCGAAGTTGCCCTGGACGTGGCAGTGGTCGCATTTGACGCCCAGGGCGGCGGAGATGCGCTGCATCTCGGCCCGCAGGGGCTGGCCCGGCAGCTCGGTGAGGACCGTCACGTTCTCCGGGGGGCGGGCCGGGCGGTTTTCCTGGGCGGACGCCGGGCTGACGGCCAGCGCCAGGCCAAGCAGCAGTGTGCAACGTACGGACGGGGTCATGGACAAGCACGCCTTTCTGGGTCCGGGTCGGGAGGGGCGGCACGCTCCCGTCCCAGCCGGGCCGTATCTTAGCCGGAGTTGCATGCGGTTGGGCGCGCGTGCTATTCTCGTCAGGTTCTCGTGAGCCTAGGACACCCTATCTAGGCTCAATCGCATCGTGACGCCATCCCGGCTGGAGCGTCCGCCGATGCCGAAAACACGAAAAAGTAGGGTTTTCTGCCCGAGGCGCCAAGTCCTACCGGACTTTCAGGCCTGGGGCGCCACAGCCGCCGTTACGGTGGCCGTGGGAGTTATTGTCGCTTGGAGTGGAGCGAAGCGTGCCGACGATCAGTCAGCTCGTCCGCAAGGGACGCGAACAGATTCGGTGGAAGACCAAGAGCCCGGCGCTGCAGGAGAGCCCGCAGAAGCGCGGCGTCTGCGTGCGGGTGTTCACCCAGACGCCGAAGAAGCCGAACTCGGCGCTCCGCAAGGTGGCCCGCGTCCGCCTCACGAACCAGATCGAGGTGACGACCTACATCCCGGGCGTCGGCCACAACCTGCAGGAGCACTCGCTGGTGCTCGTGCGCGGAGGCCGCGTGAAGGACCTGCCCGGCGTGCGCTACCACGTGGTGCGCGGCACGCTCGACGCCGTGGGCGTCCAGGGCCGCAAGCAGGGACGGTCGAAGTACGGCGCGAAGAGGCCGAAGCAGTAAATAGGCGCTAGAGCCACAAGCCTAGAGCCCAGAGCAGAGTCGAACGATATGCCGCGTAGACGAGAAGTCGCGAAGCGTGAACTGACCCCGGACGCCCTCTATGGGAGCCCGCTGGTGACGAAGTTCATCAACACCATCATGCTGGAGGGTCGCCGCTCGACCGCCGAGCGCATCCTGTACCAGAGCTTCGACATCATCAAGGAGCGTTCCGGCGACGACCCGCTGAAGGTCTTCAAGAAGGCCGTCGACAACGTGAAGCCGGCGCTCGAGGTGAAGTCGCGCCGCGTGGGCGGTTCGAACTACCAGGTGCCCATCGAGGTGAACCCGAACCGCCGGCTCTCGCTCAGCATCCGCTGGCTGGTCAGCCACGCGCGCTCGCGCGGCGACGGCAAGACGATGCAGGAGAAGCTGGCCAACGAGCTGCTCGACGCGGCCAACCTGCGCGGCGGCGCCGTCAAGAAGCGTGAAGACACGCACCGCATGGCCGAGGCCAACAAGGCCTTCGCCCACTACCGCTGGTAACGGCGCGCGCAATCCTGCACCTTGAACTTTGAACTGTGAACTGAGTTAGGGTTCCCGACGTCATGGCTCGACAGGCACCACTCGAACGCACCCGGAACATCGGCATCATGGCTCACATCGATGCCGGGAAGACGACGACGACCGAGCGGATCCTCTTCTACACCGGCATCACCTACAAGATCGGCGAGGTGCACGAAGGCACCGCGGTGATGGACTGGATGGAGCAGGAGCAGGAGCGCGGCATCACGATCACGTCCGCCGCGACCACGTGCTTCTGGAAGGACCACCGCATCAACATCATCGACACGCCGGGCCACGTCGACTTCACGGTCGAGGTGGAGCGCTCGCTGCGCGTCCTCGATGGTGCGGTCGCGGTGTTCGACGCCGTGTCGGGCGTCGAGCCGCAGTCCGAGACCGTCTGGCGCCAGGCCGACAAGTACCGCGTGCCGCGGGTCTGCTTCGTCAACAAGATGGACCGCATCGGCGCCGACTTCAAGGCGTGCCTCGAGCAGATCGAATCGAAGCTGCAGGGCAACCCGGTGGCCATCCAGCTGCCGATTGGCGCCGAGGACCGCTTCAAGGGGGTGGTCGACCTCATCGGGATGCGGTCGCTCACCTACAAGGATGAGACGATGGGCGCCGACTACATCGTCGGCGAGATCCCGGCCGACATGATGGGCGAGGCTCAGGCCTATCGCGAGAAGCTCATCGAGAAGGTGAGCGAGGCCGACGACAAGCTGCTCGAGAAGTACCTGGGCGGCGAGACCATCTCGGCCGACGAGATCAAGGCGGCGCTGCGCAAGCGCGTCATCGAGTCGGTCCGCAAGGAAGACGCGCCCTTCGTGCCCGTCATCTGCGGATCGGCGTTCAAGAACAAGGGCGTGCAGCCCATGCTCGACGCGGTGGTCGACTTCCTGCCGTCCCCCATCGACATCCCGCCGGTCACCGGCACCGATCCGCACGCCAAGGAAGAGGACGCCGTCGTCGAGCGCAAGGCCGACGACAAGGAGCCGTTCTCGGCGCTGGCGTTCAAGATCATGACCGACCCGTTCGTCGGCCAGCTGACGTTCTTCCGCGTGTACTCGGGCACGCTCCACGCCGGGTCGTCGGTGCTCAACTCCACCAAGGGCAAGACCGAGCGCGTGGGCCGTCTCCTCAAGATGCACGCGAACAAGCGCGAGGAAATCAAGGAGGTCAACGCGGGCGACATTGCCGCGGCCGTGGGCCTCAAGTCGGTGACGACCGGCGACACGCTGTGCGACGAGAAGAAGCCCGTGGTGCTCGAGTCGATGGACTTCCCCGAGCCGGTCATCTCGCTCGCCATCGAGCCGAAGACGAAGGCCGACCAGGAAAAGCTCGGCCAGGGCATGAGCAAGCTGATGGGCGAGGACCCGACTTTCCGTGTCAACACCGACGAGCAGACGGGCCAGGTCGTCATCCGCGGGATGGGCGAGCTGCACCTCGAGATCATCGTCGACCGCCTGAAGCGCGAGTTCGGCGTCGAGGCCACGGTGGGCAAGCCCCAGGTGGCCTACAAGGAGACGCTCACCGCGCCGGCCGAGGGCCATGGGCGGTTCATCCGGCAGACGGGCGGCCGCGGCCAGTTCGGCGAGGCCAAGATCCGGCTCATCCCGCTGCCGCCGGGCACGGGCTACCAGTTCGAGAACGAGATCGTCGGCGGCTCGGTGCCGAAGGAATACATCAAGCCGATCGACCAGGGCATCCAGGAGGCGCTCACGCGCGGCATCCTCGCGGGTTACCCGATCGACGACGTGCGGATCGAGCTCTACGATGGCTCGTACCACGAAGTCGATTCGTCGGAAATGGCGTTCAAGATTGCCGGCTCGATGGCGTTCCAGGACGCGGCGAAGAAGGCCAAGCCGGTGCTCATGGAGCCGATCATGCGCGTCGAAGTGGTGTGCCCGAAGGATTACCTGGGCGACGTGATGGGCAACCTGGCGGCACGCCGGGGCCGCATCCAGGCGCAGGAGAACCGCGGCGGCACGGAGATCATCTCCGCGCGGGTGCCGCTCAGCGACATGTTCGGCTACGCGACCGACCTCCGGTCGCGCACGCAGGGGCGCGCCACCTACTCGATGCACTTCGATCGCTACGAGCAGGCGCCGAGCAACGTGAGCGAAGAGGTCATCGCGAGGGTGCAGGGAACGAAGTAGCGGGGAGCGCCGGTCGCGGGACACGACGAGTCAGCCGACTCCCGACTCCCGACTCCCGACTCCCGACAAGGATGAGAGATGCTGGGCGACAAGATTCGAATCCGATTGAAGGCCTACGATGCGCGCGTGCTCGACCAGAGCACGGGCGAGATCGTCGAGACGGCCAAGCGCACCGGAGCCCGGCTGGCGGGTCCCATCCCGCTGCCGACCGAAATCAACAAGTGGACCGTGCTGCGGTCGCCGCACGTGGACAAGAAGTCGCGCGAGCAGTTCGAGATCCGGACGCACAAGCGCCTCATCGACATCTTCGAGCCGACGCCGCAGACGGTGGACGCGCTGATGAAGCTCGACCTGCCCGCGGGCGTGGACGTCGAGATCAAGGCGTTCGGCAAGGAACACGGGAAGTAGGGCGGGACCGACATGGTGACTGGAATCATCGGCAAGAAAGTCGGCATGACGCAGCTGTTCCTCGAAGACGGGACGCTCGAGCCGGCGACCGTCCTCCAGGCGGGCCCCTGCGTCGTCGTCCAGGGGAAGACCGTCCAGACCGACGGCTACGACGCGGTCCAGATTGGCTTCGTCGACGGCAAGTACAAGGCGAACAAGCCCACGACCGGCCATTTCAAGAAGGCCAACGTGCCCCCGACGCGGGTGCGCCGCGAGGTGCACGTGGCGAAGGGCGCCGAGGCGCCGGTGCCGGGCGCGCAGGTGCTGGTGTCGATCTTCAACCAGGGCGAGCGCGTGGACGTGGTCGGCACGAGCAAGGGCCACGGCTTCCAGGGGGTCGTCAAGCGCCACCACTTCCGCGGCGGCGACAAGTCGCACGGCTCGATGTTCCACCGCGCGCCGGGCTCCATCGGCGCCTCGTCGTACCCCTCGCGGGTGCTGCCGGGCATGCGCGCGCACGGCCACATGGGCGTGGACCGCGTGACGGTGCGCAACCTCAAGGTGCTGAAGGTGGACCCCGAGAACAACCTGCTGCTGGTCAAGGGCGCGGTGCCGGGCGCCAACGGCGGCTACGTGATCATCCGCAAGGCCGTGGCCGCCAAGCCCGAGCCGCAGCCGCAGCTCCAGGAAAAGCCCAAGAAGGGCAAGAAGTAGGCCGCCATGACTGTTGATGTGGTGAACACGGAGAACAAGAAGGTCGGCACCGTGTCGGTCAGCGACGAGGTGTTCGGCGGGCGCGTGAAGACGGACCTGATTCACGAGTCCGTGGTGCGCGCCAATGCCGCCGAGCGGCGCGGCACGCACGCGACCAAGGTTCGCGGGTCCGTCAGCGGCAGCGGCAAGAAGCCGTGGCGCCAGAAGGGCACCGGCCGCGCGCGCGTCGGCGAGATCCGCAACCCGCTGTGGCGCGGGGGCGGCACGGTGTTCGGCCCGCAGCCCCGGAGCTACGCCTACCAGCTGCCGAAGAAGGTGGAGAAGGGCGCGCTGCGTGCGGCGCTGGCCGCCAAGATCCAGGGGGGCGCGCTCATCGTGGTGGACGCCCTCGCGGCATCCGAGGTGAAGACCAAGGCCGCGGTGGGCATGCTGACGGCGATGGGCGTGGACGGCAAGGCGCTGCTCGTCGACGTGCGGCCGGACGAGAAGCTGGCGCTGTCGGTCCGCAACGTGCCGGGCGTGGCGCTCCTGCCGAGCAACCGGATCACCGCGCGCGACGTGGCCGGCACGAAGACCGTGGTCGTGACACAGGCGGCGCTGGAGAAGCTGGAAGCCGCGCTCGCGTAGCGCGTGCCGAGAGCTGAAAGCTGAGAGCTGAGATGAAACTCACCGATGTAATTCGCCGGCCGCTCGTCACCGAGAAGACCACGCTCCTCCGCGAGGACGGGAAGACCGTGGTGTTCGTGGTGGCGCGCGATGCCAACAAGATCGACGTCAAGCGGGCGGTCGAGAAGCTGCTCGGCGCGAAGGTCGAGGGCGTGCGCACTGCGAACACGCAGGGCAAGCTGAAGCGCCAGGGCCGGTTCGTGGGCCGGCGCTCCGACTGGAAGAAGGCGTACGTCACGTTGAAGGACGGCCAGAAGCTGCCGGACTTCCTGGAAGGGGCATAACAGATGCCTATTCGCAAGTACAAGCCGACCTCTCCTGCCCGTCGCCAGATGACGGTGCAGACGTTCGACGACATCACGGTGGATCGGCCCTACAAACCGCTCACCGAGCCGGCCAAGGTGTCGGGCGGGCGCAACAGCACGGGCGAGCAGACCATCTGGTGGCGCGGCGGCGGCCACAAGCGGCTGTACCGCATCATCGACTTCAAGCGGGACAAGAAGAACATCCCCGCCACCGTGTCGACGATCGAGTACGACCCGAACCGCTCGGCCCGCATCGCGCTGGTCACCTACGCCGACGGCGAGAAGCGCTACATCCTGCAGCCGCTCGGCCTGAAGGTGGGCGACACCATCGTCGCGGGCGACGCGGTGGACATCCTGCCCGGCAACTGCCTGCCGCTGGCGCAGATTCCGCTGGGCACGATGGTGCACAACGTGGAGCTCAAGCCCGGCAAGGGCGGCCAGCTCGCGCGCAGCGCCGGCGCCGGGGTGCAGGTTGTGGCCAAGGAAGGCGACTACGTCTCGGTGAAGATGCCCTCGGGCGAGATTCGCAAGATCGCGATGGTGTGCGTGGCGACCATCGGCCAGGTGGGCAATCTGGATCACGAGAACGTGTCGATCGGCAAGGCGGGCCGCAGCCGCTGGCTGGGCAAGCGCCCGCACGTGCGCGGCGTGGCCATGAACCCGGTGGATCACCCGCTGGGCGGCGGCGAGGGCAAGACCTCGGGCGGCCGTCACCCGGTGACCCCGTGGGGCGTGCCGACCAAGGGGTACAAGACGCGCACGCGGCGTCCGAGCGACGCCTTCATCGTGCAGCGCCGGCCGAAGTAGCGAACCGTTGAGAGCTGAGAGCTGATATGAGCCGTTCACTGAAGAAGGGGCCGTTCGTCGACACCCACCTGCTCGAGAAGGTGGAGGCGATGAACCGCGCCAACGAGAAGAAGGTCGTCAAGACCTGGTCGCGCCGCTCAACGGTGATTCCCGAGATGGTCGGGCACACGCTGGCAGTGCACAACGGGCGCAAGTTCGTGCCGGTCTACGTCACCGAGAACATGGTGGGCCACAAGCTCGGCGAGTTCTCGCCGACGCGGCAGTTCCGGGGGCACGCGGCCAAGGCCGACAAGTCGGCGTCCTCGGCGCCGTCGGGCGGAAAGGGCTAAACCATGGTGCAGGCAGAGGCAACGGCGAAGTACGTCCGCACCTCGGCCCAGAAGGCCGGCCTGGTGATGGATCTGATCCGCGGCAAGGACGTGAACCAGGCGCTCGCCGCGCTGCAGTTCAGCCGCAAGTCGGTGGCGCGCGACGTGGCCAAGGTGCTGCGCTCCGCGGTCGCCAACGCGCAGCAGAAGGAGGGCTTCGGCGGCGAGGTCGAGCGCCTCTTCGTGTCGAAGTGCCATGCCAACAACGGGCCCTCGGCCAAGCGGGTGCGGCCCGCCCCGATGGGGCGTGCCTTCCGCATCATCAAGCGGACGACGCACCTGACGGTCGAGGTGACCGAGCGGCCGCAGGTGGTCAAGGCGGTGGGGACCGGGACCGAGAAGCCGGCGAAGCGTGCGGGGGCGCGGTCGAAGAAGACCGCCCCAGCGGCCAAGGCGTAAAGGGAGATCACTGTGGGCCAGAAAGTTCACCCGTACGGATTCCGGCTCGGGTTCAACAAGACCTGGAAGTCGCGCTGGTTTGCCAACAAGGACTATGCCGATCTGCTGCACGAGGACCTGTTGCTCAAGCGCGACCTCAAGCGGCGCTTCCAGCACGCGGGCGTGGCGAAGGTCGAGATCGAGCGTGCCGCGAACAAGCTGAAGATCGACATCTACACCTCGCGTCCGGGCATCATCATCGGCCGCAAGGGACAGGAAGTCGACAAGCTGAAGCAGGAGATTCAGAAGCGGACCAACCGCGAGGTGTTCATCAACATCCAGGAGATCCAGAAGCCCGAGCTCGACGCGCAGCTGGTCAGCGAGTCGGTTGCCATGCAGCTCGAGAAGCGCGTGGCCTTCCGCCGCGCGATGCGCAAGGCGGTCGAGTCGGCGCTCCGGTTCGGCGCGCGGGGCATCAAGGTGCGGGTCTCCGGCCGCCTGAACGGCGCGGAAATCGCGCGCTCCGAGTGGTACCTGCACGGGCAGCTGCCGCTGCAGACCCTGCGGGCCGACATCGACTACGGCTTCGCGGAAGCCAGCACCACCTACGGCCAGATCGGCGTGAAGGTGTGGCTCTACAAGGGCGAGCGGCTGACGCCGCGCGTCGGGCGCGAAGAGGAACACGGTGGCCCACGGGGCGACCGGGACCGCGACCGCGACCGTGGCCCGCGCCGGCCGCGTCCGGACGCGCGCGGCTGATCGCGACTGACGACTGAAGGATCGACATCATGTTGATGCCCAAGAAGGTGAAGTTCCGCAAGCAGCAGCGCGGCCGCATGCGCGGCAAGGCGTGGCGCGGATCGGACGTGTCGTTCGGCGACTACGGCCTGAAGGCGATGGAGCCCTGCTGGCTGACGGACCGGCAAATCGAGGCGGCGCGCGTGGCGATGACACGCTTCATCAAGCGCGGCGGCAAGATCTGGGTGCGCGTGTTCCCGGACAAGCCGGTGACCAAGAAGCCCCAGGAGACCCGCATGGGCAAGGGCAAGGGCGCGCCCGAGAGCTGGGTGGCCGTGGTCCGGCCCGGCCGCATCCTGTTCGAGATGGAGGGGGTGCCCGAGGCCGAGGCGCGCCGCGCGATGGAGCTGGCGTCGGCCAAGCTCCCCATCAAGACGAAGTTCGCGACGCGGTTTGCCGAGGAGAGGGTGTCATGAAGGCGGTGGAGCTGAGGGATTTCGACATCGACGGGCTGCGCGCGAAGGTGCAGGAGCTCGACGATCAGCTGTTCCGGATGCGCATCCAGAAGTCGCTGGGGCAGCTCGAGGCGCCGGGGAAGATCAAGGACGTGCGCCGGGACCTGGCGCGGATCAAGACCATTCTCAGAGAGAAGGCGAAGTAGTCATGGCGGCGAAGGCAGAACTTCAGGGCGTGGTCGTCAGCGACAAGATGCAGAAGAGCGTCGTTGTCTCGGTCGAGCGCCGCGTGCAGCACGCGATGTACGGCAAGACGCAGAAGCGGACCACCCGCTTCCTGGCGCACAACGAGGGCGACGCGGCCAAGGTCGGCGACCGGGTGGCCATCGCCGAGACCCGCCCGATGAGCGCCCGCAAGCGGTGGGCGGTGACGCGCGTCATCGAGCGCGCCGCTCAGGTATAGGAGGAGGCGACCATGATCCAGATGCGATCGATCCTCGACGTCGCCGACAACTCCGGCGCGCGGAAGATCTCGGTGATCAACCCGATCGGCGGCTCGGCCGGGCGCTACGCCTACCTGGGCGACATCATCACGGCCAACGTGAAGGAAGCCGCGCCCGAGTCGAACATCAAGAAAGGCCAGGTCGTGAAGGCGGTCGTCGTGCGCGTGCGCAAGGAGCAGCGGCGCAAGGACGGCAGCTACATCCGGTTCGACCGCAACGCGGCCGTGCTGATCAACGACAACAACGAGCCGATCGGCACGCGCGTCTTCGGCCCGGTGGCCCGCGAGCTGCGCGAGCGCCGGTTCATGAAGATCATCTCGCTCGCGCCCGAGGTGCTGTAGCCATGCCGTCGATGAGCATTCGGAAGAACGACCAGGTGATCGTGCGCGCCGGGAAGGATCGCGGCAAGAAGGGCCGCGTCCTGATGGTGATCGCCGCGAAGAACCGGGTGGTGGTGGAGGGCGTGAACATCATCAAGCGCCACACGCGCCCGAACCCGCAGAAGAACATCAAGGGCGGAATCGTGGAGCGCGAGGCGTCGATTCACGCCAGCAACGTGATGCTGGTCGATCCGGAGAGCAACGAGGCGACCCGGGTCGGGCACAAGACGCTTCCGGACGGGCGCCGGGTGCGCATTGGCCGCAAGAGCGGCGCGGTGGTGGACAAATGAAGTCGCAGATGGCCCGGTTGCGCGAGAAGTACCAGAAGGACGTGGTCCCGGCGCTGCAGAAGGAGTTCGGCTACCCGAACGTGATGGCCGTGCCGAAGATCACCAAGGTGGTGGTCAACATGGGCCTCGGGGAAGCCACGCAGAACGCGAAGGTGGTGGACACCGGCGCCGACGAGCTCGGCAAGATCACGGGGCAGAAGGCCGCCGTCCGCCGCGCCAAGAAGTCGATCGCGCAGTTCAAGGTGCGCCAGGGGATGCCGATCGGCGCGATGGTCACGCTGCGCGGCGAGCGGATGTACGAGTTCCTGGACCGGCTGGTGAGCATCGCCCTGCCCCGCGTGCGCGACTTCCGCGGCGTATCGGCCAAGGGCTTCGATGGCCGGGGCAACTACACGCTCGGCCTGCGCGACCAGCTGATCTTCACGGAGATCGACTACCTGAAGGTGGACAAGGCGCGCGGCATGAACGTCTGCGTCGTCACCACCGCCAAGACCGACGCCGAGGCGCGCAAGCTGCTGCAGCTGCTCGGCATGCCGTTCCGACAGAACTGAGAGAGGACATTCCGTGGCCACGACCGCCAAGAAGGCTCGCGAGAAGAAGACGCTGAAGTTCAAGGTCCGCCATCGCAACCGGTGCCGCCGGTGCGGCCGGTCCCGCGCGTTCATCCGGAAGTTCGGCATGTGCCGTCTGTGCTTCCGCGAGCTCGCGTTGACGGGCGACGTCGCGGGCGTGACCAAGAGCAGCTGGTAGAGCCAGAGTTAGCCGAGAGCTGAGAGCACTAGCTATGACTGATCCGATTGCCGACATGCTGACGCGGATTCGCAACGCCGTGCACGCCAGGCACGCGCGTGTGGACCTGCCCGCGTCGAAGCTGAAGACCGAGATTGCGAAGATCCTCCAGGACGAGGGCTACATCGCGGGCTACAAGCTCGTCGAGGCGCCCTCCGAGCGGCCGGGCAAGGCCTCCCGCGAGGTGATGCGCGTGTTCCTGAAGTACGGCCCCGGAGGCGAGAAGGTGATTTCCGGGCTCGAGCGGGTGAGCCGGCCCGGGCGCCGCGTCTATGCCGGTCGCGAGGGCGTGCCCCCGGTGCTCGGCGGCCTGGGGGTGAACATCCTCACGACGTCGCGTGGCGTGATGACCGGCCGCTCGGCGCAGAAAGCCGGCGTCGGCGGCGAGATCCTCTGCAACGTTTGGTGACGCCATGTCGAGAATCGGAAAGAAGCCAATCGCCATCCCGAAGGGTGTCACCGTCAAAGTCGACGGCGCCGCCGTCGAGGTGAAGGGCCCCAAGGGCCAGATGAAGCAGGCGCTGCCCCCGGGCGTGGTCGCGGCCGTCGAGGACGGCCAGTTGCTCACCCGGAAGGCCGCCGACCTGCGCGAGTACGACAAGTTCCACGGCCTGGCCCGGAGCCTCGTGAACAACGCCGTGCTCGGCGTGACCGAGGGCTGGAAGCGCGAGCTGGACATCGTCGGCGTCGGGTATCGCGCGGAGCTGAAGGGCAAGCAGCTGGTGCTGGCGCTCGGCTACTCGCACCCGGTGGTGTTCGACGTGCCGGCGGGCATCGAGGTAGCCGTCGACAAGCAGACGCACATCACCGTCACCGGGGTCGATCGGCAGCTGGTCGGCCAGGTGGCGGCCAATCTGCGACGCCTGCGCAAGCCCGACCCGTACCAGCAGAAGGGCGTGCGCTACACGGGCGAAGTGCTGAAGAAGAAGGCCGGAAAGACCGGAGCCTAGTCATCGGGTGATGGGTGATTGAGGATCGCGCGATTGTCCTCGGGTGATTGAGCGATTGGTGAGCGTATGAGAATCGAGACCAAGGAAGACCGGCGGGATCGGATCAAGTTCCGGATCCGCAAGCGGCTGCAGGGCACGGCCGAGCAGCCGCGCCTGACCGTGTTCCGCAGCGGCGCGCACATCTATGTGCAGGTGATCGACGACCAGGCCGGCCGCACGCTGGCGGCGGCGTCGAGCCTCGAGCCGACGCTCAAGGCCCGGCTGGCCGATGGCGCGAGCGGGGGCAACCGCAAGGGCGCCGAAGCGGTGGGCCAGGCCATCGCCGAGCGGCTGAAGGAGAAGGCCATCACCCGTGTGGTGTTCGACCGGAACGGGTTCCTGTACCACGGGCGCGTGCGCGCCGTGGCCGAGGCCGCGCGCAGCGCCGGGCTCGAGTTCTAGGCCAGCGCAGGACAAGGCAGAAGGCAAAAGGCAAAAGGCATGCGGACACGCGAGAAGATTGACCCGGGCCAGCTCGACATCAAGGACACGGTGGTTTCCATCAACCGCGTCACGAAGGTGGTCAAGGGCGGCAAGAACCTCAGCTTCAGCGCCCTCGTGGTGGTCGGTGACGGCCACGGCGTGGTGGGCTACGGCGTCGGCAAGGCCAAGGAAGTGCCCTCGGCCATCAAGAAGGGCATCGAGGCCGCGAAGAAGAACCTCATCCGCGTGCCCATCAAGGGGACGACGGTGCCGCACCCCGTGATCGGGCGCTTCGGCGCCGGCCGGGTGCTGCTGAAGCCCGCCCCCGAGGGCACGGGCATCATCGCGGGCGCGGCGGTGCGCGCCGTCGTGGAGTCGGCTGGCGTGTCCAACGTGCTGACCAAGTCGCTGGGAACGGCCAACCCGCACAACGTGGTGCGGGCGGCCTTCACCGCGCTGCAGCAGTTGAAGGACCCGGCCCTGTTGCTGCGGCTCCGCGGCAAGGACGCGGAAGAGATGCACGCGCCGGCGCGCGCCTAGGACAACGATCATGGCTGAGCAGGCGAAGAAGAAGCTGAAGATCACCCTGGTGCGGAGCCCCATCGGCTTCAACAAGACCCAGGCGGCGACCGTCCAGGGGATGGGCCTCCGCAAGATCCGCCACACGGTGGAGCTGCTGGATACGCCCGAGACCCGGGGGATGATTCACAAGGTGCGCCACCTCGTCGAGGTGGTGGAGTAGAGACATGAGCCTCAACAATCTCAAGCCGGCGCGCGGCTCCAAGTTCGCGAAGAAGCGCGTGGGGCGCGGGCCCGGGTCGGGCAACGGCAAGACGGCCGGCCGCGGCAACAAGGGCGCGCAGTCGCGCTCGGGCTACTCGTACAAGCGCGGGTTCGAGGGCGGCCAGATGCCGCTGCACCGGCGGGTGCCGAAGCGCGGCTTCAACAACATCTTCCGCACCGAGTACGAAGTGGTGAACCTCGACCAGATCGAGGCGCGCTTCGACACCGGGGCGACGGTCAGCCCCGACACGCTGCGCGCGGCCGGTCTGGTCAACAGCCGGCAGCCCGTGAAGGTGCTGGCCCGCGGCGAGGTGACCAAGGCGCTGACGGTGCAGGCGCACAAGTTCAGCGGGAAGGCGGCCGAGAAGATCGCGGCCGCCGGCGGCACGACGGAAGCGATTTAGCGATTGGTGATTGAGGACGGTCGATTGTCATTGGGCGATCGGGTGATTGAGCGGTCGAGATTGAGGCGACTTCTGTGGTCGAGAGCCTGAGAAATCTGTTTGCCGTCGCGGACCTCCGCAACCGGGTGCTCTTCACGCTCGGCATACTGGCGATCTACCGTGTCGGCATCTTCATCCCGACGCCCGGCGTGAACCCCGAGGCCCTCGAGGTCCTGGCCCAGCAGGCGCAGAACACGATGCTCGGCTTGTACAACATGTTCACGGGCGGCGCGCTGGCGCGGGTGACGATCTTCGCGCTCGGCGTGATGCCGTACATCAGTGCGTCGATCATCCTGCAGCTGCTCACCGTGGTCTGGCCCTACCTCGAGCGGCTGTCGAAGGAAGGCGAGCTGGGCCGGCGGAAGATCACGCAGTACACGCGCTACCTGACCCTCGTTCTGGCCGCTGTCCAGTCGATGGGCATTGCGATCTGGCTGGAGCGCAACACCGACATCCCCGGTGGGCTGCCGCTGGTCTACGACCCAGGCTGGGGCTTCCGCCTGGGCTGCGTGCTGACGCTGACGACGGGCACCATGTTCATCATGTGGCTCGGCGAGCAGATCACCGAGCGCGGCATCGGCAACGGGATGTCGCTGATCATCTTCGCGGGCATCGTGGTGGGGCTGCCGAGCGCGGCCATCGCGACCTTCGACCAGATGCGCACCGGGCAGATGAGCCTGCTGGTGGTGGCCTTCCTGGTGCTGCTGATGGTGCTGGTCATCGCGGCCATCATCTACGTGGAGCGCGCGCACCGGCGGATCACCGTCCAGTACGCCAAGCGCGTGGTGGGCCGGCGGCAGTACGGCGGATCGAGCACGCACATCCCGCTGAAGGTGAACACGGGCGGCGTCATCCCGGTGATCTTCGCCAGCTCGATCCTCACCTTCCCGGGCACGTTCGCGGGGATGCTGCAGGCGGGCGGCTGGGCCGACGCGGTGGTGCGGCAGCTGCAGTACGGCATGCCGCTCTACAACCTGCTGTACGTCACGCTCATCATCTTCTTCGCGTACTTCTACACGGCGATCATCTTCAACCCGGACGACGTGGCCGAGAACATGCGGAAGTACGGCGGGTTCATCCCGGGCATCCGGCCCGGCAAGCGCACGGCGGAGTACATCGACACCATCCTGGCGCGCATCACGCTGGTGGGCGCGGTCTACCTGTCGCTGGTGGCGATCCTGCCGGAGTTCCTGCTGACCGGGTTCCGGGTGGCGCCCATTCCGTTCATCGGCGAGACGCTCGACGCGATCCTGCCGAGATTCATCACCGAAGGCCTGAACGTGCAGTTCTTCTTCGGCGGCACCTCGCTCCTCATCGTGGTGGGCGTGGCCATGGATACCGTGAATCAGGTCGAGTCGCAGCTGATCATGCGGCACTACGACGGGTTCATGAAGAAGACGCGCATTCGCGGGCGTCGCGGGTGAGGTGGTGGCACTCAACGTGGTGATGCTGGGGCCTCCGGGCGCCGGCAAAGGGACGCAGGCCGAGCGGTTCGCCCGGGAATACGGCATCCCGAAGATCTCGACGGGGGACATCCTCCGCGAGGCGGTGCAGAGCGGCAGCGAGCTCGGCCGCACGGTCAAGGCCGTGATGGAACGCGGCGAGCTGGTGAGCGATCAGCTCATCACCGGCATCGTCCGCGAGCGGCTGGGCCGGCCGGATGTGAACGACGGGTTCGTGCTCGACGGCTTTCCGCGCACGGTGCCCCAGGCGCAGGCGCTCGACGGCATCGTCGCCGATCGCGATCCGTTGATCGTCGTCGAGATGCAGGTGCCCGACGAGGAACTCGTACGGCGGGTGCAGGGGCGCCGGGTGTGCAAGGTGTGCGGCACCAACGTGTCGGCGTTCGGGACCGACCCGTCGCAGGTGTCGCGGTGCGAGAAGTGCGGCGGGGAGCTGGTCACCCGCTCGGACGACAACGAGGCGGTGGTCCGCGAGCGGTTGCGGGTGTACTGGCGGGATACGCGGCCGATGATCGAGTACTACAGCGGCCGGCCCACGTTCCGGGCCATCGATGGGGCCGTGCCGCCCGAGCAGGTGCGGCAGGCGCTGGTCGGCGCCGTCACGGGCATGGCGCGGGCCGCCGGGCTGTCGGTGCCGCCGGGGGCGCGGGCGTGATTACCTGCCGATCGGCGGCGGAGCTCGAGCGGCTGGCGCGGGTCAACGCGCTGGTGGCGAAGGTGCTGAGCGAGTTGATGGCAGCGGTGACCCCGGGCGTGACCACCCGCGACCTGGACCAGCTGGCCGAGCGGCGGCTCGTCGAGGCGGGCGCGGCGCCGGCGTTCAAGGGGTATCACGGGTATCCCGCGACCATTTGCGCGTCGGTGAACGAGCAGGTGATTCACGGGATCCCGAACGACCGGCGACTGGTCGAGGGCGACATCCTGGCGATCGACATGGGCGCCAGGCTCGACGGGTTCTACGGTGACTCGGCGGTGACGGTTCCGGTCGGCCGCGTGTCGCCGGAGGCCGAGCGACTGCTGACGGTGACGAAGGCGTCGCTCGAGCGCGCGATCAGCGTGGTGCGCGCGGGCGCCCGGGTGCACGACATCGGGGCGGCGGTGCAGCAGCACGTCGAGGCGCACGGCTATTCGGTGGTGCGCGAGTTCGTGGGGCACGGGATTGGCACCTCGCTCCACGAGGAACCGCAGATCCCGAACTACGGCACGGCGGGGCGCGGCGCCCGGCTCGCCGAGGGGATGGTGCTGGCCATCGAGCCGATGGTCAATGCGGGCAAGGCGGCCGTGAAGGTGCTGTCGGACGGGTGGACGGCCGTGACGAAGGACGGGAGCCTGTCGGCGCACTTCGAGCACACCGTGGCGGTGACGTCGTCGGGTTGCCGGGTGCTGACGCTCCGCGACCAGGTGGTGGCCGAGGCGGTGTGACCGAGGCCGAGGGCAGCGCCGAAGGGACCATCGTCGAGCTGCTGCCGAGCGAGCTCGTGAAGGTGGTGCTCGAGGGCGGCCGGCACCAGGTGATCGCGCATCACGCGGACCCGGTGCGGCGGAATTACGTGAGGCTCGTGGTCGGGGATCGCGTCCGCGTGGCGCTGATGCCCCACGACCGGGGCCGCGGGCGGGTAGTGGAACGACTGTAGCAGGGCACGTTGAAAGGTCGTGGGTCGAAGTTGGACGTTGAGCTTTGACGGCGAACTTTGAACGCCCCAAGGGGTTTTGCGATGAAGGTGCGGGCGTCGGTCAAGAAAATCTGTGACAAGTGCAAGATTGTGCGCCGTAACGGCATCGTGCGGGTGATCTGCACGAACCAGAAGCACAAGCAGCGGCAAGGATAAGGCGAGGACCTATGGCACGTATTTCAGGTGTCGATCTGCCCCGCAACAAGCGCGTGGAGATCGGGCTCACGTACATCTTCGGGATTGGGCGCTACCGCTCGAACCGGATCCTCGACGCGGCCGGGGTGAGCCCCGACATCCGCGTGAAGGATCTCTCCGATGACGACGTGCGGAAGATCAGCCGGGTGATCGAGGAGCAGGGCGGGGTGGAGGGCGATCTGCGCAAGGAGATCTCGCTCAACATCAAGCGGCTCATCGAGATCGGCAGCTTCCGCGGCAGCCGGCACCGCCGGAACCTGCCGGCCCGTGGCCAGCGGACGCGGACCAATGCCCGCACGCGCAAGGGCCCGCGCAAGGGCGCGGTCGCCAAGAAGAAGACGGTGTAAGCCATGGCAAAGACCGAGAGCACAGGCGCGGGCGCCGGCAAGGAAACCACCCGCAAGAAGAAGACGTTCAAGAAGCGCGGCGAGAAGCGCGTCGTCCACCACGGCTTCGTCCACATCCAGGCGTCGTTCAACAACACGCTGGTGACGATCACCGACGCCGAGGGCGCGGTGGTGTCGTGGTCGAGCGCGGGCGCCATCGGCTTCAAGGGCTCGCGCAAGGGCACGCCCTTCGCGGCCACGCAGGCCGCGCTGACGGCGACCAACACGGCCAAGACCTTCGGCATGCGCTCATGCGACGTGCTGGTCAAGGGCCCCGGGTCGGGCCGCGAGTCGGCGATTCGTGCGCTGTCGACCGCCGGGCTCGAGGTGAAGTCGATCAGGGACGTCACCCCGATCCCGCACAACGGATGCCGGCCGCCGAAGCGGCGGCGCGTGTAACTTCTGGACTGAGAAGGATCGAATTTCATGGCTCGTTACAACGGACCTGTCTGCCGTCTCTGCCGCCGCGAGGGGATGAAGCTGTTCCTCAAGGGCGAACGGTGCTACACCGAGAAGTGCGCCATCGAGAAGCGCAACATGCCGCCAGGCCAGCACGGCCGGGCGCGCAGGGCGAAGATGGTGGGCTACGGCGTGCAGCTGCGCGAGAAGCAGAAGGTGAAGCGCATCTACGGCGTGCTGGAGGATCAGTTCCGCCGCTACTTCGAGCAGGCGGACCGCACGCGCGGCATCACCGGCGAGACGCTGCTGCAACTGCTCGAGCGCCGGCTCGACAACGCCGTCTACCGCATGGGCTTCGCGACGTCCCGCGCGCAGGCCCGGCAGCTCGTCCGGCACGGCCACTTCCTGGTCAACGGCAAGAAAGTGGACATCCCGTCCTATTCGCTCAAGGCGGGCGACACCGTCTCGGTGCGTGAGAGCAGCCGCCAGAACGCGTCCATCCTGCACGCGATGGACGAGGTGAAGGGCCGCGGCATCCCCGAATGGCTGAACCTCGACGGCGCGATGGGCGGCAAGGTGATGTCGGTGCCGACGCGCGAGCAGATCAACCTGCCCGTGCAGGAACAGCTGATCGTCGAGTTGTACAGCAAGTAGTTGCTCGTTCCGGTTGCCCATGAGGGCGACCGGATTCGCAAGCCGCCGGCCCGCAGCTCTTCAGACCTGCAGCGGGAGGCCGGTGGCGATAACCCGCAGGTCTGGAGGCCGGGCTGCCGGCCCGTTTGGCGAAAGGACGTCACGATGCTCTGGAAAGGTTTTCAGCGCCCCAAGCGCCTCGACTTCGAACGCGAGACGCTGACCGATCGGTTCGGCCGCTTCTACGCGCAGCCGTTCGAGCGCGGCTTCGGCACGACGGTGGGCAACGCCCTGCGCCGCGTGCTGCTCTCGTCGATCGAGGGCGCGGCCATCACGGCCGTGCAGATCGACGGCGTGCTGCACGAGTTCTCGCCCATCAAGGGCGTGGTCGAGGATGCGACCGACATCATCCTCAACCTGAAGCAGCTCCCGCTCAAGTGCCACGTCGACTACACGAAGACGCTGACCGTGCGGGTGGACAAGCCGGGACCGGTGCGGGCCAAGGACATCGAGGCCGACGCGGACGTCGAGATCCTCGAGCCGGAGGCACACATCGCGACGGTGTCCGAGGGCGGCAAGCTGCACATGCAGCTGCGGGTGAAGCGCGGTCGCGGCTACGTGGCGGCCGACCGCAACTTCGACGAGGACCTCGGCATCGGCTGGATCCCCATCGACTCGGTCCATTCGCCGGTCAAGAAGGTGAACTACCTGATCGAGGCCGCGCGCCTCGGCCAGACCACCGACTACGACAAGCTCACGCTCGAGGTCTGGACCAACGGGTCGGTCACCCCGGGTGACGCGGTGTCACTGGCCGCCAAGCTGGTGCGCGACCACCTCAACATCTTCATCAACCTCGAAGACGAGGACGAAGACGAGGTGGACGTCGCCACCGAGCCGGCGCGCCTGGGCGTCGCCAACGAGCACCTCGACAAGAGCGTCGAGGAGCTCGAGCTCTCGGTGCGGTCGTACAACTGCCTGAAGAACGCCAACATCCGCACGATTCGGGAGCTCGTGCAGAAGAGCGAGACCGACATGCTGAAGACGAAGAACTTCGGCCGGAAGTCGCTCAACGAGATCAAGGAGATCCTGCAGACGATGGGCCTCAGCCTCGGCATGAAGCTGGACCAGCCCTCGGCGGCGGAGTAGCTCCGGTAGGGACAAAACGTCATGCGTCACCGTAATGCACACCGGAAGCTCGGCCGGGTCTCCGAGCACCGCATCGCGCTCCTTCGCAACCAGGCGACGGCGCTGCTGATGCACGAGCGCATCGAGACGACGGTGCCCAAGGCCAAGGAGCTGCGGCCGTTCGTCGAGCGCATCATCACCATTGCCAAGCGCGGGGTGAAGGCCGCCGACCCGAAGGGCAAGACGCTCTCGGCCAGGCGTCTCGTGATGCGCGACGTCCACAACGAGGACGTCGTCACCAAGCTGTTCGACGAGCTGGCCCCGCGGTTCGAAGCGAGGCCGGGCGGGTACACCCGCATCCTGAAGCTGGGCCACCGGCGCGGCGACGCCGCCGAGGTGGCGCAGATCGAGCTCGTTGGCAGTGAGTTCGACCCGAAGAAGGCCGAGGCCGAGCGTAAGGCGGCCGAGGAGGCCGGCCAGGCGGAGGGCGCGAAGACACAGAAGAGCGTGGGCGAGCGTCTGCGGTCCGCGGCCGAACGCCTGCGCGGCGGCAAGAAGACCAAGGGCGACGGCGGCGCGAAATCGAAGGCCAGCCATCCCGCACGGCGCGCCGCGAAGCAGACGTCGACACCGCGCAAGGCCGGCGGCTCCTAGACACGGGTGTTCATGCCGGCGTCGACCCTCTCGTGGGCGGCGCCGGGTGGACATCGCCCGCTCAAGGGCCCACCCCAGCCGGGACGCCGGGCCCCATCCCTCTCGATTCCGAAATCCCGCACGCCCACCGCGCGGGATGCCATACTGACCGCACGCGCGCCACGCCCGCCCGTCGCCAGGGTCGCGGCCGATGGCCGCGCACGAGCG
>Ga0105106_10000114_pt1 | contig 49439 bp, 43 predicted proteins | sample PPLLaktember2015_5_FD_79109 | JGI IMG/M metagenome (GOLD analysis project Ga0105106, IMG submission 79109) | Freshwater sediment microbial communities from Prairie Pothole Lake near Jamestown, North Dakota, USA - PPLs Lake P8 Core (1) Depth... | ecosystem: Environmental > Aquatic > Freshwater >... | reverse complement strand
GCAGCTCAATGAATAATTGATTTTTAGTATGAAAATATTTCTTTTCACTTCCGTCCCCATTTCGCCTCCCTGGGATCAAGGGGACAAGAACCTGGCGTATATGCTTACCCGTGCCTTGTCGCACGTGGAGTTCCATGTGCTGACAACCTCATCTGGGAAGCCACCAGAAGGCAATAATTTAATTCACCATCCTGTGTTCCGTACGACTACCCCATCTATCCTACAAAAAGCGCAAGTTTTTTACAGATTATTCCAAATAAACCAAAATGGCAATGCAATCCATCCTGCTCCAGACCTAAATCATCTGATTTACCGTCCATACCGTCTATCCTCGAGATTCATGCGATTATTACCAGAACTGCGTAAACGGCCGATCATTCATACGGTACCATCTACTGCCGATAAGCGCCACCTTGGACGCGAACTGTTTTTTGCCCGAAAAGTTGTAGCCTTGTCAGAATATGGTCGGCAGAAGTTGATCGCCCAGGGACTTAAAAATGTTGTGCACATCCCCACCGGAGTCAAGCTGGATGAATGGTTAATGATGAATGGGAATGTCGATCGTGCGAAAGCAGAGCTTGGAATCAGCGGGCGCCCTACAGTTCTCTTTCCTGGACATTACGCTAAAGGAATGGGAGCCGAAATGATGATGAAGGCGTTGCCTACAATCATCAAACACGTGCCCGATGTACATGTGATCTTCGCTTGTCGTAAACGCTCGGAGAACGACCAGGCGATCGAAATTACTGTGGTAAAGGAATTGGAAAGTATGGGTTTGACCGGTCACGTGAGTTTTTTCAATACCGTTTCAAATATGAAAAAACTCATTGCTGCCAGCGATGTCCTGGCTTTGCCCCTGGATAACATGCGAGACAAGATTGATATCCCGACATCCCTGTTGGAATTCTTAGCTGCTGGTAAACCGATCGTTATAACGGATATCCCCCCGATGAATGAGATTTTTGGATTGCCGAGTGGCTCGAAATTGGGAACGAAGGTGCCCGCCGGTGATGTCCCTGCATTTGCGCGAGGTGTGACCGAATTATTAGCCGACCCTTCTAAACGCAACCAGATGGGAGCTATCGGACGGACCGTCATCAGTGCTCACTTCGATATACGAAAGGTCGCTCAACAATATGAATGGCTTTATCAGGAAACCTTGTATTAATCTCCGGCTAGTGCTTCTCCTCGCTCTGTTTTTTATTGTATCCTCCGATAGCCTCCCAATCATGCGCAGTGTCCAGGCTGCAAGAGTACCACCCACCATCCCGTCAATCCCCTACCGGTTTGGGGTGGTAAATGATATCAGTCAGCATCACAACGATCTGTGGACCCGTGGTGTGCGGGCGGTTACGTTTGAGCTGCAATGGAAACTGTATGAACCGCAGGAAGGTGTTTACGACATCGATTACATCCAACACATGCAACAAATCCTGGCTGGATTGAGAGCGCAAGGATGGTATATCCAATTGATCCCCGGGTTTCACTACACGCCTGAATGGGTTTATACGAAGTACCCTGGTGTCCATTTTGTCAATCAATATGGTGATCTATACAATCCTGATCCAATCAGCAGCGGTGATTTTCGGGTAATCAACGCGCCATTCAATCCGCAGGCTCGGGCATTGATCGCTGGTTATCTGCAACGAATCTTCACCGTGGATTTCCCCCAAAATCAGCCAGCTTACCGGTTTAATTCTGTGAGAGTGGGAGGGGGACCACAAGGCGAATTGCGTTATCCTCCTTCAGAATGGAATGGGCACACCAATTCTTATTGGGCATTCGATGCCTCAGCACAAAATTCGACAATTTCTGGAATCCCTGCCAATATACGGGGTTGGCGACCCAGCATCGATGCCAATCCGGGCAGCCTCGGGCGCGGTCAACTGATTGTAAATCCCGGCTTCGAGCAAGAACACCCCTACTTTCCCTTGTTAGGCTGGTCGCCAGACGATGAGGTCACTGCCGAGCTTATTACCAACAACGTCCATACTGGGAATCAAGCCCTTAAGCTGACCATTAGCACCACAAATCGTATTCACCAATATCTGCGCGTTCAACCAGATACCATGTATCAATTTGGGGGGTGGCTAAAATCGGCAACTTCGAACGGAAGGGCGCGTTTCTTCGTTACCCAATACAATGTGAATACCCAGCTAGTTAGTGGCGCTCAATTTGTAAAATTGGAAACAGCCTCGGAAAATTGGATGCAACTCTCCGGTGAACTGAAATCGGGCTCAAGCACTGCCTATTTCAAAATCGAATTGGACGGGGATATCGCCGGCGATGATTATTTTGATGATGTGTGGCTGCACAAAGAAGGTGAAATCAACGAGCAGGGTCGAGACATTCAGGTTCCTGCGGCTTTTCTTGATTGGTATGTCGCAAAAATGACGGGTTACCAGAATTGGCAAGTAACGGAATTACGCAAGTATTTTAATGACACTCTGGATATCGTGTACGCTGGGAAAGGTATTCGCCAGGTGCAGATGATGGATGCCTTATGCAATGACCTGCGCGGTGATGGTTGGAGTGAAAATACAAGCAGTCTGTATGCGGGCGCAGATTATGCCCGACATATCGCCAATATTGATCCTGTCCAGAATATTGCCATCTACTTAACCGGGGTTGAGGTCCCTCAAGCCGAAGAAGTAGATGATCGTTCACCATACCCAGGCAGTTGGAGTGCGGCACGCTGGGTAGCATCCCTGGCGAAAAGCCGAGATTTGCCCATCTGGGGGGAGAATACAGGCAAAAATACCCGCCTTGAGATGGCTCTCTCTCTGGAAAGAATGCGGAGTAATAATTTCATGGGCATCCTTTGGGCATTTGAATCCGATCTTTACAGCAATCCTGGCACGCAGGCTTATGCTACCGCTGGAGACTACGAATCATACATCCGGATATATTCTAACGATCACCTGAGCTTTTTGCCGATTATGCTCTCTGAAAGGTGATTTGGTTTAATGACACCCCTATCACCGGTACGATTGTCACTCCAATAAAAACCTTGTTCGGGGTATTATCTCTAAAGAAGGTTCTCTCTAAAAAATGGGAGAGCGGGATGAATGCAAGCGCCGTGCACGGCTTGACATCCCAATCTCCTTTTTTGAGGCTTTGTAATAAGTGTATAATTTCACGAAATATCGACTATCGATCATGAGGTTCTAAATCAATGAATGAAGATCCACGGATTGCAGAATTGAGGGCGATGCGCGAGAAGACGCGTCAGGGTGGCGGCGAGGAGCGAATTCGCACGCAGCATGCTAAAGGAAAGCTGACCGCCCGTGAAAGACTGGAACTGTTACTCGACCCTGGTACTTTCAATGAGCTAGAGCCGTTCATCACTCCGCAGAGTGATGAGATGGGCATCGCCTCCGAGCAATTTCTGGGGGATGGCGTTATCACGGGTTATGGACAGATCGATAGGCGCACACTTTATGTATATGCCCAGGATTTCACAGTGTACGGTGGTACGCTCAGTGAGATGCAAAGTCATAAGATTTGTCGCGTGATGGACTTGGCGATGCGAAATGGGGTTCCAGTGATTGGGTTAATCGATTCCGGCGGAGCGCGTATCCAGGAGGGAGTGAAAAGCCTGGGTGGTTACGCCGAAATCTTTCGACGAAATGCACAATATTCTGGCGTGATTCCTCAGATCAGTGTGATGTTAGGCCCATGTGCTGGCGGCGCTGCATATTCACCCGCTCTGACCGATCTAATCATCATGGTGCGGAAGCACTCATTTATGTTCTTGACAGGTCCAGAGGTGATTAAAGCTGTTACAGGCGAAGAAGTGGATGCAGAAAGCCTGGGAGGCACCGATGTGCATATGGATATCACTGGGACTGCCCATCTGGCTACTCAGACAGAAGAAGATGCTTTAGCTTTAACACGCCATGTATTGAGCTACTTCCCCTCGAATAATGTCGAAAATCCGCCTTATATCCCGCCTTCGGATGACATCCTGCGAATGGATGAAGAGCTCAACAGCATTGTACCCGTGGATCCTACCGAAGCCTACAGCATGCATGAGGTGATCGAACGCGTTGTGGACCTGGATTCTTTCCTGGAAATCCAACCCACCTGGGCAAGAAATGCAATCGTTGGATTGGGACGCATCGGCGGGCACAGCGTGGGTATCGTTTCACAAGAGCCCAGCGTGATGGCGGGTGTCATCGACATCGATGCATCCGATAAGATGACGCGTTTCGTACGGATGTGCGACTGTTTTAATATTCCCCTGGTCACATTTGTGGATTCGCCAGGATTTCTTCCTGGGGTAGGTCAAGAACACAGTGGAATCATCCGTCACGGCGCCAAGGTGTTATATGGTTATTCGGAAGCGACAGTCCCGAAAATAACTGTTATCACGCGTAAAGCTTACGGGGGCGCCTACGTGGTAATGAGCAGCAAATACCTGGGAACGGATGTAACTTATGCCTGGCCTAGCGCGGAGATTGCGGTCATGGGGGCAGAAGGGGCGGTTAATATCCTATTCAAGAAACGGATCACTGCTTCGCCGGATCAACGTAAAATGCTCGTAGAGGAGTACCGCCGCCAGTTCAACAACCCCTATTACGCGGCTAAGGCCGGATACGTGGATGACATCATTGAACCCCGCGAGACGCGACCAAAAATTATTGCCTCCCTGGCTGCCCTGCGAGATAAATTTTCATCTGGGCCACCTCGAAAACATGGGAATATTCCCGTGTAGAGAAAGACAAAGTGATGGCAAATCAGATTTATTTAGCTTTACAAATTACTGCGATCGGAATGGGATTGGTTTTCGGCGCGATTCTGTTGCTTTGGCTGATCATGGCTATACTCGTTCGCCTGTTGGAAGATCGTCCAAAGGTCAAAACTACTGAGATAGAAGCCCAACGAAAAGCAGCTCGGCAACGCGCGGCGGCGGTGGCAGTGGCAGTGGCCTTGGCCCAGGAAGCGGACCTGGAACCGCACGAATTTCCGTTGCCACCCACTGCGATCGTTAGCGCATGGCAAGCAGTTAGACGCTCTATGAACTTGAACAAACGAGGTACCTTACGATGAAGTATAAAGTGAAGGTCGGAGATCACCAATTTGATGTCGAGTTAAATAACATACATAGCCAACCGATCATAGCCCTGGTAGATGGTGAGGCCGTTGAAGTTTGGTTGGAAGATCCCGCCTTGCTTCGGATATCCTATAAGCCTTCGGGCGGACAGGGATTGTCGATTGGCACCAACGCGCTGCACTCGCCTGCTGCCGCCAGGCCGAAACCGGAGAAAATTGGCGATGAGAAGGAAGGCATTCAAAAAGCAGTGCGTTTTCCGATCCCAGGCGTTATCGTTTCCCTGTCAGTTAAGGAAGGCGATGAAGTGGAAGTTGGTCAGGAGTTGTGCGTCTTGGAAGCCATGAAGATGAAGAATGTCATCCGAGCTCCCTATGCAGGTAGCGTGGCTTCTGTGCGCGTGATCACAGGCCAAACAGTGAAACATCATGATATCTTAATGGAATACGTTGGGTGAGCTCCATGGATTTTTCCAGCCTGGTTTCGGAGTTGCTAAAAGGATTTGCTAATTTCTCGGCGGGCAATGCAATCTTAATTGCTCTTGGAGCAATCTTAATTGCGCTGGCAGTAATCAAAGAGTACGAGCCTGTGTTGCTGCTCCCAATCGGTTTTGGCTGTATGCTGGCAAACATACCACTCACTGGTATGACGAATGGGGACGGCTTGTTTCGTGTGCTCTACCAGGCAGGTATCAGCACAGAGTTATTTCCATTGTTAATCTTTATCGGTGTAGGTGCGATGATCGATTTTAGCCCCTTGCTGGCGCAACCTAAAATGGTTTTGTTGGGTGCAGCCGGGCAATTTGGTATTTTTGGCACCTTGATCCTGGCAACATTATTGGGTTTTCCCCTTAACGAAGCTGCATCCATTGGAGTGATCGGCGCTATTGATGGACCTACTTCGATCTTCGTAGCCACCAAATTGGCGCCGAGTTTGTTAGCGCCCATTGCTGTGGCGGCATACTCTTATATGAGTCTCGTGCCAATCATCCAACCCCCTTTGATGAAATTGCTCACGACCAGGACCGAACGGCGAATCCGCATGGAGTACTCGCCTCGACCGGTTTCGCATCGGGCGCGTATTCTATTCCCAATCCTGGTGACACTGGTGATTGGTCTGTTGGTGCCAGACGCCACTCCGTTGATCAGTATGTTGATGCTGGGAAATCTTCTGCGGGAAAGCGGTGTTGTCGATCGTTTGAACAAAGCAGCCCAAAATGAGATTGCCAATATCGCTACTCTCTTCTTGGGCATCACGATCGGTTCGACGATGGATGCGGCTAGTTTCCTCAACCTGGCTACCCTGCAAATTTTAGTGCTAGGCCTTATAGCATTTGCCCTGGATACGGTTGCTGGCCTGCTCTTCGGAAAATTGATGTCTGCACTCAGCCGCGGAAAGATCAATCCGCTCATTGGCGCAGCGGGTATAAGCGCCTTCCCAATGGCAGGACGCCTGGTGGCTAAAATAGCTCAAGATGAGGATTTCGAGAATTTCCTGCTAATGCATGCCATGGGCGCCAATACTGCCGGGCAGCTTGGCAGTGTCATGGCAGGTGGTGTTTTGTTAGCTTTGGTCTCAGGTCTGGTATAGAATTCTAAGGCGAACCCAACCCATTATCGGGTTCGGATGAAGAGTGGGCAACCAGGTCTATGGGTGTAATCAAGGCTTCAGCAGGTGGGGATGGAGTGAACTGCATGGTGTCTGTAGCCGTTACCATGGTTGGCGCTGCACTGGCTCCCCCACCCTGCCATTGACTCAGCACGAGTAAACCGATGGCAGAAAACAGCAAAAAGGTCAATAGCAGAGCTGCAATGATGGGTTTGCGTTTCTTTTGGTAGGTATAGGCGGGTGGTAAGCTCTTAGGAGTTGGGCTCATATAAATAGGGCACGCAATGTGGCTATGCCCCATACAAAAAAAACCTTGATGCTCAAGGTTGACGGGTTGGACAGGTTTGGAATTGAAACAGTGGTGCCGTATAGAGAGATAGGTTAGCTGAGTATCCTGGTCTTCAAGCAACCCCAGATATGGACAGGTGTCTTCCCCGGTTATGAGCATCTGCAGTCCCCTCAATTGCATGCGCAAACAGAACGATCGGGTGGATGGCGGAAAGTTGGAGGCCATCTTCGATTTGCGCGTGGCAAGAAATTCCCGCTGCTGAAACAATTATATCCTGGTTTTGACCAGAAGTCATCCCTCTGATCGCCGGAAACAGCGCTAACTCCCCGATCTGCATAGAAAGTTCATGATGCTCGGCTTCATAGCCAAAGGCTCCAGCCATACCGCAGCAACCCGACTCGATGATTTCCACTTCATAACCACCAGCGCGTAGTAAAGCAACCGTTGCTGCTACACCTATAGGAAGTCCATCCGCATGCGGAGGGCGCGCCTTCTGGTAACAATGACCATGCAGCATAACTTTTGCACGAAGGCCGATTGGTTCCCTCGCGGCGTTCAATGCCTTTTCGTAGTGCGGTATACCATTCAACCCAGGACGGAGCAGAAATTCATCAATCATCCATGCCCGCTGGGCCAGCGACACGATACGGGCGTCACCTGGCAGCAAATCAGGATACTCGTCCCCCAGGGTGTATATTTCAGATGGTTCAACCCCCACAATCGGAACCTTGCCTTGCGGATCCAGGCGGTCAATAGCATTCACGAGCTGCTGGGCATGCCGGCGGGCCTCGTCCAAGAATCCTTTTGAGATCAAGGTGCGGCCAGCGCCAATTACCGGTAAGATTTGAGGCTGCAAGCCGGCTGCCAGGAGAGATTTCATGGCTGCCAGCCCATTTTGCGGGTAGAAATATTCAGTGAACGGGTCGGAGAGTAAAAACACTGGAGGGCGCGCATCAACGGGCGTAAGCGTACTCGCTTGCTTCCTCAACGAATGCCTGGCAAAGGTGGGTAAGGAGCGCTGCGGGGCGAGTTGAAGCCCGCGGGCCAATAATCGCCGGAATCCAGTGTGGCGAAGCATCAGGTTGACGAGTGGTGCTATAGGTTTACCCATCCGCGCCAACGAGCCGATATAGGCAAATAGATAATCCCTCAAACGACGTTTGTGATCCTGGTAGTAGTGCTGAGTGAACTCGTACTTGAGCTTGGCCATATCCACGGCTGAAGGGCATTCTGCTTTGCATCCTTTACAAGCTAGACACAGGTCAAGCGCTTCATATACCGCCCTTTCTTGTTCCTTTCTGATCTGAGGATTTGCAGCCGATCCGGGAACCCCGGTTTGCATTAACGCCCGCAGCAGGTTGGCGCGCCCACGCGTACTGTGCATCTCGTCCTGGGTGGCCTGGAAAGAGGGACACATCACGCCTTCGGCTTTGCGGCAAACGCCCGCCCCGTTGCACAACTCTATCGCCCCGACCAGGTCACCCTGGCCTGTGAAATCCAGGGATGGCTTCCAGGCTTCAGCCCTGTACGAAGGGGAGTAGCGTAAATTGGCATCCATCGGTGGGGCATCCAGGATCTTTCCAGGATTGAGCATGTTGTGCGGATCAGCAGCCTGCTTGAGCAAACGGAAAGCTTGCAGAATATCACTCCCATACATCGGTTCCAGCCACTCTGAACGGGAAATCCCATCACCGTGCTCGCCGCTGACCGAGCCGCCCAGGGATAATGTTAGCGCCACAGCCTGGCGTGCTATGGCTCGCATATTGTTGAAGCCTTGTTCTGATTTCAGGTCCAGCATCGGCCGGATGTGCAAGCAGCCAGCCGAAGCATGCGCGTAAAAATCGCCCGTGGTGCCGTACTCTGCCAGGAGGTGCTCCAAAGCGCGGACAAAACTACCCAATTGCTCAACCGGTACCGCCAGGTCCTCGATGAAGGGGATGGATTTCAGGCTGCCAGGCCGAGACGCCAATAATCCCAACCCCACTTTGCGCACGGCCCACACCTGCTTCTGCGCAGTAGCGCTTTCTGCAAGATAGACGCCGCTGCCGAGCGCCAGAGCCTGCTCTCGCAGTTGAGTTGTATCATCTCCGCTGAACTCTACCACGAGGATTGCGGGCGGATCTCGTTGAGGGCCTCCGGCGACCTCATCCACCCAGGCAAGCTGCGCTGCGTAAGCAGGCACCGAGCGCGCCAGGCGGATAAGTGATTGCGGGATCAACTCGATGGCAGATGGGTTGCGCTCGAGCAATCCTGGGGTGGCATCGCAAGCCTCTGCTATTCCTGGAAAAGCCATCACCGCCAGAATCGTATAGCGCGGTAATGGCGATAATCGGAGGGTGGCGCGCCGGATAACTGCCAGCGTGCCTTCTGAGCCCGCCAGTAGAAGCGCCAGGTTGATTGTGCCGGGTGAGACGGGAGGGTACGGGATTGAAGATTGATGATTGCTGATTATGGTTTGGGAGACAGACCATAGGGGTGGTTCGCTGTGCGACCAGGGCAGCAAGTAATTTAATCCGTAACCGGAAGCGCGCCGCCAGGTGCGCGGCCAGCGGGCGCGGATGGCATCGGCGTAATGCTCCCGGATACGCAGGACTGCATCATACAGTGCATTCTCGAGGGGAGAAGAGAGAGGGGATAAGGGGAGAGCGCGCTCGTAGAAAGTTGTCAGAGTGCCATCCGATAGCACTACCTCAGCCGACAGCAGGTGATCGGCTGCCATGCCGTACGCGATGGAATGGGCGCCGCTGGCGTTATTTGCCAGGCTGCCGCCCACTGTAGCACGCTCGGCGGAGGCCGGGTCGGGGCCAAAGTGCAGGCTATAACGTGCGGCAGCGCGGTTGAGGGCATTCAACACCACCCCAGGTTCGACGGTGGCAGTAGCCGACTGCGGGTCTATCTCCAGGATGCGGTTCAGGTAGCGCGAGCAGTCCAGGATCAAAGCCGGGCCGATAGCCTGGCCCGCCAGGCTGGAGCCAGCGCCACGCGCCAGGATAGGTACGCCGTGCCCAGAAGCCAGCTCCACAGCCGCCGCCAGCTCGTCGGTGTTGTGCGGAAAAGCCACCCCCAGCGGCTCGATCTGGTAGATGGAAGCGTCTGTAGAATAGAGCTGGCGGTAAACCGGGTCACTGCGCACCAGCAGCCCGGCGCGTTGCAGGGCGTGGGCGAGGTCGGGTGGGAGGGGAAATCCTTTCGTCATCCCATTATCTTACCATCAAGGGTTGAACCTTTGGGAGCAAGGCCCTATCACAATTCCAAATCCTGACCACTGGCAGCCCTCGACTTGATGAAAGTCACATTGACGCACCTGCAGAACGGGGATACACTCTCTATGTGTGCAAAATACAGGACGCGCATCACTCGTACGTATTCATCACGCGTCACACATTCATCACACGTCACGCATTAGGTGAAACGTGATCCGTGACAACCAACGTCATTTATGAGGAGTGGTCAATCGATGACAACCAGCCAATTAGCCCGCTCGATCCCCGAATCGCCAACCCTGGCTCTCAATGAAGAGGCCCGGATTCTGCGCGAACGTGGCGAGCCGGTGATCAATATGAGCATTGGCGAGCCGAAGAACAAAGCGCCCATCACCGCCCTGCTCAGCTCGGCGGCGCGCCTGGCAAGCGGCGAGGTGAAATATACTCCGCCGGATGGCACCCCTTCGCTCAAAAAAGCTATTGTGCGCTATATGGAAGATAATTACGACAAGGTGGTAGAGCCGGAGAATGTGATCGTCTCGGCAGGCGCTAAGCAGTCACTGTATAACCTGTTGTTCAGCATCCTTAATCCACAGGACGAGGTCATCATCCTGGCTCCATATTGGGTAAGCTATCCTGAAATGGTGCGGATGTGTTATGGCATCCCGGTGATCGTCACCCCGGAGGATGGGAGCTTCCACCCGCGCATGCAGGACATTGAACAGGCGGTCAGTGGTTACACCAAAGCCATCATCGTGAACAGTCCTAATAATCCATCCGGGCAGGTGTTCAGCGCGGAGTTCATCGCTCAAATTGTTGAGTTCTGTGAGCGTAAAAAGATTTACCTGATCCTGGATGACATCTATCACAAGCTGGTCTTTGATGGCATACGTTCCCCGTTAGCGTACCAGTACACTACGAAAGACCTGGAATCTTCCATGTTGATTGTGGTCAATGGCATCTCCAAGTTGTATGGTATGACAGGCTTCCGAATCGGCTGGGTGGTTACCAACCGCAAGCTAGTGGAATTGATGACCAATGTACAGGCGCAAACGGCTTCATGCACTTCGATTGTTTTGCAGGCGGGAGCAGAAGGCGCCTTGAATGGCTTGCAGAGTGTGGTTGAAAGCCTACGCCTGACCTTTGAGAACAACCGTAATGTCATCATGCAAGAATTAAAATCACTAAACGGTCTGCGTGTGATCAAGCCTATGGGCACTTTTTATATCTTGCCAGATTTTCGGGCTTTCATACCCTCCCATATTGCCCAAACATCGGTTGAATTAGCAAAATTCTTACTCAAAAGAGCTTTGTTGGTGACTGTGCCTGGCAAGGAATTTGGTATGGAAGGACACCTGAGATTGAGTTTTGCAGGGAGTGTGAAAGATATCAACACGGCTGCCGAACGTCTGAAGTGGGCATTAGATCCCACCTCCCCAAATGAAATCTACATAGGTGATCGCAAGATCATCAGAGACTGGCTATGAATAATTATCTGGATTTCAAAACACCGGCTCAATCCCACGCGGGAGAGCGAAAAGCAGATTATGGATTGGAGAACCTGGGATTAAGTAACCTCAATCGGGTATATTGGAACCTGCCCGTCGAAGCGCTCTATGAGGAAGCCATCTTCCGCAATGAAGGCAAGATGACGCGCCAGGGAGCATTTGTGGTGAACACTGGCAAACATACTGCGCGCGCTGCCAATGATAAGTTCATCACACGCGAAAGCACCACCGAAGAACAGATCTGGTGGGGGCAGTACAACCGCCCCTACAGCGCAGAGAAATTCGATGAGCTGTTCAACCGGGTGCAGGGATTCTTGCAGGGACGCGATGTGTTTGTGCAAGACTGCTACGCAGGAGCCGACCCGAATTACCGCCTATCGGTGCGCATTATCACCGAGTTGGCCTGGCATAGCATGTTTGCTCGCAATATGTTTCTGGTGCCGCGCACGAATGAGGAATATCACCGCCATATTCCGGAATTCACAGTCATAGCTATACCATCTTTCAAGGCTTTTCCTCAAATTGATGGCACTCCCAGCAATACCGTTGTCGCTATTAATTTCCAGCAAAAGCTATGTATCATCGGGAACACTGGTTATGGTGGTGAGATTAAAAAATCGATCTTCACGATCATGAACTACTTACTCCCCCTTGAGGGCGTAATGACGATGCATTGCTCGGCTAATCAGGGACCGCAGGGTGACGTAGCCCTGTTTTTCGGGCTTTCCGGGACGGGCAAAACGACTCTATCGGCTGATCCTCAGCGTGGTCTGATTGGCGACGATGAGCATGGTTGGAGCGACGATGGGATTTTTAATTTCGAGGGCGGCTGTTATGCGAAAGTGATTGCCCTTTCTCCCAGCGCTGAGCCACAGATCTATGCTTGTACGGAAAAATTCGGCACCATCCTGGAGAATGTGGTCTTCGACCCGGTGACGCGCCTAATTGACCTGGATGATGATACACTCACCGAAAATACGCGGGCTTCTTATCCACTCGAATATATCGCGAATGCTATTCCCGCGAAGCGCGGTGGACATCCGAAAAACATCCTTCTGCTCACCTGCGATGCATCAGGTGTGATGCCCCCCATCGCGCGCCTGACTCCCAACCAGGCTCTCTATCATTTTATATCTGGTTATACGGCTAAGGTGGGTGGTACGGAGATTGGTTTAGGCGAGGAACCTGAGATTACCTTCAGCGCGTGCTTTGGCGGGCCATTTATGGTGCATCACCCGGCTTACTATGCCAGCTTGTTGGAACGCAAGATCGAACGATATGGGGTCAACTGTTGGCTGCTGAATACCGGCTGGATAGGCGGACCTTATGGAGTTGGCAAACGCATCAGCATCCGTTATACCCGGGCATTGCTCAACGCTGCCCTGGATGGCCAACTTCTGGATGTTGAGTACTACACTGACCCGGTGTTTGGCTTCCAGGTACCCCAGAGCTGCCCTGGAGTGCCCGAGAATGTTCTTAATCCCGCATCTTCTTGGCAAACCAGGATGCCTACATAAAGCGATACCGGGGTCTGGCAGCACGCTTTATCGATAATTTCAAGCGATTTGAGGACGGTTCTCCGCCGGAAGTGGTCGCTGCTGGCCCGAAGATCTGAAACTTTTTATAACGCCCAGGCCAATAAAAAACCAAGGATCGCCAGGATGATGCCCAGGTGGAGCATAAGATTACTGGTTGCTAACCAGCCGCTCCCGGGAATGAATTGCAATACAGCGTTGGCAATCACCAGAATCAGACCTAGGATTGGCAATAAGCCTTTGCGAGGGGCTAAAAAATCGGAGAGTATATCCAGCATCCGGCTTAGGCGTGCTTTCATTTGCTATCTGGAGTGGAATCGGGGGGACTTTTTAATAGAAATGGTTGGTAACGCGCCACCAATCGTCCAGGAAGCCGTCCGTGAATGAGCACCCCCTGGTGGCTCTGCTCCACCCGCTCTACTTGCCCTTGATCGTGAAATGCTGCGATCAAGGCGCCTTCCTGGTATGGCAAGCGCACAACGAGAGGTATGAAGGTCTCATACAACGCAGAGTTGATGCGTTCCAACAGGTCGGAGATGCCCTGCCCGGTAAGCGCGGAAATCGCCACCGATTTCGGGAATCCGGATGTAGCCTGGCGGGCATTTTCCGGATCAGCCAGCAGGTCGATTTTATTCAATCCGGTCAAGATCGGTATATGGCTGGCATCGATCTCTTTTAGAGTCTGATAGACAGCCTCAGCCTGGGCGTGGGCATTCATGTGGGTCACGTCTACCACATGCAGCAGCAAATCTGCTTCGCCAATCTCTTCCAGGGTAGCTCGAAAAGCGGCTACCAGCGCAGTGGGCAATTTCTGGATGAAGCCCACCGTATCGGTAAAAAGAGCCAGATTTCCACCAGGCAGTTCAACCCGTCGTGTGGTTGGATCCAGGGTTGCAAAGAGCTGGTCGGCTACAAAAACATCGGCTGCTGCCAGGCGATTGAGCAGAGTAGACTTTCCCGCATTGGTGTAACCTACCAGAGCTACAACGGGTATCCGCGAGCGCTTGCGTCGAGCGCGGTATTGATGGCGATGAGTGCGCACTTTCTCCAGCTCGTCTTTCAGGTGAGCAATGCGGCGGCGGATATCGCGCCTATCCACTTCAAGCTGGGTTTCGCCTGGCCCACGCAAGCCCACTCCCCCAACGCTGCCCGAGCGTCCAGCGCCGCCGCCAGCCTGTCGAGCCAAATGGGTCCAGGCGCGGGTCAGGCGCGGCAGCCGGTACTCATATTGCGCCAGCTCCACCTGCAAGGCGCCTTCGCGTGTGGCGGCGTGTTGGGCAAAGATATCCAGGATGAGGGCAGTTCGATCCAGAATTCGAACCTCTTCTCCGAACAGTTTCTCCAATTCCCGCAGATGGCGCGGCGAAAGCTCTTCATCAAATAAAAGCACTTGCGCCTGCACTTCATCAACCAGGGCACGGACCTCATCCACTTTTCCTGGACCGATGAAGGTGTTTGGATTAGGATGGTCCAGTTTTTGGGTAGCTTTCCCCACGACAACCAGCCCAGCGGTATCGGCAAGCAGGCCAAGTTCAGCAAGCGAATCCTCAAGGTTGAGAAGATTCTCTTGTCCATAAATTTCGACACCGACCATAAACGCCCGCTCCCGCGGGGGTTCAGTCTGCTCGGGTATTTTTTTCGCCATTAAATCAATTCCTCGAGGTTTTCCGCCTCTATCGAGGCGCGGAATAAGCGCGCAATCTTTTCGTCTGGGGGTTCTTTTCGAATGGGCAGAAGTACGTGAAAAGTAGCTCCCGGGCAATTAATCTCGTCGTGGCCTTCAGATTCTACCCAGATCGTACCACCGTGGGCTTCTACGATTCCTTTGGTAATGGGCAATCCTAAACCCGGACCACCGCCTTTGAACTTTGTTTTTCCACTCGAATGCAAGGAAGAGTTACCCACACGTCCAAATTTTTCGAAGATGCGTGCATGATTTTCTGGATCAATACCAATCCCAGTGTCTTGTACGGTTAACTCTATAAACCCTGGTAGTTGCCGCCCATCCACGGTAATTTTGCCACCATCAGGTGTATATTTTATTGCATTTGAAATCAGATTTCGTAATGCCTGATACAGTCGTTCATTATCGCCAAAGGTCATTTCCCTGCTTCCGGGGAATGGGCGCACTTCCAAATCCAGGTGGCGTTCTTCTACGATTTCGTTAAACTCGTGCTGGATCACCTCTAACAAACGATTTGTCCATAAGGGTTGAAAATTTAGAGCCAGCATATCATTATCGATCATGGACACATCAATCATGTCATCTACGATCTCTCGCAATCGGCGAGTGCCATTATCGATGCCACGAAGCAATATTTCGGTTTGGTCGCCGGGTTCGGTTATTGTAAGGCGCTCACGCAACATGGCCCCGTAACCTTCGATCAAAGTAAGAGGTGTTTTTAATTCATGCGCGGCTATCGAGATGAAATCTGATTTGCTCTTGTCGAGGCGTTCCATCGAATCGCGCGCTAAGTTGAGCTGCGATGAAATGTGTTCGATGTGTTGAGCTGTCTCCTGGCTGGTTGTATACTGAAAAGCATGTGTAAAGGCCGGTAAAACTGCCCCTAAGAGCTGAAGAGCGTCACTCCCTTCAAGATTCTCAACCGCGACATCATAGGTCAATGCAAGCATTTTATCCAGCACAGTTGAGATGCTGCTTTCATGCTCATCTAATTCGCTTTCTGTGCGTGCCCGTACCCATTCATCCAAGACGGGGTCTAACCAGGCCGGATTGCCTGTCTCAACGGTTTGGATCAACCGTTGATAAAAGCTGTTCAATTGCGCAAGGAATACTTGACGTATGCCTTCGCCACGCGCCAATTGGTGGGATAGGCGCCCTAACCATGCCGGGTAAATTGTCTTAAGGATTTCCAATACATCCATTGCAATATAGTGTACGACAGGTTACAGGATTTGCCAATATACAGTCTGAATAACTCGATTATCGACCTCTGATCAGCCAGGTGAAAAGCGTATCGCCAACAATCTGAAGACTCTGGGCAGATACTTTATCGGCTGTATCCTGGCTCGTGTGATAGTAAGGGTAATTGATATCAATGATATCCACTGCTGGTATCCCTGCCCTGAGAAAGGGTGTATGATCGTCCAGGATGGAATGTTTTCTCTCAGAGATAAAGGTGTCAGAATATCCCAACTCATTTGCCGTATTCCATATTTCGGCGATGAGGGCCGCATTCGAATTCTTCTCCTGGTAAATATCCAAGCCTGCATCGCCAATCATATCCACGATAATCGCCGCGTCGGGATACTCCTGTAGCGATTGCACAAATGCTTGAGATCCCAAAATCCAATCCCACCCCGGTAGATTGCCATTGTCTTCCGCATCGAAGAAAACCAGCCAGATCTCTCCTGGAAAGTCTTGTGGTAAAACGCGGGCTAATTCTAAAAGGACTGCCACGCCTGAAGCGCCGTCATTCGCTCCAAGGACGGGTTGCGTCCTTAAGACCGGATCTGGGTCCTTATCAGCTTGCAGGCGTGAGTCAAAATGCGCACCTAACAAGATCCATGGTTCCCCGTCTCCGCGCTTCCCGATAACATTTCGGATTGGGTGACCCATATTGGTTGTTTCCTGGATTTCAACCCCCCATTGAGATTTAAGCAGTTGTGACTGGATGTAATCGATAGTTTTTGCATGAGCTTCGCTGCCAATAGTTCGAGGGCCAAAATCCACCTGGATTTTTACATGCTGGTAAGCACGTTTTCCGTCAAAAGATACTATTTCGGGGAATGATGTTTCTTCAATGGTTTGGTCTCTGCTTACGAAAATTAAAAATACTCCAGCGAGTATGAGTATGGCTAGGAGAATGGTTGTGATGGTTTGTTTTGTGTTCATTTGGTCAATGGTGTAAAGATGTGTGGATTATGGCTATGCGCATTATCCGTGTCGAACATCCGGGATAGATTTCAGCATCTCGTCTAAAAAACTCCGCATATCCCCCGCAGAGCGCCTTGCGAATGCCGCAGCCCGGGGTCTTCTCCCCCGCAAACCAGCCCCCTGCCCCTCGAGTGGAGGCAGGATCCCGAAATTGGCTTTCATTGGCTGAAAGTCTACATCAGAAGCGTGGGTTATATAATGACACAACGCGCCAAGCATGGTGGTCCTCGGTAATTCGATGGGTGCATCTCCCCGCAGAAGGCGCGCCGCATTCCAACCAGCTAATAATCCGGTGGCGATATTCCCCATATATCCCTCAACACCCGTGATTTGACCGGCAAAAAACAGGTCCGCACGTCCACGAAATTGAAGCGTCGGGCATAGATGTGCTGGAGAAAAGATAAACGTATTGCGATGCATTTGCCCAAATCGAGCAAATTCTGCCTGGGCCAGACCGGGGATCATTCGCAGCACCCTGCGTTGCTCCAAAAATTTCAGGTTCGTTTGAAAACCCACCAGATTATACAGAGTCCCCGCCAGATTATCCTGGCGCAATTGCACTACAGCAAACGGTCGCTTTCCAGTGCCTGGAAAGTCTAAACCAACGGGGCGCATCGGACCAAAAGCCAGGGAATTTAATCCCCGTTGTGCCAGGATTTCCACTGGCAAGCAACCCTCGAAGAAGTGGTGTAAGCCCGCACGAACACCTGCTACCAGCTCTTGCTCAAATTCTCTCAACTCGATACGCTCTGCATTTACGAGGGCATTCACAAATGCCAGATATTCCTCCTGATTCAATGGACAATTAATGTAATCACCACCATCCTGATCACCGCGGGAGTAACGCGATCCTCGATAAGCAATCGACATATCAATCGACTCGCTAATAACGATAGGCGCTATGGCGTCATAAAAGTACAGGTGTTGGTTTCCTGTGAGCTCCTGTATCGATTTAGAGAGATTGGGTGATGTCAGTGGTCCAGATGCTATGATCGCCGGATCTGGGGGTATATCGGGCACCTCCTCCCTTATTATTTTAATCCCGGGGTGTTCTTCAAGCATCCTGGTCACTCGCTGGGAGAAGGCTGTACGATCGACAGCCAGGGCACCTCCAGCGGGTACTGCAGTCGCCTGTGCACACTGCAACAACAAAGATCCAAGCTGGCTCAATTCCTCCTTAAGCACACCACCTGCCCGGTCCGGCAAAAGGGACCCAAGCGAATTAGAACATACCAGTTCAGCCAGGTCTGCACTGAAATGCGCCCCCGTCTCCACCTGGGGGCGCATTTCATAAAGGGTCACCCGAACACCTCGTTCGGCCGCTTGCCATGCAGCTTCGCTGCCTGCCAGACCACCGCCAACAATCGTTAATTCGGACATTATCTATAAGTTTATCCCGTAAAATTGTACCAACGATTCGAGAGATACGAGAAACGCACTTTGCCGCTTCTATTTACTCTTAGAAAGCATTCATTTTTGCGTAGTATAATAACTCAAGAATTGAGTCTCTCAATCGAAACGGAGATAATCATGCCAAGCTTAGGTCCAACGGAATTGATCATCATCCTGGTGATCGTAATTGTGCTGTTCGGTGTTGGCCGGATCGGGAAGATCGCTGGCGAGCTGGGCAGCGGCATTCGTGCTTTTAAAGATGGTCTGCAATCAGACGACAAGAAAAAAGAAGAGGATAAGCCGGTAGAAGAACCTAAAGAATAGGATGGATTTACAAGCGCTCCTCGCAGAAACAGCAGCCCGCCATAGCCACCTATGTCCAAGGCAAGTCCTCGGGGTTCGCGCTGGCCTGGCTGGCATTGACACTTTAGAGCTTCCACAGCCGTTGCCACCTAAACGCTTGCTGATAATTCTCGAGACAGATGGCTGTTTTGCAGATGGGGTTGAAGTCTCCACTCACGTATCGGTAGGCCATCGCACTCTCAGGATAGAGGATTACGGGAAGACCGCTGCCACCTTTATTGACACGAAGACCGGTGTGACCTTGCGAATTTCAACACGACTGGATATTCGTCAGCGCGCATGGGATTACGCACCGCAAGAAGAATATCATTACCAGGCTATGTTGCTGGCATATCAAAAAATGCCAGCGGCAGAATTATTTAATATCCAGCCGGTAACCTTGACAACTCCTTTGGAAGATCTGATTAGCAGAGCCGGCATTCGTGCAGACTGCGATCTTTGCGGAGAAGAGGTCATCAACGAACGAGAAGTCACGCGTAACGGCATTACCCTTTGCCGGGCTTGTGCCGGTTCTTCTTATTACATCGAGACACCCCCCTTTAAATCCGTCGACCTGAGCATTGATACGTCTGTAGACCTTTGAGCAGTGGCATGCCATTCCTGGCACTTGCTCCTCGCCTTACCCTGCATTACCTGGATTACAATCCGACTGGTTCGCCCACAGCCCTGCTTCTACATGGATTAGGAGCCAATGGCGAATCCTGGATATTACAGGTCCCGGAATTTATCAATTGGAATTTTCGGGTTTTAGCGCCCGACACACGTGGCTTCGGTAAATCCAGCTACCCTGGGGGGAGCGTGAGAATCGCAGATTTGTCTGGCGATGTAGTCGCTTTACTGCACCACCTGAAGGTTGAGACGACCTATACGATTGGTATTTCCATGGGCGGCACTCTGGCGCTTCAAATAGCTTTAGAATACCCTCAGCTAGTAAAAAAATTAGTGCTTGTCAATACATTTGCGAGCTTGCGCCCCGACCGATTAAGCGTTTGGTTCTATTTCGCCTTGCGTTTCATAATGGTCCACACCGTGGGTTTGCCTGCCCAGGCAAAGGCTGTTTCCGAGAGAATATTTCCTGCACCAGATCAAACACCTTTGCGCATGGTCTTACAACAGCAAATTTGCCAGGCGAGCCCCGAAGGATACCGGGCTGCGATGCGCGCTCTAGGCTTGTTCAACATAAGCTCGCGCTTAGGCGAAATTCATTGCCCCACCCTGGTTGTTACCGGAGAAAACGATTCAACCGTTCCACCTAAGAATCAAGCGGTTCTGGTAAAACATATATCCTCGGCTCGCCAGATCGTGATCCCTGGCGCAGGTCATGCTGTCAGCGTCGAGAAACCGGAATTGTTTAACCGGATTCTGATCGATTTTCTGATGAATTAACGGATTACCTCAACTCGATATTGAATCCAACATTAAAATAAAAACCTGGAACGGCGTAAGGTCCAGGTTTTTATCGTTTTCGAATGCTTGGCGGTCCCGACGGGATTCGAACCCGCGATCTCGGCCTTGACAGGGCCGCATGTTTGGCCGCTACACCACGGGACCGAGCGACCCGTAGTTTACTATACATCCCTATGCCCGTCAAGTATAATTCCTTTCATGGATAATTTCTTCCAGAAAACGATAATCCTGGCTTTTTTGCTGGTATTTGGGGCGAGCTGCACGATTGGTCAACCCCAAACGGACTCATCTATTTCACTCACTGAACAATCTACTGCCACAAGCCCGCAAGACCTGACCGGCCTTCTGGAAGCAATCCCAACTCGAACGCCTGCGGTTACCAGCTTATTGATCTTCCACAACCAAGATTTGGTATTGGAAAAATATTTTGGAGCCAATGGGCCTGAAACAAGGCACGAGATCTATTCTTGCACGAAAAGTTTCATCGCAACTTTAATCGGAATTGCAATTGATAAAGGCTACTTATCTGGCGTGGATCATAAAGTGGTTAATTTCTTTCCCGATCGTGAATTTCTAAATCTGACTGCCACCAAGGAGTCAATGACTCTGGAAGATGTGCTTACCATGTCTACAGGTCTGGAATGGTTCGAAGGCGACCCTGCCTATATGCAACTGTATTACAGCCCCGATTGGGTGAAATTTATGCTGGATAAACCCCTGGTTGATTCCCCGGGCGCGAAATTCAATTATTGTTCCGGTTGTTCGCATCTGCTATCTGCTATCCTGGAGGATGCCACCGGAATGAGCAGCCTGGAATTTGCCAATCAGGTTTTATTTGAGCCAATGAATATATCCAATGTTGAATGGCTGATCGATTCTCAGGGTACGCCCATCGGTGGATGGGGTTTACATATCACCCCACAGCAAATGGCAAAATTGGGTTTGCTTTATCTTAATGACGGAGCATGGGATGGCGCACAATTGGTTTCCATATCCTGGATTAGCGCCTCGACAACCACACACCTCCAGGCAGAGCCAAATATGGGTTACGGTTACCAATGGTGGATACGGCCTTCAATAGACGGTTATGCAGCTTTGGGTCGGGATGGACAGATGATTGCGGTCATCCCCAAGAAACAATTGGTGGTTGTATTTACCTCAGATAGTGGGGGGAGCGAGGATTTGTTTTATTTGATAGAAAATTACTTGATGCCCGTTTTCAATTAATCAATAGATAAAAAAGACCCACGTTTTCGTAGGTCTAGGATACGCAGCTGCTACCAGGAATGGAATCGCAGCTGCAGTGTGGCGAGGGTGGGATTTGAACCCACGGCCCGCGAATTATGAGCTCGCTGCTCTGCCAACTGAGCTACCTCGCCAAAGATTCAGGCGGGCAATATGTTACTACGTGGCTGGGAATCTGTCAACATTAAGTCGTGGATAGCACCCACACCTGCTTCGGTATCATGGGCATCAACCACCAGGCTTATGGATACCTCGGATGATCCTTGAGCAATTGCAATTACGTTAACTCCCTGCTTTCCCAGTGCACTAAAAATACGGCCTGCAATCCCCGGCGTATTGCGCATACCTGCCCCCACCACCGTTATGATGGTAACTTCTCCAGTTGTCCAAACCCGGTCAATATCGCCGCTTGCTAATTCTTGAGCAAATGTAACTTCCAAGGATCGCAGCACCTTGCTGGAAGTTTCCGCTGGGACGGCAAAACAGATCGACTGTTCTGAGGAAGCCTGAGTAATCAGCGGAACACTGGTTCCGGTGGCTGCAACAGATCCAAATGTACGCGCAGCTACCCCAGGCACGCCCAGCATCCCACGTCCTTCTACTGTTACCAGACTTTGCTTGCGAATGGCGGTCACGGCTTTGATCGCACCATTACTGGTTTTCGATTGATCCTCCACAATCTGTGTTCCGGGGTGGTCTGGATTAAAGGTATTGAGGACTCTAAGGCCAATCCCCGCATCGATCACCGGTCGGATGGTTTTTGGATGCACCACCTTCGCGCCATAATAAGCTAATTCCGCGATTTCTCGATAGGTGAGAATTGGGATAGTCTGAGCTTGAGCGACAATTCGCGGATCGGCAGACATGACCCCATCAACGTCCGTCCAGATCCAAACTTCATCTGCTGGTATCGCTGCCCCAAGAATGGCAGCCGAATAATCGCTGCCCCCCCGACCAAGCGTACTGGTAATTCCTTCAGAAGTTGCAGCGATAAATCCGGTAACGATTGGTACGATCCCTGCCTCTAATATAGGCAATAACTCCCGCTGAGTTCGAAGCCTGGTCAGCGAGAAATCAGGGTGAGCAGCCTGGAACTGGTGATCGGTTACGATCAATTGTGTAGCTTCAACAAATCTAGATAGAACTCCCGCCTCCGTGAATGCGGCCTCGAGCAAGCGTACGCACATCCTTTCTCCCAAAGACGCGACTGCGTCCAAAGCGCGTGGGCTGGCTTCTCCTAGAACAGCAATTGCCTGGCACAGGTTTGAAAAAACATCGACCAGCCCAAAAATTTCACGGCTTACCTGCGCCTGTCGGGTAGGGTCCTGTATCAACTCAGAAATAACTGCTTCGTGGCGGTCGTGCAACGCTCCGGCGGCAATCCCGATCTTCTCCGGTTTGCCCGCCACAGCCTGACCGGCTCCATCCAGGAGCAAATCGGTTACCCCGGTCATGGCTGAGGTTACCACCAATAATCGCGGCCAATCGATTTGTGCAGACTTCACGATTTCGATGACCTGATGGATTGCCGCGCTACTACCAACGGATGTCCCTCCGAATTTCATTACCAGGATCGGTTGATGTTTTCCCATAAGGACTCCTAAGCATTAACCAGGCTGGCAAGTGCCGCGATGCCAAAGACGAGAATGATAGAGCCAGAAACACGATTCACCCACCTTAGAATCCTCAGATTGAGTCGTTTTCGTAACAGGCCCACTCCCATCGATAACAAAAGCCACCACGCAGCCGATCCACCGAAAACTCCCAATACCAATAATCCCGCAGACAGGTAACTGGAGCGTTCGATGCCCAGTCCTAAGCCGGCAAATATGGCGGCAAAGGACAAGATGGTCAAAGGGTTGGTAAGTGTCAGGAAAAAAGTGCTGAGATAAGATCCGAGCAAATCATTCTTATCATACCGTTCAGCATGTTCGATCGGTTGTGCCACAAACGTCCGCACACCCAGGTAACACAGAAAACCGCCCCCAAGCAAACGAACCCAGGTTTGTTGGCTCACCAGGAAAGTTGAGATCAAGGTAAGACCAAAGCCTGCCACCATCCCATAAACAGCATCTGCGGTAGCTGCACCTAGTCCGGTTACCAACCCGGCGAGTCGCCCATCGGTCAATGTCCTCCGAATGCACAACACTCCGATCGGGCCGACAGGCGCTGCAATTGAAAAACCAATCAGCATACCTTTAATTAGCACCGGGAACTCAATCATCCTTCATCCAATAACGCAACATAAGACTGCAACGCGCGGTAATAAGGTTCAATACTCGGAATGTAATGCCGCTCCGTGCGCGAATGCGGTCCGAGGCCAGACTGGCCCCACACCACTCCTTGACCGCCTGGGGCAAAGCGGGCGCTCGTGCCGGGCAGCTTGCGGCCCAGGTTTGGCTCAATTCCGGAAACCTGGCGCACAGCCTGGACCAGCCGCTGCAAATAAGGATTTTGCGGATCGCATGCTATTCCTGCTTCCATCACGGATATACGCAATTCTAGCTCTTGGGAGTGACAGTACGCTTCAAGCTCCTGGGCAAGCGCATTCAGGTCATCCCGGGGAATCGGCCGCACTTCCGCTCCAATGACGCCCTGCCCTGCAGTTACATTATAAATACCGGGGACGCCCACCTGGATGAATGGGAATCGCGCTTGCGATTGCCAGCCATCCGGGCTGTTTAGAGTGAGATGGCGGCCCAATATCGCTGTAACTGCTGCCCTAGCCAATAACAACCGTTCGGTTAAGTCGCCAGAGACACCAGCAACCCCGGAGTGTCCGCGCTGTCCCTGCGCAGAAATATCAAATCGCATCACACCCCGGTTTTGAATGCAAATCTCACCCCAAGATTCATCTCCAAGTTCTCCGGTACGCTCTCCAGCGATCAGCAACTGTGGTTTGTAATTATCCTGGTCAGATAGCAATTTGAGCACGTGGGGAGTACCCATCGCCTCGATCTCGCCATTCTCCTCGTTTCCAACCAATAACAGGTTTATAGGCGGGTATGGTGATCCTTGAATCAGGCGATCTTTCATCCACACCAGGTAGGTTGCCACCACGGTTTTCATATCCGCTGCACCTCGCCCCCATAAGTAATCACCTTCAAGACGAGGCTCAAACTGGCTGTCGTCTGGTTCAGGTTCAACCACGTCAAAATGACCGGACAGCATTACGGGGGCGTGCATCTGACCCGGAAAGCCTATCAGCAAAGCTGGATATTTATTTTGATCGTAATATCGCACGCCCAGTCCTCGGTTCCGAACGTAATCGAAGATCAAGGTTGCAGCGCGTCCGACCTCATCCAATCTTTCCTCCGGGCAGGCGGTTACGGATGGTATTCGCACCAATTCCTTAGCCAGGGCAAGAATCTCACTGGTCTTATCCGGATATGCCACTTCCACCCACGAATCCGATCGGGGGCGAAAGCGCACCGGCGCCTGAGGGTAATTGCGAGCATCCTCGCGAGCGCGCTGGATAAATTCCCCAAGTTTCGTCGCCTCACCGGGCAGACTGCCAAAGACCGCAGCAATTTTTTCGACATCAGAGCCAACTTGTAGAACGCGCTCTTCAGCCAGTGCCCGTAGCAAATCTACTGGAACCTCGTCGCATTGTCCCATCTCGGAGCACAGTCGCGCTCTTAATCGTTCTGCTGTATTTGGCGCACCTTCCGCCATTTCTACTAAGGGAGCCAGGTCTTCCCATAGATCGAGATCTTGCGCCAGGGGTTTTAACTCAGCGAGTGTCCAATCCAGGAAGGCGCGCATGCTGATCGGTTTACCCGAAAGTGGATGCTGGATCTCGGCGCGCAATCCATGGCGCGCAGCCAATTCTTCGTTTCGACGTGCGAGAGCAATATCTTCCGCATCATAGCGAAATGCCCGCCCAAACTCAGCATCGGCATAAAATCGGATCATTAACAGGTGTTTTAATGTCAGATTGGCGATGTCGACTTCCATGGAATGCCCACCATCATCCGTACGCACCTCAGCGCGGGACATGGGCAAATTGATGCGCGCCATGAGGTTCTGGATCTCGATCTGGTGAGCCATATCTCCCACGGGTTGTTCCTCACCCAACGAATACAACCCGCGCGCATAGATTTGATTTAGTTGATCGCTGGTGATAGCAATTAATCGCTCGACAGGCTCCGCAAACGATCGCGCTCTGACCGGCGTCCAGTTGTTGTTACCAAACCGAACACCTCGGCGCACCAAATCGTACGAAATTTGCAGATAGTCATCATAAGAGCGGTACAGATTTGGCAGATCAATCGCTTCAGGATTGGGAAAAGTCAGGTTCCTTACCGAATCGATTTCGGTGAGCGCTACGATTGCGCGCCCATCGCGTTCTTGGGCCTGCATGGGGGTTGCTGCGCTGGTTGCGATGAAAAGCGCTGCGAAACCACGCAGCAAGCGCGACGCGGTGATGTAAAACTGGCTTTTGAATTCATCAAATTGCAGGTCGCCTCTTTCGCTGGATGACAAGTGCATAAAGTCCCACGCCAGTAATGGATCGGGCAAAGAAAGATTGGTGTGGGTTCCAGCGGTCGCAAGGGATTCCCCATAGAGATCTACGCAACGTTCCAAATAGCGCCGCTTTGCCAGGTGCCAAGAACCGGGGATGGATTGGGGACCAACGGTCGTATAAAACAATAAATTTCCATACCAAGAATACAGCTTCTCGCCGAAGTGCTCACCAGCCTTCTCGAGAGCATTGATCAGGGCAGCTTCGACCAAACGCCCTTCATAAACAGCTCCTCGAGGGTTGAAATATGGCCGTGTCGCCCATTCAATCATCCAATGGAAGACTTCTAATTGGCTGAAACTGCGCGCCCAGGGCGAGAGCGTTTCCACCCGCAAATAATCTACAAAGGACTGCGGGGTGGGACCAGAACCGACGGTAAGTAATGGCCGGAAGCTTTCGTCCAGGAGGTTCCACTCCAGCTCGAAACCGCACAACCCGCTTTGCGGGTTAGCATCAACGGCGGCTTCTACCGCCAACCGGTACTTTTCGGCAAAATTGCCCGGATCATACATACAACTCTCCCATCCATAAGAACCTATCTAAAAATTCGGGAGGGCGGGGTGTGTGGCGGCGCAAAGCGCCGCCACACACCCTACATCCATGTATTTTTCGGATGGATACTTAATTATTCCAACGATTGCAAACCTTCCAATAGGCGCCGAGCTGCCCCTAGGGTGCGTTCCGGTGGTGTTGCATAGGAAAAACGGATCCAAGCGCCTCCGTACGCAGAGAAGAATGCCCCGGGTACAATGGCAATCCCATGTTCTTCCGCCAGGTATTGACCCATCGGCTCCGAATCTTTCCAGCCGCGCGCCTCCAGCCATCTTTTGACTTCGATGAAGGCGTAATATCCTTTTCCTATAATATAAGTAAAACCGTGTTCGTCCAAGAAATCCTTGAGAATCTTTCTGCTGGCATTGGTTGGCTCGACGATACCCTTGCAAGCGATTGTATATCCCATTTCATATGCCGCCATAGCCACAGCCAGTGAATAATAGGACGGAATTACGCCATGCGAAGCACGTGCCACTGTGAATTTAATCACCGGTTCAGATGCAATCAGGTGACAGTTGCGCACATTGGATCCGCCCAAACTTTTCGTTATACCATCCAAAAACATCAAGTGTTCGCGTTCTGAGGGTTCAAATTTTCTCAGGAATGCGTTTAGGTCCATTGGCTGTTCATCCGTCACATAATGATACATCCAATCGAACAACACAAAAGCGACGCCGGCTTCTAAAGCTGCCTTCGCCAGGGTTACCTGGCGGTCCGCCGTTATGGTCAATCCTGTTGGGTTGTCCGGGCAAGTGATTACCAGGCCGGCTACCTTTCGGTCCGAACGCGCGGCAAAATCCACGCACTCCCGCAAGCTCTCGGGAGAGTAAGCCCAACCGTCTTCGGCAACGCCTGGCGCATAGAGAACGTTTGCGCCGATACCATAAGGGCCCCAGTTGTAGGAAATCCAGGGCACCTGAGATACAATGAGAACATCCCCCTCTCTGCCATGCCCAAGCGCCAGCATCGCCTGGTATGCCTTTACCAGGGCATCCCGCCCACCCACGGCAGCCAGTACATTCCCGGGTCCAATTCCCAAGCCTGGGTCTATTTTCCAATACTTTTCAATTACTGCCTTGCGATAATCATCCGTCCCGTAGGGCATATCATAAGCACAACCGTGTTCGATTTGCATTTCAACCGCCCGCTCCAGGAGAATGCGTGGCACCCCGGGCAAGCTTGCCCCGCCATCTCCTTGGGATGCATCGAAGATCTGTCCCCCAGGCATTTTTTTTGTATATTCTTTTAAGGATTTATTGATCAAAAACATGCGTGAGGGAGGAATAGGCGTCATTTGGGTCAGGTGGCTGCTGACTGGTACCAAACCCTGATCCGGTATCGAAAAAACAGGTGTAGTCGCAGAATTCACGGTAGGCCTCCTTAAATGTTATAAAAAAAACGCCCCGGGTTGTGCGGGGCGCTGTTCGGCTGGTTGCTTCACTACTTTTTATGTCTTCAAATGAACAGGACCAGGCCCCAATACGCCGCCGCTGCGATAGGTACGATTAGTAGTATTGGGATTGACGAAGGTCATCAGGATGGACATATTGGGGGCAAATATATCACCAACCAGGAATTCGGTCAACCATATTGCTAGGATGAACGCATGACAATATATCTGGCAAGATCCTCAAGCGCCTGGTTTTCGAGACCATCTGGTTGGTCGGCGAGAATTTCCAGAGCACAGTCGACATGGTGCTGCGCCTCATCCAGAGAATTTTCAATAGCGCCGCTCTTCCGTATGGCCTCGATCAGACGATCGATGCGTTCTTCACTATAAAATCCCCCATTCTTCAGCAATTCCATGTCAGGATCACCCGGATTCATCTCCATATAATATAGAGCAGGTAGGGTGATCAAACCCTGGCGCAGGTCACTGGCGACAGGTTTACCGATCGTAGTCTGCTCGCCAGTAAAATCTAAAACATCATCCACAATTTGAAAAGCCATGCCAATATCGTAACCAAAACGGCGAGCAACCTCAACAATTTCCCGATCTACAGGACTGAGCAGGGCTGCCGCGGCGGTCGCCAATTCAAACATTGATGCAGTCTTTGCATAAATCCGCTGATAATAATCTTCGCGGCTTGCTAGACCCCGGCTGGTGAACATTTGTGTGATTTCACCATTGACGATGGTAGCCAATGTTTCGGAAAATAATCGCATCACCTCAATGGAGTTCGTTTCTGCTGCCAGCTTTGCTGCGCGGGCAAACACAAAATCTCCGGTCAATACGGTTGCGGCTGGCGACCAACGCGAATTCAAGGTAGCAATGCCTCTACGCAATAATGCTCCATCGATGAGATCATCGTGCACTAACGTGGCTGTATGGAGCAATTCGATCGCAGCGCCTAACGTCACCAGGCGGTCCGGATCAGCATTGTACATACCACCAGTGAGCAGGGCAACTGCTGGGCGTACACGCTTACCACCCGAAGACAATAGATGTTCCAGGGCTGCTCCCAGGTCGGGGTGATGACCGTCGGACTGGGCCAGCATTCTGGCTTCAACTTGTTGGATGCGTTCTTGGATTGGGATGATGAATTTAACTTGTGTCAAAAGATTCTCACCAATCGAATAACCTGCTAGCGTTTGCAGTGGTTTGTTCTGCCACCGAAGTGATGGGTAGGTTTTTTATTTCTGCAATCTTCTCCGCAACGTAATAAACATTAGCAGGTTCATTGCGCCGCCCTCTAAAGGGGTGCGGCGTCAGGAATGGGGCATCCGTCTCAATAAGTAAGAATGAGAGCGGAATTTCAGATACCAATTTCTGTAACTCCGGAGCATTCTTGAAAGTAATTGGCCCAGTAATTCCTATATCGAAATTTAGAGCCATCGCTCTCTGTGCAACGGCGAGGTTGTCAGAAAAAGAATGTAACACCCCTGGTCGCTTTGCCAAAACAGGCGAATATCGATCCAATTCGAGATTCCATTTTTCCAGGATTTCCAAGATATCATCACTCGCCTGGCGATTATGGATGATAACCGGTAGGCCTAATTCGCCAGCCAATTCTAATTGCAATCGAAAAATTCGTTTTTGTACATTTGGCGCAGTACGCTTCCGATAGTAATCCAAACCGATTTCGCCAATAGCCACCACCTTGGAGCCTGATGCCATACTCCGCAAGGTGCTAGGAACGGTGTCATCCCAGGAATCTCCATCGTTGGGATGAATTCCGATTGCTGCATAAACTTCAGGATGCAATTGTGCTAAGGTAATCGCATCCTGACTCGTAACCAAATCGATCCCTGGATTCAGGATGCGAATAACACCAGCTTGCCTCGCATTTTCTATAATAGCAGACCGGTCTTCATCGAATAAGTTAAAGTTCAGATGACAATGTGTATCAACAAAAACCACAGGTTTATTTTACCCCTGCAACGAGCAAACCATCATTCAAAATTGCACTTACGCGGTCCGCATGCATAGTTTCGGTATATACACGAATAATGGGTTCTGTGCCAGAAAATCGGATTAGCAACCAACCGCCGTCTTCCAGACTGAACTTATAACCATCTGTAGTATCCAATCCAGTCACTGCCAGTCCACCTAAAGTTCGTGGATTCGCTTGCTGGATGATCGCCTCTCGAGCATCTCTATCACCTTCAAAACGTGTATCGATCCGGTCATAATAGTGCGCCCCAACTTTATCAAACAACAGATCGAGCAATTGTGATGGTCTTCGTCCGGTACGCACCATCATATCCAGGATGTACAGGCCCGCAAGGATTCCATCCCGCTCTGGAACATGACCATGAAAAGCATAACCCCCAGATTCTTCACCGCCAATCATTGCATGAGTTTCCAGCATTTTGGGAGCTATGTATTTAAAACCTACACCGGTATCATAGACTGGAATCCCATAAATTTTGCCTAACTTATTCAACATATTCGTAGTAGAGAGGGTCTTGACGATTGGCCCACGCTCCCCTTTCAATTCCAACAAGTAATAGGCTAAAAGGGCAAAAACGCGCAGCTGATCGATAAACTGTCCGCTCTCATCGCCCACACCCAGCCGGTCTGCATCGCCATCGGTTATGATCAGAACATCTGCATTACGAGCTACCGTCGTGGCCAGGCCAACATCGACATTCGGTGGAATAGGTTCCGGGCGCGTCATCTCTGGAAAGATCGGATTGCGGGCCGAATGGATTTCTTCCACACGCGTCTTTCCCCCGCTTAAAAGGTTTGTGAACCAACCAGCACCGTTCCCCCACATCGGATCAACCAGTATGTGTAACCCTGCATTCTTAATAGGATTGAGATCCAATAAAGAATGGATTTGTTCAATATACGCAGGCGCCGGATCAAAGCGTTGGATTCGATTTTGGGCCAGAGCTTCCTGCAAAGGTAATCGTTTTACCTGATCTTCCCGGGTGGGTATTCGACCTTCAATTGCCAGTAATCCTTCGGGGGGTATCGCGCCACCAAACTCATTCCGAACTTTAAAGCCATTATCTGTAGGTGGATTGTGCGAAGCTGTGATGTTTACCGCCCCGATCGCCTGTTTTTCGACGATCGAATAGGCAATGACAGGCGTTGGAGTAGCGTTATTTGTAAGATACACCCGTAAACCATTTGCTGCCATCACCTCAGCCACTGCTTCGGCAAAATTTTCGGAATGGAAACGCTTATCGTAGCCTACCACGACCCATTCATCGCGGCCGCCCAAATCGAGAAGATAATCTGAAAATCCTTGGGCACAGCGTCTTAGATTGGCGAAGGTATAATCTTCCGCAATGCGCCCTCGCCAGCCATCCGTACCAAATTTGATATTGAACGCCATCCTACCTTCCTTGCAAGTGAGAATCCGAACAAACGGTATTATATCAGTGGAATAACCTGACTGGCTAGAAAGATTTATGATAGATTCACTGCGAATTAGGCTTTCTTTAAAGTTGCATATTAATCAAACTTGTCGTATAAATGGACAAGTCCAAATCAAGGAGCAAATGCCATGAATTTTGTTTTTCTATCTCCGCATTTTCCACCCAATTATTACCTGTTTTGCGTCAATCTGCGCTTGCTCGGGGTGAATGTATTAGGACTTGCCGATGAACCCTACGATTTGTTGCGCCCGGAACTCAAGACTGCGCTGACAGAATATTACCGCGTGAACGATATGCATAACTACGACGAGATGCTGCGGGCGATGGGTTTCTTCACCCACCGACATGGCAAGATCGATCGATTAGATTCACAAAATGAGTATTGGCTTGAAACTGAAGCCCGCCTGCGAACGGATTTTAATATCCCGGGATTTAAGATCGAAGATATTGCACGGGTCAAGCGTAAATCCTTGATGAAACAGACGTTTATCAAATCCAGTGTTTCGGTTGCGCGCGGCAAGGTGGTTCGTTCGGTTTCAGAAGGTCGGCGTTTGATTAAAGAAACCGGCTATCCTGTAGTTGCTAAACCGGATATCGGGGTAGGAGCGGCAAAAACCTATAAGATTCAAAACGACGCAGAACTGGCTTCTTTTTTCGCTGAAAAACCCGATGTCGATTACATTATGGAGGAATTTATCCAAGGCGTAATTTGTACCTTTGATGGACTCACCGATCGGGAGGGGAATCTGGTCTTTTATACCTCACACCAGTATAGCCAGGGGATCATGGAGGCGGTGAATGATGATACAGATATCTATTATTATTCCCTCCGGGATATCCCCAAAGACCTCGAGGAGGCAGGGAGGCGGGTTCTAAATGCCTTTGGCGTGCGCGAACGTTTTTTTCATTTTGAATTTTTTCGAAATCAAGAAGATGAAATTGTCGCCCTGGAAGTGAATATGCGCCCTCCAGGTGGGATGACCACAGACATGTTCAACTACGCCAACGATATCGATGTATATCGTGAGTGGGCAAATGTAATTGTCCATGACAAATTCTCTGCTGATTATGCCCGGAAATATCATTGTTGCTACGTGGGACGAAAATTTAAGAACCAATACGCCCATTCGCATGAGCAGGTATTGAGCAATTATTCCGACGAAATCATGCACCATGAAAATATCAGCGGGATCTTCAGCTCTGCCCTGGGTGATTACGGCTATCTGGTGCGTTCGCCGGACCTGGAAGAAATATACGCCATAGCAGAATATATTCAACGAAAAGCCTAGGAGCAGCTATGAATGTCGAATACCATAAATGGTGGAGTTCAAACCTAGGCCATGAGATGGAGCTTAAGGTTTATGGTAATTATGGAAAGCCAGTGTTGGTCTTCCCAGCGCAGGGTGGTCGTTTTTACGAATACGAAGATTTCAAGATGATCGAAGCCATCAGCAGCTCGATCGCGGCTGGCAAGATAAAAGTTTTCACCGTGGATAGTCTGGATAACCAGACTTGGGCAAATTGGAGCTCTCATCCCGCCGATCGAGCCAGGCGCCATCAGGATTATGATCGTTATATTACCGATGAAGTGGTCACCTTCATCCGGATGCATAGCGGGAATACTGATCAGAAATTCATCACCACAGGCTGTAGTATGGGTGCTTACCATGCAGCCAATTTTTTCTTTCGCCACCCTGATATCTTCGACACCGTAATTGCTATCAGCGGATTATTCCAACTGCGTATGTTTGTCGGCGATTATGTTGATGAAACTGTTTATTTCAACACTCCGCTCTATTTCCTACCAAACCTTACTGACCCGTGGTATCTGGAACAATATCGTCAAAGTAATATCATCGTGTGTGTAGGTCAGGGAGCATGGGAAGAGCCCATGCTGGAGGATGCATTCGCCTTAAAACGCATTCTCGATGAAAAAGGGATTCCCGCGTGGATCGATGTTTGGGGGCATGATGTCAACCATGATTGGCCTTGGTGGCGGAAAATGACGCCCTATTTCCTTGAGAAGTTAGGTTTATAATCGTTTTGGAACTCTGTCATGGATAAAATTTACCTGGATTACGCAGCCACAACTCCAGTCCATCCCCGTGTGCTGGATGCCATGTTGCCCTATTTCAGTCAAAATTTTGGCAATCCTTCTTCTGTACACACTTTCGGGCAGCAAGCAGAAGCAGCTCTGGAAGGATCGCGCGAAAAAGTAGCCGAAGTATTAAATTCCGCTCCGGATGAAATAATTTTTACATCCTGCGGTTCCGAGAGCGATAACCTGGCTTTGCGCGGAGCAGCCCTTGCAGCACGACAAGAACGCGGCGCGAATCATATCTTGATCAGTCCCGTCGAACATCATGCTGTCTCCAATACCGCCCAACACCTGGAAAGATTATTCGGCTGTAAGCTTGAGTACCTGCCGGTGGATCAACATGGCTGTGTTGATCCAACCGAAGTTTCCAAACGTTTGCGCCAGGAAACAGCGGTGGTCTCGGTCATGTATGCCAACAACGAGATCGGAAGTATTAATCCAATTGCTGAGATTGGCGCAATTTGCAGAGAACGGGGAATTCCATTTCACACCGATGCAGTTCAGGCGGCAGCCTATTTGCCTGTGGATGTAGAACAACTCAATATAGATCTGATGGCGCTTGGCGCACATAAATTCTATGGCCCCAAAGGAGTAGGAGCGCTCTACATCCGGAGGGGAACTCCCCTGCTGCCAGTATTGACCGGCGGCGGGCAGGAATTCGGCATGCGCGCCGGCACCCATAATATCCCATATATTGTTGGGATGGCTGAAGCCTTGAAACTGGCTGACCAGGAGCGCCAGGTAAGGATTGATCATTTGCTCCCATTGCGGAATCGCATCATTGGACGCGTTCTCGAAGAAATTCAGGACTCCCAATTGACAGGGCACCCTTTGAATAGACTCTCGAATCATGCAAGTTTTGTTTTTGAGGGAGTCGATGGCAATGAGTTGCTTATGCTCCTGGATGTTGCCGGATATGCTTGCTCATCCGGATCGGCTTGTAAAACCGGCGACCCTGAACCGTCAGACGTGTTATTGGCCATTGGACTTTCTCGTTCGTGGGCCTTGGGATCTTTACGGGTCACATTAGGTCTTGAGACGACTCCAGGTCAGATCGAAAGCTTCCTGGAAACACTTCCAGGATTGGTGCAACAAATTCGTGGATTTGCAGAATCGTCGTGAAACAGGTATGTCCAAACAACCGCGCGTTGTCGTCGCAATGAGTGGCGGTGTCGATAGCTCCGTGGCCGCTGCCCTGCTCAAGCAACAGGGGTATGAGGTCATCGGTATGATGATGCGCCTGTGGAATGAGCCGGGTGCTGAGGGTTCCAATCGTTGTTGTACGCCCGATGCAATGGCTCAAGCGCGCCGTGTCGCAGCCAAACTTGAGATCCCATTCTATGCTATTGATGCTCAGGAAATATTCTATCAACACGTAGTGAAGTATTTCGTTAATGCCTATGCGCAATACATCACACCAAATCCTTGCCTGAATTGTAACCGCTATGTCCGCTGGGAATTCCTGCTTCAACACGCCCAGGCAATTGGAGCAGATTTCATGGCGACCGGACACTACGTCCGTTTAGAGAAAGACGCCGCGAATAAAATCCAGATCTTGGCAGCAGTTGATCGACACAAAGATCAATCGTATGTGCTCCACATCTTAAACCAGGAACAGCTTGCCCATGCCCTTTTCCCCTTAGGAGAGTTCACCAAGCCACAGGTACGCCAAATCGCCAGGGATTTCGATCTGCCCGTGGCAGAGCGAGCAGAGAGTCAAGACTTGTGCTTCCTCGGGGATAGCGATTATCGTCAATTTTTGCGGCGTCAGGCACCAGAGGTAGGGACGCCGGGACCGATGATCACCCGCGATGGGAAAGAGATTGGGCAGCATCAAGGCTTGGCATTTTACACCATTGGTCAGCGCAAAGGCCTGGCGATCTCTGCTACCCAACCCCACTATGTTTTAGATAAGGATCCACGAAAAAATACCCTGATTGTAGGCACACTCGATCAACTCGGGCAAACCGAGCTAATTGCCGGACCCATTAATTGGATCAGCGGAATCAAGCCGCCAGATGAAATTCGCCTCAGTGTTAAAATACGTTATAAAGCGCCGAGAGTCCTGGCAAGGATAATGCAACTACCAAATAATATGGCATCCGTGGCCTTCGACCAACCACTCCGAGACATTACACCCGGACAAGCGGCCGTTTTCTATGATGGCGACGCTTGTTTGGGCGGCGGAATCATCCAACCTTCCCCGCAATGGCTTTCTGAGGAGGATCAATGACTTTTCCAGCCATTCTATTAGGTTTGCTTCTATCCACACTCTTTGGGGTGGGATTCCATTTATGGCGTGGTGGAGGCGGAGGTCGCCTGATCCTTTATCTGGTGCTAGCCTGGGTCGGTTTTTGGGTTGGGCATCTGGTCGGCGATCAGTTAGGTTGGACTTTTAGCAGCGTTGGCCCATTACGTCTGGGTATGGCAACCTTAACGAGTGCCATCTTTCTGGGGGTTGGCCATTGGTTAAGTTTGGTAGAAGTGGAAAGAAAATAATAAAACCCCTCGCCTTGGCGAGGGATTTTCTGTTCGATTGGGGGAGTTTATAAAACCGTTACGTTAGCTGCCTGAAGGCCCTTTGGGCCTTTCTCGATCGTAAATTCAACTTGCTGCCCTTCGTTGAGGGTACGGAACCCATCGGTTTGAATGGCCGAAAAATGGACAAACACATCCGGCCCGCCCTGGCGCTCAATGAAGCCATAGCCCTTGCTTGCATTGAACCACTTAACCGTGCCTGTAACTCGCTCGCTCATTGTACATCTTCTCCTTCGTTATCCAGAAAAATGATCTATGGCGTTCACGCAGTCCCTCACGGTCGAGCAGCACCGGCACGGCCAAGTAATACAAAACCGGCCCAAACAGGCACTGATTACTGTCCAGACCGGCCGCTAGCGAATTCCAGATAGAACACACGTGCCACCTTACAGAGTCCAGTTTATCAGGTGCATCGAATTCCGTCAAGGTTTTGAACCTTGCCGAAATATTCCTTCATGGTAAGATATTGCCTGCATACCCATCATTTCACGTATAGAGGAATCGAACATGTTTCAAATCGAATCGCTTCTATCTGGACGCTTATTCTTGCGCCCTCAACTGGTTGGTGATCGGCTCTTCTTCCTGAGTAACCTAAGTGGCCATATCAGCCTGTACGCCATGGACTATGGCGGCAGCGTACCAGAGCCGCTTTTACCAGCGAATATTGCCCTACAAAATCCACACTTGATCGATGGATATTCCTTCCGGGTAATGCCCAAGATTGGAAAAATCCTGGTAATGGTCGATAAGGATGGCGACGAGAATTACCAGCCCATGCTGATCCCAATGGAAGGTGGATTTCCCGAGCCTGCTTTTAATAATTTCTTTGCCAATTGTCGTGTTCACCTGGGTGAATGCGATCCGGAAACCAATTTTATTTACCTTGGAGCCGAATCACGCCGGGAGCAATTAATTACAAGCTACCAGGGGAATTTGGAAACAAATACCCTGGTAAAACTTGGGGAAAGTGCCTGGGGAGCTTCCCCGGATGGTATCAGCAGCGACCATAACCTGGTAATCCTGGTAGATGGGTATTCAATTGGCGATACTGTTCTTTACCTCTGGACGAAAGAGCATTCTGAGATGCGCCTGTTATATGGTATTCCCTTTGAAAACCGTTCTCAGGGACAATCGATCGAGCTGAATGCAATCTCATCAATCCATTTTAATCCAAGCCAAACCGGACTCATTTTCGTCACTGCCCTGTTTAGTGATGCGCTTGGGTTGGGCGCCCTGGATTTTACCAACCCGAGTACTATCCGCCCTGTGACAATCAGTGGCATTCGCCACAGGGGTAATGGAGAAATGGTAGCCTTACGCCATACGATAGCAAACCGGTACACCGTTGAATACAACATAGATGGTTGTTCCTGGCTTTATGAAGGCGAATACGACGAGGATAAGGCCGAAATGGTATTGCAACACATGATCTGTGGTGATAATTGGCTGTCTAATGGGGTGCTGGAAGCAGTTGAGTATGACAAAGCCGGCGATCGCTTCGCACTGGCCTTTTCCTCCGCTACCTCACCGACCCAAATATACACGGTCGAAGGAACAGAACGCAAGACCGTTTTGCGCCATACCAGCGAACGTATCCTGGGAATTTCAGAGAAGTTGCTCTCCACAGGCGAAGATGCTTCGTTTACTTCTTACGATGGTACTCGCATCTCCGCTCGATTATATATGCCAGCCGAGGCTTTAGGATTTCAAGAACCGCGCCCGGTCGTTTACTATGTCCATGGCGGCCCACAAGGGCAAGAGCGACCCGATTTCGCCTGGTTTTCTATGCCCCTGATCCAATTTCTCACCCTCAAAGGTTTTGCGGTTTTCGTGCCGAATGTGCGCGGCAGCACCGGGTACGGGTTGAGATACACCAAGCAAGTGGATAAAGATTGGGGCGGCAAGGACCGCCTGGACCATGTGTTTGCGATGAATGAAGTATTGCCAAAAGATAAACGCCTGGATACCCAAAAAGCGGGTGTTGTAGGCCGCTCCTATGGTGGCTATATGACCCTTATGTTATCAGGTCGTCATCCAGAGCTTTGGAAGGCAGCGGTTGATATGTTTGGTCCGTACGATCTGGTGACCTTCAGCGAGCGCATACCAGAAACCTGGAAACCATATTTTAAATTGGTCTTAGGTGATCCAGAGATCGAATCCGAGCGCCAATTTCTAGTCGAGCGCAGCCCTCGCACCTATCTGGATGACCTTGCCTGCCCCATGCTGGTGATCCAGGGGAAGAATGATCCACGGGTAGTTGAACGTGAGTCCCATGATCTTGTAGATAATTTGCGCGGCGCCGGAAAAACTATCGACTACCTGGTATTCGAGAATGAGGGCCACGATGTCCTTAAATTTGAAAACCGTGTGGCTTGTTATAACGCCATCACAGACTATTTCATTAAGCATCTGAGATGACCTTTATCTCTGACGGCCCTATTACAAAGGCTGGGGACCTGGCACAGTTGGTAAGCCCTAGCAATAAAATCTATACCGTGCGCCTAACCCCCGGCGGGAAACTTCAAACTCACCGGGGAGTGCTCGATTTCGATAATTTAATCGGTCTTGCCTGGGGGAGTCAGGTGGTTAGCCACCTGGGTAGCACTTTCTTCCTCTTACCTCCTGCATTGGGTAGTTTGTTGCAAGAAACCCGTCGAAATACCCAGATCATGTACCCAAAGGACATTGGTTTCGTCCTGGTTAACATGGGTATTGGCCCTGGCATGCATGTCATCGAAGCCGGCACAGGTTCTGGAGCCATGACCACCGCCCTGGCATGGACGGTTGGCGAGACGGGTCACGTATATACTTACGAGGTTCGCTCTGAGTTTCAAAACCTGGCGCGAAAGAATTTAGATCGTCTGGGATTGGCAGATCGAGTTACCCTTCAACTGAAAGACATCATCGACGGTTTTGAAGAAATCGGGGTCGACGCGCTCTTCCTGGACCTTCCCAATCCCTATGATTATATGTCCCAGGTACGCCAGGCATTAAAACCAGGCGGCTTCTTTGGATGTATCCTGCCAACCATGAATCAAGTAGCACGCTTACTGCCTATTTTGCATCTCAATCAATTTGCTTTTGTCGACGTTTGTGAGATTATCTTGCGTTACTACAAGTCCAATCCTCAACGCCTGCGCCCAACCGATCGAATGGTTGCGCACACAGGTTATCTAATTTTTGCGCGTCCTATAACAATGATCACACCTCTCGCTGAAGATAATGCTTCAGTAGATCCTGATGTAGATCAAAGCGAAGATGATTAGGACTCATCTCAGAAATGGTAATTTGGGGTGTGTGCAGCGGCAAAGCCGCCGCACACGCCCAATCCCCTCCTATTTTTGAGATAGCCTTTAGTCAAACCGAACTTCGATGTAGCCCTTTATGAAAATACGCCGTTTGGATTTTAGCGAACAAGAGATTAGCCTCCAATTGGCTGCGGCGAAAGATTCGCCTCTCGAGTTTCCATTCCCAGCCAATTTTCTGCAGGGAGAACCTCGTCCAGCTGCAGTTCTAATGCCAATGCTAAAACTCGACCAAACCTGGCATTTGCTTTATATAAGACGCACCGCAAATCATAATGATCCCCACAGCGGGCAGGTCGCGTTTCCAGGAGGCGCCAGCGATCCCAAGGATCGCAATGCGCAAGACACCGCATTGCGTGAAGCCTGGGAGGAAATTGGATTAGATCCTTCGCTGGTACGGATTTTAGGGGTAATGCACGATTTCATTACGGTTACCGGCTATCGCGTTACCCCTGTTGTTGGCGTGATCCCCTGGCCATGCCCATTAACACTAGCTGATCACGAAGTCAGTCGCGCTTTTATTATCCCGCTGGATTGGCTGGTCAATGAAAAGAACCAGCGTCAGGTGCTGCGTGAACTACCACCTCCTTTTGAGCCAGTTCCCGTAATCTACTATGAGCCTTACGATGGCGAGATCCTTTGGGGTGCCAGCGCCCGATTTACACAGCACCTGCTGGAAATCCTCTTCAAGCACAATTGAGAAAAAAAGAAGAAATCGGGCCTTTCAGCCCGATTTCTCTTTTCAACAGGGTTAGAACTCTTCTTCTTCTTTCTTGCCACGCTCGATTATTTCTGGCTCAGGAGCGGCTGCTTCTTCCTCTTCTACTTCCTCAGCCTCTGGCGCAGTGACCAACACGATCATTTCTTCGGGGTCCGTCAATACCTCAACCGCTGATGGCAGCTGGATATCACGGACATGGATCGCGTCGCCAATTTTCAGCAATCCGGATATATCGACGAGTATGCGTTCAGGTAGATCAGCCGGTAGACATTCCACCTCCAGCTCTTCTGTGCCTGTCACCACCACCCCATCGTAATCCTTCACGGCTGGTGCCTCTCCACCAAGCTGTAGCGTCACCATCGCACGCAGTTTCTCGGTCATCGATACGACATTAAAATCCACATGAACGAGGGTTCCCGTGATGGGATTATATTGCTTTTCGCGCACCAGAGCGGAGTGTTTGGCGCCCTCCAAAGCGATCGTAATCAACTGGGAGGATGTGATCGTGGGCACAATGCGATTCGATTCGCGCGCATCCAGGGTGATTGCAATGGGCTGAATACTGCGACCGTAGAGAATTGCGGGCAACACACCTTCTCTTCGAAGTGCCTTGACTTGCTTACCAATGATTTGACGTCTTCGTGCAGAGAGTACTACTTCTTCCATTTCATCCTTCCTTGGAGCGCCTCTCACCGGGTCAATCCGATCGAGCCTGGTTACCCTCGCTCCTTAGATACATTCCGGCACCTGCCGGTTAATTTATGCGGCTCGAGAAAACAACTGCCAGCCGCGATTCCACGATTATTTTCTTCGTCGGGTTATCAAGTTTCCGACAAATAATACCAGCCCAACGGCTAAACCCGCAGACAGACCTGCCAGTACCGTTCGTGGTGTGTCAAAAATTGTCTCGACCGGACCTTCCACATGATTGGCTATAAGGATAGTAGAGCGAATAGTTTCGCCGCTGACTTTCTGCGCAATCACCGCGCCGCATGTGCTATCGTCCAGCTTCACATCATCCGCTACAACAACAATCGCAGTGCTAGTCCTTAGGTCGACCTGATTTCCTTGTAGAACAAAAACTCCTGAATTATTCAAACTCGCAGTCTGTGCGCTCAAGCTTGCCAACAGAGCTTGGTCGGCATTGAATTGTTCAGTCGTAACTTGTTGAGCAGCAGACATTTTCATATCCACGGTGGAGGCATTCAACTGGCCGGCTGCGCTATTTTGCATATAGACAATATCAGCCTGCAGGTTATCGACCTCAGTTTGGGTTACATGGATAGTATCTTCGCTCATGGAGGTTTCAGACCCTTTGCTCGGGTTGTCCTCTCCAGAATCCGTTAGATGTTGTTCGACCATTTCGACCTCCGGCAAAAAAAGCCCGCCTGCTACAGGCGGACACTGGTTCCACGGCGATCCAAATTGTAGCCGCCTCTGGGATTTTCGTCAATAGGACAGGATGGATTGACAAAGTTGAGTATAAGCACTATACATAGGAAAATATGCGTTAATTGTGAATACTAAGCTTTATAACATGCGCCTGGACATAAAAAACACCAACCGGATTCCTTATCGCCAGATCCAAACATTTGATGCGTGGATTGGGGGGCAATCGATCCGCATCGTTGGACGACCCGCGTTCAACCACTGGAATGAGGTTACACCCGCTACAGTTCTTCTGGCTGAAAGCTTACAACTCCGGCCCGAAATGCGAATACTTCACTTTGGCCTTGGTTCAGGAGGACTAAGCGTAGTGCTAGCCCGTCAGGTTGCACCAGAAAATTTGTGGCTGGTGGACACCCATATTCTTGCCTATCGATTAACCCAAAGCACGCTTCGTGAAAATGGGCTCACCGCCCACTTTCATGGGGAGAGTGATTTGCCTGATGAACAGATAGGCAGTTTCGACCTCGCTGTTATTGAGCTACCCAAGGGGCGAAAACTTGCCCAACGGTGGTTCCTCCAAGCCCGACAGGCGTTGCGAGATGGCGGCGTGTTATATTTGGCTGGATCAAACAAAGGTGGTATCCAATCAGCTATTAAGGACGCCGAAGCTCTATTTGGGACCAGCTCGATCTTGGGTTATAAAAAAGGAAACCGCGTGGTTTCCTTCCTGAAAACTCAAAAATCCGAAGACTTGCCAGCCTGGGCATCCGTGCCGGGAATTGCTCCGCGTACCTGGCATGAGTTGGATGTGAGAATTGGGGACAGGCGATTCCAATTATATACTTTACCCGGTGTGTTCTCCTACGATAAATTGGATGCCGGCACTGCCTTTCTGCTCGATGAATTACCAGTTTCCCTTTCGGGGTGCACTTTGGATCTGGGTTGCGGCTATGGATTATTAGGATTGGTCGCCAGCCAACTCTCAGAATGGGTGGATTTGGTCGATGCCAACCTGCTTGCAGTGGCAGCCACCCGTCGCAATCTGAAGGCAAATTCGATCCCAAATGCCAGCGTTTTTGCTGGAGACGTCACGGGAGAACTCGAACTGTTGACCTACCAGTTTGTTATCACCAACCCTCCTTTCCATTCCAGCCACAGCGTTGATTATGTGGTTGCCTTAGCATTTATCGAAGAAGCACATCAGGTTTTGATTCCAGGAGGTGAACTTTGGCTGGTAGCGAATCGATTCATCCGCTATAATCCGATATTGGAGACTTTCTATAGACGCGTCGATATAGTCGCTGTAAACAACCATTATCAGGTTCTTCGAGCTGTAAAATAATTCATAATATGGCTACACGCAATACAGGGATTTCGAACCAGTCATGTTAAAATCTTTTCTTCATGTTTTCACACCTTTCCTTTTCTTCATTTTGGCAGCCTGTTCGCCTGAACAGGTTATTACCCCTCAAAATTCACCCAGTGCTATCACCGGATCATTGAGCACAACTGCCACAACTGCCCCGGCAGAACCCATCAGTACTCCTGTAACGAAAGTCACTCTTTTCTTTATTGCCGGCGGGGATAAAGGACGTTCTGGTAAGCTGATTGGGTGCAACGACAGTGTCATCCCGGTAGAATTCGAAATTCAAGCCGGGGAAGAACCTATAAAAGCAGCCCTGGAGTTGCTGTTTTCTTTCAAAGATCAACTTGTTGGGCCTGTCCAGCTCTATAATGCCCTATATCAATCTAACCTGCGCGTCGACCGGATCGAACTCGATCCTTCCGGTGAAGCTCAAGTTTGGCTTTCGGGTGAATACCTGCTGGGAGGAGTGTGTGACAACCCCCGCTTTAAAGCCCAAATCGAAGAAACCGTGCTGAGTTTCGATCAAGTAAGCACTGTGATGGTTTACATCAATGATATCTCCTTGGACGAGATTCTCTCAGGAAAATAATCCTCTTGCAGCCCAATATCTATCATTGGAGAATTGACAGATGATTGCGCCAACCAATAAAAAACTTGCAGTACTGACCAGTGGCGGGGATGCTCAAGGGATGAACTCTGCCGTTCGGGCAATTGTCCGCACTGCTTTGGATCTGAATCTCGAAGTCTATGCAATTTATGAGGGCTATAAAGGTCTGGTCGAAGGTGGAGAACGCATCAAGCGTATGACCTGGGATTCAGTAGGGGGGATATTGCACAAGGGTGGGACTGTTATCGGTACGGCACGTTCGGATGAATTTCGCACGCGTGAAGGCCGGTTGCGCGCCGCTCACAATTTACTGGAAAATGGCATTAATAATTTGATTATCATCGGGGGAGACGGCAGCCTGACTGGCGCAAACATCTTTCGTCAGGAATGGCCTGGACTTTTGGATGAATTGGTCGATGAAGGTTCCGTCAGCCGATCCCTGGCAGATGTCTACCCAAACCTTATTATCGCTGGCCTGGTTGGCTCGATCGATAATGATATGTTTGGCACCGATATGACAATTGGGGCAGATAGCGCTCTTCACCGCATTACCGAGGCGGTGGATGCCATTTCCAGCACAGCTGCCAGCCACCAGCGCACCTTTGTGGTCAAAGTGATGGGCCGCAACTGTGGTTACCTGGCATTGATGAGCGCTCTAGCCACGGGATCGGACTGGGTGTTGATTCCTGATAGCCCTCCGGATGTGGATAATTGGGCAGAATTGATGTGCGAACGTATGATTGCTGGTCGAAAAGCGGGTCGCCGGGATACCATTGTGATCCTGGCTGAAGGCGCACGGGATCGCCACGGTAATCCTATCGGCAGTACCCAGGTAGCAGAAATCCTGGAAAAAGCCATGGGTGAAGAAGTGCGCGTGACGGTACTCGGGCACGTGCAACGCGGCGGCGCGCCCAGCGCCTTCGACCGCAACCTTGGCACCCTCTTAGGTCATGCAGCCGTAGAAGCCATCATCAATTCGAAACCGGATGAAGAACCGCAATTGATTGGGATGCGTGGCAACCGAATCACACACATGCCACTCATGGAATGCGTTGAGAAAACACACTCTGTGGCCGCAGCAATCGCAAATCACGAATACGAGCGCGCCATGGATTTACGCGGCGCGAGCTTTCGAGAAGCTTACGATACACTGCGTACGATGCTGCGTGCTTTACCTCACCCGCCCCAACCAGGGCAAAAACGATTACGCCTGGCGGTTATGCATTCCGGCGCGCCAGCCCCGGGTATGAACACCGCGGTGCGCGCCGCTATTCGCATTGGACTGGATAAGGGCCACATTATGCTGGGCATTCAGAATGCCTTCCAGGGATTAATTGATGATGATGTTAAAGAATTGAATTGGATGAGTGTCAATGGATGGGCATCGATGGGTGGCTCAGAATTAGGAACCAACCGCAAAGTCCCTGCTGGCAGCGATTTTTATAATCTGGCAAGAACGATTGAAAAGCACGCAATGGATGGCATCCTGATCATCGGAGGCTGGTCCGGTTACGAAACTGCTAACCGCATGGTGCTCGAGCGCAAGAATTTCCCGGCATATAACATCCCGTTTGTCTGTCTGCCCGCTTCCATAAATAACCACCTGCCGGGATCAGAGCTTTCGGTAGGAGCAGATACCGCCCTGAATAATATCGTGGAGGCCGTAGACAAGATCAAGCATTCCGCGGTTGCCCTGCGGCGATGCTTTGTGGTTGAAGTAATGGGTCGTGATTGTGGATATCTGGCTTTGATGAGTGGTCTGGCTACCGGCGCTGAGCGGGTTTACATGAACGAAGAAGGTGTCACTTTGCGAGATTTGCAGATGGATGTAGATAATCTCATCCGGGGTTTCCGCGGTGGAAAGCGCCTGGGCCTGTTAATCCGCTCCGAACGGGCCAATGTGGTATACAACACGGCTTTTATGTGCGCATTGTTCGAAGAAGAGGGCGGTGGCTTATTCGATGTGCGCCAATCGATCCTCGGTCACTTGCAACAAGGAGGTGATCCCTCGCCTTTCGATCGGATTCAAGCAACGCGCCTGGCTACACGCTGTATTAATTTTTTGATCGAACAGGCGGAGAAAGGATCCACAGCCAGTGCGTTCATTGGTCTGCAAGGTAAGGAAATTAAATTCCACGACTTAGAGGATTTTCCGCGTATGGTAGATTTGGAAAAACAACGACCCAAAGAACAATGGTGGATGGACCTCCGACATATCGCCAAGGTTCTGGCGCAGCCCGGTCCGCATCCTTCTATTGAAGACGATGGGGTGGAAATTTAAACGATTCTAATCACCAGAATTAAAAAAATCTGGACGGGTGATACGCTCGTGAACTTTCTGAATTTCTGGTCCCCACCAGGCATCCCCTGCTTGATAGGGCACTGCCTGACGCACTTTTCGATAAGCATCGTGAACGCCTTTACCCATTCTTGCTTCCGGCATCAACCGCAACCGGAGATCAAGAGCCCGAGAAGCGCAATAAACCTCGATTGCCAAAACATGGGAAGTATTTTGAATGATCTGGCGAGTATTCCTGGCCGCGGTCATTGAATTTGCGTTATGGTCTTCCTGTTCCGCTGAAGTCGGGAGAGAATGCACCGAATCTGGATTTGCGAGGGTCTGATTTTCCAGAACCAGGGAAGCAGCCGTATATTGAGGCATCATCATTCCCGAATTCAAACCAGCAGCTTCAGGCGAATCCACCAACATCGCAGGTAGCCCGCCATTCAACTTCCCATCGGTGAGCCGAAAAACCCGCCGTTCAGCAATCGCCCCAACTTCTGCAATCGCTATCGAAAGAAAATCCATCGCCATGCCTACCGGTTCGCCATGAAAATTCCCCCCCGAAATAGCCTCCCCTGCCCCGAAAAGCAATGGGTTGTCGGTGGCCGCGTTAATCTCTCTTTCTATGACTGATTCTACGTAAGCCAGTGCATCTCGCGCCGCGCCTTGCACTTGGGGTGCACATCGCAGCGAATAGGCATCCTGCACGCGTCGATCTGCGTCCAGAAGGGTGCTTCCTTCGGTTAGCTCGCAAATCCGTTTTGCTACAGCAATTTGACCTGGGTGCCGGCGAGCGGCATGCAACCGTGGATCGAAAGCTGCCGAGACCCCCAGCATGGCCTCCAGACTCATCGCCAGGGATATCTCCGCAATATCTACCCAGTGGCAGGCATCAGCAACAGCGATAGCGCCAATAGCCGCTGAAAAAGTTGCCCCGTTATTCACCGCTAAACCTTCTTTAGGGCCCAAAATCAAACGCGGGATGCCTGCCTCTCGCATGGCGGCTTTTCCGCTCATCCTTTTACCGTCAAATTCGGCCCAGCCCGATTCGTGCTCCAAATCCTTGTCATCCCTGGTGAAAACAAGTGCCAGATGAGAAAGAGGTGCCAGATCTCCTGACGAGCCCAAAGATCCCTGAGAAGGCACGACAGGGGTGACCTTATGATTTAGCATCTCCAAAAGTGTCTCAACCACTTCTGGTCGCGCCCCCGAGAAACCGCTGGCCAGGGTATTTGCGCGGATCAACATGGCCGCCCTAACGATTTCGGTTGGCAGATCCGGTCCTGTAGCCACGGCATGGCTTAATATTAGATTTCGACTGAGATGAGCTGAATCGTGAGAGGAAATGCGTCGTTCTGCAAAGATACCAAATCCGGTATTGATGCCATAGACCGGCAAATCAGCCGCAGCGATCTCCTGTACCCATCTTTGGGAGCGTACCATGCGTTCCCGGGCCGCAGGGTCGATATCCACTGCTTCCCCTCGCCGCGCGACCGCTATAACATCCTCGATGGTGAGTTGGATTCCATCAATATTTAACATACATCGGATCCTGAGATCACCATGCGCATTCCAGACAGGTATTCACTCCGGCCTCTTTTCCGACGCGCTTATACATCGTCACGCCGGTGAAAGGTTCGCCTAATAGATTATCGTGTATTGCCCAGGATCGCAAACGAACGCTGTTCATGGCTTCAGGTTTCCGAAAGGGAGTCGAGCCATCCAGCTTTGCAAATAAATCTCCGTCAGGCGCAAACCCCCTCTGAATGCGATCCATCAGCTTGCGCCCTTTTTCGTAGGTAAAACCGTAGTGCTCAAACAGGACTGCGTTGTGATAGTGAAGAGGCTCAGCGAAGAACAGGCTGTGTCCCAAAGCTTGAATAAAGCGCTCGAACGCCTGTATAGCCGGCCCTAGAAGCCGAAGGCCGCGTCGAATTTGACCAGGAGCAAGGCCAAATTGCATTGCAGATATTTCTGCCTCCAGGTTCCGCCCGCGGGTGCCAAAGTGGGTCAACGAGCCATCTGGCATACAATCGATGTCAAATCGAGGTGAATCGGGATCATTTAGCACATATAGCAGGATATGCACCATGCCGTTAATCGTATCCGTCAAATGGCCAAAGAGAAGGGGATCAGGAGCATCGAAGCTGTGACGCAACTCCATTTCCACATCCGTGCTGCCGGCAGGGCAGGAGAGGCGTAGTAAATCTCTCCCCTCGGTATCGATGAAATACGGATTGATTTTATAACGCTCCAGCAGCTCAGGAGGGATCGGCAAGGAATATATTTTCCTTTTTTCTTGGGCGGGCAAACGATTAATCCCACTAATAGTAGATGCCTTCAACGAATCTAGTTCCATTCTTACTCCCGTCGGCGCACTTCACGCTCTATTTCGCGCTGAGCGTCACGCTTGGCAATCGTATCTCGTTTATCATAAAGCTTCTTGCCTTTTGCAACCGCTATTTCCACTTTGGCCCTGCCATCCTTGATATACACTCTTATGGGAATGATCGTCACCCCTCTCTGACGTACCTCATTCCAAAGCTTGCGCAGCTCACTGCGATGCATCAGCAAGCGGCGAGGGCGCCTGGGTTCATGATTAAAAATACTGGCTTGTTCGTAGGGTGCAATATGCGCATCCACAAGCCAGGCTTCCCGCCCATCCAGTTTTACATAGGCTTCAGCCAGACTCATTTGCCCGGCGCGAATCGATTTAATTTCGCTGCCTTGTAAGGCAATACCAGCCTCATAATGCTCAAGCAGGAAATAATCATGCCCGGCTTTTCGGTTGGTAGCTACGACCTTGATACCCATCTCGGCACCATTTTAACATAAATAATGACGCGGCGCGTAATCCCATTACTCACCGAACATTTCCGACAGGACTAGATCGATCTTTGGAAAATCTGGCAATAATACACTGGCGCCTTCATTCGTCACGGTTTGGGTTACCATTTCGCGTGTAATCATGCGGCTATCCAGACCGTCAGGCCCAGCCCTTACGAGAGCCAGCCCCAATCGCGGCCATTGCCATAATGGCATATTGGTCTCCAGTGATGCTGAAACAGCGGATAAGAAAGCTGGCAGCCGGACCCAGTGGTCTGGTTGTAACATTTGACCCAGAATTGCCTTCGCCAAGATTTGGCTTTGTTGCATTCGAAAAAAATCATCCGATCCCAATCGGTGACGAGCAAACGCTAAGGCTTTGTTGCCCGTCAGGTGATGAGCTCCGGCTTCATAGCCAGCCGTAGGTTCTGTTAGGTAAATGTCCACCCCGCCCATCGCATTGACGATCTCTCGAAAACCTTCAAATCGGATGCGAACATAGTAATCCATTTCGACATCGAAATTAACTTGGATAGTCTGGATTACAGCCCGCGTACCTGTACCTGCCTGTTGAGCCTCAGCAAAAAAGTGTGCAGTGTTGATTCGGTTCTCGCCTACTTCGGGTATATTCACCCACAGATCGCGCGGCACAGAAAGAAGGCCAATATAAGGTTCAAACGGAATGATTGTAGTCATAATAATCGTGTCGCTTCGAGCGACAAAATTATCGGGAAGGGTATAATCCAGACCCAGAATCAGTATATTCGTGCGGATAGGCGCAATAAAATAAACAAGACTGAAGATACCCAGGACCAGCGTCAAAGCCAGGATCGGGGTGCATCCGCACCCACAACCCTTACGATCTCTACGAGGATTCATCAGTTTATACCCATC
>Ga0105106_10000113_pt1 | contig 49738 bp, 46 predicted proteins | sample PPLLaktember2015_5_FD_79109 | JGI IMG/M metagenome (GOLD analysis project Ga0105106, IMG submission 79109) | Freshwater sediment microbial communities from Prairie Pothole Lake near Jamestown, North Dakota, USA - PPLs Lake P8 Core (1) Depth... | ecosystem: Environmental > Aquatic > Freshwater >... | reverse complement strand
GTTTTTACCCTTTCAAGGTCCAGGGCCGAGGCGATTTCCTCGCAGACCCGGTCGACAAAACGCTGAAAGTCCGCTCCGGTCAGCGGCCTGCCGGGTGCCGGGACTTTTTCCAGATCAGCGGGGCGGACCAGCCGAGGGCGGTTGATGAGGGTGGGGTCGGGCGTGATTTCAAACTCCGCAGGAAAGCGGCCCTCAAAATACATCTCCTGAAAGCCGGAAAATTTGAGCGCATGGGCCGTGGAGTCGATAACCGCCACTTCATCTGCGGAAACAAACCCCTTTTCACGGGCGGCCACCAAACCTGCCAGCGATTCGCCGCCATGCGTGCAGGCGATGTGGCCGTTGCGATTGGCCCAAAGCTCCCAATCCATGATGGCCTGCTCCGGGACTTCCACGAAAAAGACCCGCTGCCCGCCGGCGGTTTGATTGTAAAGATCCGCCAGATGAATCACCCGGGGCATGGAAACCGGGTTGCCGATCATGGCCGCCTGGGCGACACTGGCGCGAACGGTGACCGGCTCAAATTTGCGTTTGGCGGGGTCCTGCTCCCGGTAGTAGCGGAAAACCGGATTGGCGTGGCTGGACTGGACTCCGACGATTTTGGGCAGGCACTGAATAATGCCCGTTTCGTAAAATTTCAAAAACCCGCTCATCACCGCGGTGATGTTCCCGGCGTTGCCGATGGGCACCACGACAACCTTATGGGTCATGTCATACTCGAAATCCTGTGCGATTTCGTAGGAATACGATTCCTGTCCGAGAATCCGCCAGGCGTTTTTGGAATTCAGGAGGGCAACGTTGTAGCGCTCCGACAGCGCCTCAACGACTTTCATGCAGTCGTCAAAGACCCCCGGAATTTCAAATACATCGGCACCGCTGCCCAGCGGTTGGGAGAGCTGCTGGGGGGTGACTTTTTTGTGGGGCAGGAGCACGGCCGACTTGACATGCGGCTTCAGGTAAGCGGCATAAAGGGCCGCGGCCGCAGAGGTATCGCCGGTGGAAGCACAGATCGCCAGAACGTCCGACACGTAGCCTTCGCGGATCAGGAAGTTGATGTAGCTCAAGGCGCTGGCCATGCCCCGGTCTTTGAAGGAGGCGCTGGGGTTCTGACCGTCATTCTTGAAATAAAACCGCATGCCGGCACGCTCCTGCAGGATCCCGTTGGCCTCTACGATGGGGGTGTGGCCTTCGCCGAGGTAGACCACGGCGTCCAGGGGAATGACCGGGCCGATGAATTCGTGATAGCGGTAGATGCCCTTGAGCGCCGGGACCGTCAACATCTTGCGACAATCGAAGAGCCGCTGCCAGGTCCGGGGGGCAATCGCTTTAAACCGGTCAAAATGCGGGTTGTGGATCAACAGCACTTGGCCGCACTGCGGGCAGGTGTAAAGCAGTTTTTGAATGCCGTGCTGCGCGCCGCATCCCAGACAGCGATAAATCAGGGAGCCTGCGGGTTCGGGGATCAGAAGCGGCCGGATATCCTCGGGAAAATCGTCGATCTTCATTTAACGATACATTCCATTCCACCCATATAGGGCCGCAACGCTTGCGGGATCGCGACAGAGCCGTCTGGTTGTTGATAATTTTCCAGAATGGCCGCCAGGGTCCTTCCCACAGCGAGGCCGGATCCGTTCAGGGTATGCACCAGTTCGGTGCCTTTCTGGCCCTTGCGCCGGAAACGGATATCCGCACGCCGCGCCTGGAAACTTTCACAGTTGCTGCAGGAGGAGATTTCGCGGTAGACGCCCTGGGCCGGCATCCACACCTCGATATCATATGTTTTGGCGGCGGAAAAGCCCATATCGCCGGTGCAGAGCGTCAGCACCTGATAGGCCAGACCCAGCCGCTGAAGAATGGTCTCGGCATTGGCCAACATTTTTTCCAGTTCGTCGTAGGAGGTTTCCGGGGTGGCGAATTTCACCATTTCAACCTTGTTGAACTGGTGCTGGCGGATCAGACCGCGGGTGTCTTTGCCGTATGAGCCCGCTTCGCTGCGGAAACAAGGCGTGTAGGCCGTGTAGTAGATCGGTAGGCAGTCCTCCTCGATAATTTCCCCCTGGTGGATGTTGGTAAGCGGGACCTCGGCGGTCGGGATCATGAAGTAGTCCCATCCTTCCAGCTTGAAGAGATCTTCCTCGAATTTGGGCAGCTGGCCGGTGTGGGTCATGGTGCTGCGGTTAACCATGAGCGGGGGTAAAATCTCAGTATAGCCGTGTTCGCCGGTATGCACGTCCAGCATAAAATTGATCAGGGCCCTCTCCAGCCGGGCACCGGCACCGATATAGAGGGGAAAACGGGCGCCGGCGATTCGGGCCGCGCGCTCGAAATCGAGGATTTTGAGATTTTCACCGATGGTCCAATGCGCCTGGGGTTCCAGGTTGAAGGCCGGCACTTTTCCCACCTTTTTGCGCACCGGGTTGTCCCCGCTGTTTTTGCCTACCGGAACGGAGGCGTGGGGGATGTTGGGTAGGCGCATCAGGAAGTTGTTCAGAGTTTCGTCCAAGGTCGCCAGAGAGGCGTCGAACTCCTTGATTCGGGCCGAAACCGCCCGCATTTCAGTAACCATGGCATCCGCGTCGACGCCCTGTTTCTTCATCGCGGCGATTTCCTGAGAAACGAGATTGCGCCGATGCCGCAGAGCTTCGATTTCCAGCAGGAGCGCGCGACGCTGATTGTCCTGATCCATCATCGCGGGAAGGTCCATCTTTTCTCCGCGGTTTGAGAGGGCTTTTTCAATTTCGCCATATTTTTCTCTGACCAGCTTGATTTCGAGCATAAACAGTCCTATTATGCAGAATATTTGTTAAAAATTTAGCTTTATAAACAGGTTGTTATTAGCGGTCGGCATTTGGCGGAGCAACTGGCCGCCTTCAAGAAATTCAGGTGCTGGATGTAAAATGGATTGGCTGCTGTTCGATAAGTAATTGAGAACTTTAGCACCAGGAATTAATTTGGTCAATTATAATTATAGGTTGAAAGCAGTCCCGGGCAATCAAAAGACAACCGAAATTAACGGGGAGTTAGGTAATGGATCATATCAAGGAAAAAAAACGTGAAATCCGCAAAGAAGTCAGTGAAAGGTTGAGTTCGCTTTCATCTGATGAGATCTCAAAAAGATATGAAGCCATCGCAACCCGTCTGTTTGAATTTGCCAATTTTCTCGAATCCAGAATAATCTTTCTTTACTACAGCCGTAAGGGAGAGGTTTTTTCCCAGAAGATTTTGAAGCGGTGTTTGGAGAGCAACAAGATCGTGGTCCTGCCGGCCCTGGATCCCGCCCGCCACCGGATGAAACTGCTGAAGGTCGATCATTTGAGCAAAGATTTGATCCTCGGGCCTGCCGGAATCCCCCAGCCCGATCCGGCCCGCTGCAAACCGGTGCCGATCGACCGGGTCGATATCGCCATCGTTCCGGGAATCGCCTTTGATGAAAAAGGTGGCAGAGTCGGCACCGGCGAAGGGTACTACGACCGCCTGATTCCGCGCCTGCCCGTTACGACCCGCAAGGTTGCCCTTTCACTGGAAGCGCAAATTCTGCCGCAAGTGCCGATGGAATCCCACGACAAACACGTGGACATCATCATCACGGAAGACCGGGTGATCTACAAGATCTGATCTGCCCCGTATAATCACAAAGTGAAGCGGGACGTCACCGGCGATCGCCGTCAAGGGCGTCGGCAAACGCTTAATCTGTCGTGGCGCCCCCTCTAATGTCTTGACCTGAACCGGCCGCTCCGATAGATAAACAACCCATGAAGGCCGACTCGATGAAATTCAACCGCCAGCGCGAGGAAATGGTCCTGCGCCAGATCGAGGCCCGCGGGGTTACCGACCCCAAGGTCCTGGCCGCCATGCGCAAGGTGCCGCGCCATCTGTTTGTCAGCGAGGCGCTGATGGACCAGGCCTACGGTGATTTCCCGCTTCCCATCGGTCTGCAGCAGACCATTTCCCAGCCCTACATCGTTGCGGAAATGACTCAGGCCCTTCAGCTGAACGCCGAGGACCGGGTGCTGGAAATCGGGACCGGTTCGGGGTACCAGGCGGCCATTCTGGCTGAAATTGCCTATCGCGTATACACCATCGAACGCATCCACGCCCTGTTGGTCAAGGCCCGTCACACCTTTGATCGCCTCCATTACCACAACATCGTCACCCGCTACTCGGACGGGACGTGCGGGTGGGCGGAGGAAAGCCCGTTTGACGCCATCGTGGTGACGGCCGGGGCGCCTGAAATCCCCAAAACCCTTCTCGGTCAGCTGGCCGTCGGGGGGCGCATGGTAATCCCGGTGGGGGACCAGTTCACGCAGGATCTGGTTAAGCTCCACCGCGACGAAGACGGGATCCACCGGGTCAGTTTGGGGGGGTGCCGCTTTGTCAAACTGGTGGGGGAGCATGGCTGGGAAAAATAACTGATGCTGCGGCGACTCTACGACTGGGTTCTGCACTGGGCCGACACCCCTTTCGGAGCGTGGGCCCTTTTCCTTCTGGCCTTTTGCGAATCCTTTTTTTTCCCCATCCCCCCGGACATTCTGCTGATAGCCCTGGCGGTGGCGGTCCCGGCCAAAGCACTTAAATATGCACTGGTCTGTTCCGTCGGCTCGGTGCTGGGCGGGATGCTGGGCTATCTCATCGGCTGGCAGTTCATGGCGGTCATCGGCGAGCGCATTGTCGCTTTTTACGGCTTTGAGGGTAAGGTGCACTACATCGAGGGCATCTATCAGCACTACGATGCCTGGGCCGTCGGGATTGCCGGTTTTACCCCGATTCCCTACAAGGTTTTTACCATTGCCGCCGGCATGTTCAAGATCAACTTCTGGGTTTTTGTTGTCGCCTCGCTGGTGTCGCGCTCGGCCCGCTTTTTTATTCTGGGAGGTCTGATCTACGCCTTTGGCCCGCGCATCCAACGCTTTATAGACCGCTATTTCAACATTCTGGCGGTGGCTTTTTGCGTGCTGCTGGTGGTCGGCTTCATCCTGATCAAGTACCTCTTTTAAGCCCACAAAAAAGCATTACCCGCATTTTGAAAATCCGCAGACATGACATATCAGGCAGCCCTCTTGATGGGCGAGGGTGCCGCCGCAGTCGGGGCAGGTGCCCATCATCGCGTCGCCCGCCGAAATTTCGGTGCCGGTCACGTTTCCCAGCACCTGGGCGATAGCGTCCGGGCACGAGAGCACCATTTTGCCGTTCTGCCATGCCGGGGCGGGGCATCGAATGCCACTGAGCTGGCGCACGATGGATTCCACCTTGACCCCGGAGCGCAGTGCCAGTGAAATCAGGCGTCCGGACGCTTCGATTTGCGAGGAAGCACAGCCCCCGGTTTTTCCCATCTTAGCGAAGACCTCACACAACCCCTGCCCATCGGTGTTGACCGTCACATACAGCTTGCCGCAACCGGTGTTGATCCGCTCGGTAACCCCATGGGTGCGCTCAGGCCGAGGCCGCGGCGCAATTTGTGCCCGTTTGCCTTCGGGTTTGCCGATGTTCAATACCTGCCGATCGCGGCTGCCATAGCGGTAGACGGTGACTCCCTTGCAGCCGCTGCCGTAGGCCGCCAGGAAGACCTCGGCAATTTCGGCCCGGCTCGCCGCCGCGGGAAAGTTGACTGTTTTTGAAACGGCGTTTTCGGTGCTTTTCTGAAAAGCGGCCTGAAGCCGCACGTGCCATTCCGGTGCAATGTCCTGGGAGGTTCGAAAGACTTTTTTGAGCGCATCCGGCACCGCCGAAACCCCCTGGAGCGAGCCCGAGCGAGCGATTTCAGCGATCACTTCCGCGCTGTAAAAATTAAGCTTCCGGGCGGCTTGCGCGAACAGGGGGTGGACTTCGTAAAGGGTTTCGCCGTCCAGCACGCGGCGGTCGTGGACCACCGCAAAAAGCGGTTCAATGCCGCTGGAGGTGGCGGCGATGATGCTGATGGTGCCGGTGGGGGCGATGGTCGTGACGGTGGCGTTGCGCGCCAGCGGGGTCTCCGGGGTGTCAAAGCGGCTTCCGGAGTAATTCGGGAAGTTGCCCCGCTTGCGGGCCAGGTCGGCCGATGCCTGGCGGGCTTCCGCGCTAATGAACGCCATCAGGCGCTCTGCGTTTGCGACCGCCGCCTCCGAGTCATAGGGGATGTTCAATTTGATGAGCATATCGGCAAAGCCCATGACCCCGAGGCCGATTTTGCGGTTCCCCCGGCTCATTTTTTCGACGATGGCCAGGGGATAGCGGTTGGCCTCGATCACATTGTCCAGAAAATGGACCCCGGTGCGCACCGTCTGTTTCAATCGCCCCCAGGATATCTCGTTTTTGACCACCATGGCGGAAAGGTTGATGGAGCCCAGCGTGCAGGATTCGTAGGGCAGCAGGGGCTGCTCGCCGCAGGGGTTGGTGGCTTCGATCACGCCCAACAGCGGGGTTGGATTGTCACGGTTGATGCGGTCGATGAAAATCACACCAGGCTCGCCGGAGCGCCAGGCGCAATCGACGATCCGGTCGAATACTTGCTGGGCCGGCAGGCTGCCGGCCACCTGGCCGTTGCGGGGGTTGATCAGGCGGTATTCTGCGCCCTGGGCCAGCGCTTGCATGAAGCTGTCGGTGATGGCAACCGACAGGTTGAAATTGGTCAAGCGGTCGAAATCGGTTTTGGCCGTAATAAACGCCTCGATATCCGGGTGATCCACCCGCAGCACCCCCATGTTGGCGCCCCTGCGCGTGCCGCCCTGTTTCACGGTTTCGGTGACCACGTCAAAGACCGCCATGAAGGCGACCGGCCCGCTGGAAACCCCTGCGGAAGAGGCCACGATGTCGTTGCGGGGGCGCAACCGGGAAAAGGAAAACCCGGTACCGCCGCCGCTCTTATGAATTTGAGCGGTGTGTTTGAGGGTGTCGAAGATGCTGTCGGTGGTGTCGTCGATGGGCAGCACGAAACAGGCGGCCAGTTGCCCCAGCGGCCGCCCGGCGTTCATAAGGGTTGGGGAGTTGGGCAGAAACCGGAGGCTTGTCATCAGGCGGTGGAACTTCTCGCGGGTTCTGGCGGCATCCGCCGCGGGGTCGAAAAGGGTGTCGACAGCCGCAATACAGCCGGCGACCCGCTCGAAAAGCGCTTCGGGGGTTTCGATGACGTTGCCGCTGGGGTCGCGCTGCAGATAGCGTTTTTGCAGCACCAGCCTGGCGTGGGGCGAAAGGGAGATGCCCATGACCTTTTCCTTGCTGAAAAACGTGAACCTTCTTGACGAGGATTAGCCTGTATTCTAAGGCCTTTTGGCGCCAGGCGCAACGTCCCCGGCGGTTGCCTGAAAAAGACCGGGCGCCACCGTGGGGGAGAAGCCCCGGGCGCTTCCTGCCGGCGCTTCTGAAATGGGCAGCAGTCAAGGACCCGGCGGTTTCGTGCATCAATGGGCTGCTTGCGTAAGCGCCGCTAATCGGGAATGGGGCCAGACCCCTGGCGCTCACTGCGGATGAACGCCAGGAAAGCCATGCAAAGCGGTGAGGGGCTGCGGAACTTGTGGGTGGTGAGGTAAAAAGCCCGTTTGAGATCGACGCCCTCAATCGATAACGCTTTCAGCGTTCCGGCCTGCAGCTCTTCGGCTACGGCGAGAGTCGAAAGAATGGAGATTCCCACCCCGTTTTTTATGCCCTGGCAGACGGCCTCGGTGCTGCCCATTTCGGCGACGATGGTGAAGGCGTCCATCGAGACTGCTCTCCGGCCCAGGCTGATCTGGATCGATTTGAGGGTGCCGGAACCGCGTTCGCGGCTGATGAACGGCTCCGCCAGCAGCCGGCTGGCGGGGATCTCTTTTTCGCCGGCCCAGGGATGGTCGGCCGGCACAATCAGGCGCATTTCATCCTCGATCACCTTTTCCTGGGTGATGCGCTTGTCTTTGGATTTGGCGCCGACGATCCCGAATTCGATCGTTCCGTTGAGGGTCTCTTCGATTATCTTGTCCGTGTCGCCGATGCTCAGCGATACCGTTACCTCGGGGTGGTTGCGGGTGAAGGCGCCCACGATGCGCGGCAGGATGTAGGTGCCCGGGATGGTGCTGCCGCCGATCACCAGGCGGCCCTTGATCCGCCCCTGGAATTCCGCCAGGGCCGTTTCGGTTTCATCCCTCAGGCAAAGCAGGCGGCGGGCGTAGGTGTAGAGCAGTTCACCGGCCTTGGTGGGTGCGGCTTGGCGGGCCAAGCGGTCGACCAGGCGGCAACCGAAATGATCTTCCAGGTCCCGGATGTGGCTGCTGATCGTGGGCTGGGAGAGGTGGACGGCCTTGCCGGCCTTGGAGAAACTCTTGTATTCGACGACTTTACAGAAGATGTGCAGTTGCCATAAGTCCATTTCAGGCCGTCTTCGGCTTGGTACCGAATTTTTCGTGCAGTTTGTACTCCACGATTTCGGGCACCATGTCTGAAATATCGCCGCCGAAACTGGCGGCCTCCTTGATGATCGAGGAGCTGGTGAAAATCCAGCGCAGGCCGGTCATCAGAAACACCGTCTGGACCTCACGATTCAACCGGCGGTTCATCAGGGCCAGCTGAAATTCATACTCGAAATCGGAAACCGCCCGCATGCCCCGCAAAATGGCGTGCGCGTTCTTGCGGCTGGCATAATCCACCAGCAGTCCGCTGAAACAGTCGATCTCGACCCCGCTGAATTTCACCGTGCTGGCCTGCAGCATTTCGATGCGCTCTTCAACCGAAAAGAGGGATTTTTTGGCGGGATTGTGGAGAATGGCGACGATAATTTTGTCAAAGAGCGACAGCCCACGCTCGATAATATCGAGGTGCCCGTTGGTGACCGGGTCAAAGGATCCGGGATAAATTGCAATTCGCTGCATCGGCCTGTCTCTGAGCGGGTTGAAATTTCTGGGGCTTATAGCACATAGGTGAAAAAGGAGACAAGGGCTTTCCCGTACTTTCGGTGGTCGGTCAACCGCAAGGGGCTCGATTCGTCCGGCAGGGTTGCTTGTGGGTCATGTTCGATCACCACACGGGCGCCGTCGGCCAGGCAGCCGCAGGTGATCAGGTGTTGCAGGGTGGGGCCGAGGGCACCCTGGCGGTAGGGCGGATCGAGAAAGGCCAGGTCAAATCGGTCGGGCAGGGATCGCAGACAATCGAGGCCCTGGGTGATGTCCCAGCGGATGACGCGGGCGCGCCCCGCCAGCCGGCAAGCAGCCAGGTTGCGCGCGATCAGATCGAGGGCTTCGTGGGAGCGCTCGATCATGAGGGCGCTGGCGGCACCCCGACTGAGGGCTTCGATGCTGAAAGCGCCGGTGCCGGCAAATAGCTCGAGGACAGCCGTCCCCCTGACCCGATCACCGAGGATATTGAAAACGGCCTCGCGGGTCCGCTCCGAGGTTGGGCGAATACCGCGCCCCCTGGGGGAAACCAGCTTTTTGCCTTTCAGTTCACCGGCAATGACGCGCACTATGCCTGTCGCCTCCCTGCTTGTGGTGCGGCCCTTCGAGCGCTGAGGGGTCTTTCCAGCCGCCCGCTCGGGGGGCCGGGCGCCTGCGCGGTGGTTTCATAGCGTGTTTTTGAGCAGCTGGCCGAGATCCGCGGCCTTCATGCCGATGGCCCGGGCGGTTTCGGCCAGGTCGTGGTCGTGTTGGGTGAGCTTGTGGTGCAGATAGGCCCTTTCAAAGGCGCTTTTGGCCTTCGCCAGATTGTCAATTGCGAAAAGGTGGTTTTCAGCGGCCGCCGCGCTGCCCGGTGCCTGCGGGTTGTAAAGCGCGGGCAGGTCCCCGACGTCGATAACCTCACTTTGCCCCACAATGGCCAGGCGCTCGACGAGATTCTTCAACTCCCGCACGTTGCCGGGCCACGGATAGCGCTGCAACAGCGCCAGGGCCGCGGGTGACATCTTGCGCCGGGTCTTGTTCTGCTTGGCGCATTCCGCCAGGAAGATCTCCACCAGCGCCGGCAGGTCTTCAATCCGGTCCCTGAGGGCGGGCACTTCGATCGGGATCACGTTCAGACGGTAATAGAGCTCTTCGCGGAAATTGCCTTCTCGGATCTCCTTTGATAGGTCCTTGCTGGTGGCGGCGATGACCCGCACATCGACCGTCAGGGTCCTCCCGCCGCCGACCCGCTGGAACTTCTGCTCCTGCAGGACCCTCAGGATCTTGCCCTGGGTCTTGAGGCTCATGTCGCCGATTTCGTCCAGAAAGAGGGTCCCGTTGTTGGCCAGCTCGAGCTTTCCCCGTTTCTTGATCGTAGCCTCGGTGAAGGCGCCTTTTTCATGCCCGAAAAGGTCGCTCTCGATCAGCTCTTCGGGAATGGCGGCGCAGTTGACCTCGATCAGCGGCTGATCGGCGCGCGGACTGAGGTGGTGGATGTTGCGGGCCACCAATTCTTTGCCGGTGCCGTTTTCACCCTTGATGAGAATCCAGGCGTCGCTGGGAGCCGCTGTTGCGATTTGGCTTTTGAGCGCCAGGGTCCGCGGGCTGTTGCCGGTGACGGAATGTTTTTCGATGGTCTTTTTGCGCAGGTAGCGGTTTTCTTCTTCAAGACGCCGGAAATTGAGCGCGTTGTGAATGGAAACGAGGACCTTGTCGATGGAAAGCGGTTTTTCGATCAGGTCGAAAGCCCCCAGTTTGGTGGCTCTGACGGCGGTCTCGATGGTGCCGTGCCCGGTGATGATGATCACCGGGATGTAAGGAGCGGCCTTTTTGATCTCCTTCAGGGTTTCAATGCCGTCGATGCCGGGCATCCAGATATCCAGCAGGACCAGGTCGGGGGATTCGTTTTCGATTTTTTTGAGGGCTTCGTAGCCGTTGGCGGCCGTGATGACCTCAAACCCCTCGTCGGTGAGAAGCCCGCCCAGGGTCTGGAGGATGGAGGGCTCGTCATCAACGATCAATAGGGATGGAAACATGGGCAAACGCTCCTTTACGCGCTGGGCAGGACCGCCGTGTGCCGGCCGGCCGCAGACAGTTTCGTCAGGCCGGCAGTTCGATGACAAATTTGGCCCCGTGGGGTTTGTTGTCCTGGACGCCGATCGTGCCGTTGTGATCTGAGATGATGCTGCTGACAATGGTCAAGCCCAATCCCATGCCCGATTTTTTGGTGGAAAAATAGGGTTCGAAAAGGTGGGTCTTGTCCTCGTCGGAAACACCCTCACCAGTGTCCGCGACCTCCATTCGGACGGTTTTCAGAATGGGATCGTGGGTGAGATGAATGGTGATGTCGCCCGCTTTCTTGATGGAGGCCACGGCATTGTCCACAAGATTGATCAGTGCCTGCTTGATCTGCTGGCGGTCCAGCTTTATGCGCGGAATGGGGTTTTCGGTGAAAAATTTGAACTGGATATTGGGGTGACCCTCGCGGTAAAGGGCGATGGTTTCCTCCACGATGGGCGGCAGGTCGGCGAGGTTCGGGTCGGCCGTCGGAAAGCGCGCGAAGGCGGAGAATTCATTCACCAGATTGCGGATCAGCTCGACGTGGTCGATGATCGTGCGGGTGCATTCGTCAAACACCGGCTCGTTGATCTGAGCGCCATACTTGCGCTTGAGCCGCTGGGCCGCCAGGCTGATGGGGGTCAGCGGGTTTTTGACCTCGTGGGCGATCCGGCGCGCCACCTCCCGCCAGGCGGCCACACGCTGGGCCTTTTCAAGATCCGTGAGGTCGTCGAAGACCATGACGATGCCCATATGCGCGCCGGCGTCGTTTTTCAGGGCATTGATGTGCACCAGGAAGCTGCGGGGTTTGCCGTCGACCGCCAGCCGCAGCGGCAGGGCAATGGCATTGGAGGATGAACTGGCCAAACTCCGCATGACCTCATCGGCCAGGTTGAGGTGCTGGCCGCGCAGCAGTTTTCTGTAACTCTGGCCGATAATTTCATCGAATTTCAGGTTGAGCATTTTCTCGGCCGCGGTGTTGATCGTGGACACCAGCCCATCGGCGTCCAGGCTGATAACCCCCGCGGAAACATTCTTGAGAACGATCGCCATGTACTGCCGCTTTTCCTCGATCTCGGTGTTTTGTTCTCGCAGTTTACGCGCGGACTGCTCCAGTTGGGCGCGACTGACCTGCAGATCGCGCGTCATCTGGTTGAAGGAATCCACCAGCCTTCCGATCTCATCGTCGGCTACCGGCATGATCCGAAAGCTGAGATCTCCCTCGGCCACCCGGCGGGTGGCCTCACCGAGGTCGCGGATCGGGACGCTGATGGACTTGGCCAGGTGAAAGCCGAGCCAGATCGCACAGAACACAACCAGCAGCGCCACGATCGATAGCGTGATGAAGTAGGTAATTTTGATCGGTTGTTTGAGCAGCTTGATCTGGCGATACTCCGCGACCCCGCGGGAGATGGAGGCCATGTCCTCCGAGAGCTGGAGGGGAATGAGTTTGACCGCGGTGATGAACGCGTCGGCCTGGGCGAATGTGACCCCGAAAGGGATCGTGGCGATGGTTCGGACCAGTTCTCCGTCCTTGCTTTTGCGGGTCACGCTGCGGACCTGCCCTTCGCTAAGTTGCGGCTGCAAGCTGTCCGCGTGGAGGCGCCGAAGACCGCCGTTTTCTTCCAGCCTGGGGGCCTTGGCATAGGCCAATCGTTTGAAGCTGGTACTGTAAACCTCCACCGCGTTCAGATTGAAGGAGCGCTGAACCACCTCGACGTAGCGCGCCAGGGCTTTCTGGTTGTTGGGCAGCAGCAGGTTCTTGGTTTTGATCTGGAAGGCGATTCTTTCCAGAAAGAAGCGGTTTTCCTCCTCCGTTTGGTCGTAAACTCGCCGGCCGACCCGCAGCGAGTTGTCCAGCGCCTGCTCTACCGGCACGTTAAACCAGTATTCGATGCTGGTGGTGATGAAGTTCAACGAGAAAAGAAACAAAACCGTGGTCGGCAGCAGGGAGAGGGCGATGAAGGAGAACACCAGGCGGGTGGTCAGCCGGGAGCCGATCACCTTGTGTTTGCGGTCGTAGAGAAGTTTGACCAGGTTGCGGAAGACCAGGAAGATGACCAGCAGCAGCAGCAGCAGGTTGATGTTGATCAGGATGAACATCAGAATGGTGTTGGAGATCGGGAAATCGACGCCGAAGTAAATGATCCGGGTTTCCACATAGGTCAACAGGGCCACCACCACCAGACAGGCCGCAATCAAGACCAGCTCGCGTTTTCGGCGGCTGCGATCCCTGGCGGTACCCAGGGTTTCGGATGTGTTCGGTCGGCTGCGGTTCATGGGCTCCGTGAATTCCAGAGGCAAGCGGCGAGCGGGTTATCAGAAGACAAAGTCGACGGTATACCAATCGGTCCTAAAATCCCAGAGCGACACGAAGAACAGGATATAATGGAGGTAAAACGGGAGGGTCAGCTTGCTCAGTTCGGCCTTGGCCCTGATCCGATACTGCGTTCCCTTCACCAGCTTTTGCAGGGGAACGATTTTCAAGCTGTCGATCTCGGTCATCAGCCGCTGGGCTTCGATGAACGATTGGGTCGTCACGCTCCCGGGGCTGTCCCAGGAGCGGACCAGGGTGTATTCATTTTTGAGGGTGTTGTACGTGATGCTGTGGGTTGCCTTGAGGGACGCAATTTGTTTGTCGGGCCAGAAACCGCGGACCCGGTCGAGGTCGATATAGAAGGCAAACGTGGTCGGAATCCCGCTGTGGATGGCGGTTTCCATTTTTTCGCGGAATGCCCCCTCGACCTTGAGGTACAGCAGCAGATCATCGCGGGTGTTGGTGACGATGATGTCGGTCAGGCGCGCCTCCTGGCAAAAGGCCGTGCTCTGCCAACAGAGGATCAGGCCCAAGAGCACCACGGCGGCTGTTTTTTGCTTCCGGGGGAAATTCATGGCATTTCGTCAGATGGCCATCGATTTGGCTTGTGCCTGGGTAAGCTGCGGGTCGTCGTCGAAAGTTCGGGTTTCCCAACAGTCCTTGCTGGCAAAGAACTTCTCGAGAAAAGCGTGGTTGAAGGCGTGTCCCGAGCGCTTCAGGACAATGTGGCCGAGGATTGGCATTCCCAGGAGGGAAAAGTCGCCGATGCAGTCAAGCAGTTTGTGGCGGACGAATTCATCGGTAAAGCGCAGTCCGCCCGTGTTCAGGATTTTGTCCTGGTCGATCACGATGGCATTTTCCAGGGAGCCCCCCTGGGCCAGTCCGTAGCGTTTGAGGTATTCAATTTCGTAATAGAACCCGAAGGTGCGGGCCGGGCTGATTTCGCGGTCGAAGGTCTCCCGGGTCACCACTACGGAAAAATCCTGCTGCCGGATCAGCGGGTGGTCGAAATCGATGGAGTAGCTGATCCGGTAGTGGGCGGCGGGAAAAACCGTTACCGACTTGGCGCCTTCCCTCAGGGATATCGGCTGCCTGATGATGAAATAGCAGCGCAGAGCTTCCTGGCGCTGCAAGCCTGCGGATTGCAGCAGGCGGGTGAAAGGTGCGGCGCTGCCGTCCATGATCGGGATCTCGTAGCCGTCGAGTTCCACCAGGGCGTTGTCGATGCAGAGTCCTGAAAACGACGCCATCAGGTGCTCGATGGTCGAAACAATCACGCCATCGGCGCCGATCACCGTGGCCAGGCTGGTGTCCACGACACTATTGAAATGGGCGCTGACGATCGGTTTTCCGGGCAGGTCGGTGCGCAGGAACTTGATGCCGTGATTGGTGGCTGCCGGCAGAATCTTCAAGTTGACCTGGCGGCCGGAGTGAACCCCGATACCGGTGCACTGAACCGGCCGCGCCAGGGTTTGTTGGTGGGTTTCGATGCTCATAATAGGTTGAATTCCTTGTACGCTTATCGGGGACGTGCGGATCAACGTCGAAAAGTTTTTTACCCTATCACAATTTATGGGGGTTTTAAACCTCCTGGCGCGCTGCGGTCATCCGCGGCGGATCAAAGAATTGTTGAATGCGTCCATCCCTGCTATAAGGTGTGCTCGATGGTATTGAGGTTTACCCTTGCAATCGAGGAAAATCTTTGCTGGCAAAAGTACTGAGCAGTGCCGTAATCGGGATCGACGCCTACGCGGTGGAGGTAGAGGTGGATATCGCCGCCGGGTTGCCGGTTTTCAACATGGTCGGCCTGCCTGAAACCGCAGTCAAAGAGAGCAAGGACCGGGTCAAGTCGGCCATCAAGAATTCGGGCTACAGCTTTCCGGATGACCGCATCACCGTCAACCTGGCTCCGGCCGACATCAAGAAGGAGGGCACCGGCTTCGACCTGCCGATTGCGCTGGGGCTCCTATCGGCCACGCGGGTGATCGATCAGGCGGCCCTGGACGGTTACCTGGTGCTGGGTGAGTTGTCTCTCGACGGCCGGGTAAAGCCGGTTACCGGCGCCCTTTCGACAGCCTTGGCCGCCCGCGATGCGGGCTATGCGGGGATCATCGTTCCGGTCGACAATGCCCAGGAGGCAGCGGTGGTGGCGGGGGTGGCGGTCATCCCGGTTCAGACGCTTTGCCAGGCCACCGAATTTCTGCGGGGGCTGGTTGCCATTGCGCCCCATGTATCCGCTGCGATGCAGGATTTTCTGCCGGAGGAGCCGGCTGACCACGATTTCGCCGAAGTTAAAGGCCAGGAGCATGTCAAACGCGCGCTGGAGGTCGCCGCCGCGGGGGGGCACAACCTCCTGATGGTCGGGCCGCCGGGTTCGGGCAAGACCATGCTGGCGCGGCGGATTCCGACGATCCTGCCGGCGCTGACTTTTGAGGAGGCCATCGAAACCACCCGGATCTACAGCGTTGCCGGGTTGCTTCAGCGGGGACAGGCCCTGGTCCGGCAGCGGCCCTTCCGGTCTCCGCACCATACCATTTCAGATGCCGGGCTGATCGGCGGGGGGCATCTGCCGCGACCTGGTGAGGTCAGCCTGGCGCACAACGGGGTGCTGTTTTTGGATGAGCTGCCCGAGTTCAAAAAGAATGTCCTGGAAGTGCTGCGGCAGCCGCTTGAAGACCGCCAGGTGACCATTGCACGGGCGGCTTCAACCCTTACATACCCATGCAGCTTCATGCTGATCGGGGCCATGAACCCCTGTCCGTGCGGCTATCTCGGAGACGACCGCCACGAGTGCCTCTGCTCCCGCCACCAGGTGACCCGCTACCGCTCCCGGATTTCCGGGCCCTTGCTGGACCGCATCGATCTGCACCTGGAAGTTCCCGCCGTGGCCTACCGCGACCTGATGAACGGCAGTCCGGCGGAAGCCTCGGCCGCCATCCGCAATCGCGTTGGGGCTGCCCGCGCTTTGCAGTCCCAGCGGTTTGCGCGCAGCAAAATCTACTGCAACGCCCAGATGGGCAGCCGCCAGATTCACGCCCACTGCCGGATCACGGGCGCCCCCCGCATTCTTCTGGAACAAGCCATCGACCGGCTCGGGCTTTCCGCCCGGGCCTACAACCGCATTTTGAAAATCGCCCGCACCGTCGCCGATCTGGCCGGCGAAAGCGGGATTGGCGCGGCGCACATTGCGGAGGCGATTCAGTACCGCAGTCTGGATCGTCGGTCTTAGGGCCGCGGCCCGGGCGATTTTTTACACCAGCCCCAGGTGTCGGGCCTGCTCCCACAGCTGGCGGGCCATCCGCACGGTCGCCTGGTCCACCATGCGGCCGTCCACGGCGATTGCACCCCGGCCCTGGCCCTGCGCCTGCTGGAAAGCTTCCAGGACCCGGCCGGCGCGTTCGATGTCCTCCTGGGAGGGGCTGAAGACCCGGTTCAGGGGTTCCACCTGGCCGGGGTGAATGGCCCACTTGCCGTCGCATCCCAGCGCGCAGGCCATGACGGCGGAGCGCTCAAGCCCTTCCACGTCTTTGAAATTGCCGTAGGGCGCATCGATCACCATCAGGCCGCGGGCCTTGCCGGCCATGACCATGCGGCTGAGGGCGAAGTGCCAGCGGTGGCCGGGGTAGAGGGTCTCCTCCTTTTCGCCGTGCCCTGAGAGGGATACCAGCCGCGCGCCGATGGATGCCGAGTAATCGGCGATGCCGAAGACCAGCGTTTGGACGCGGTTGCTGGCATCGGCGATGGCCGCCACCTGCTGCAGCCCGGCGGCGGTTTCGATGGAGGCCTCAAGACCGAGGGGCTGCTCGCGCCCGGTATGCTGTTCGATGCCGTCCAGGAGACGGGCGGCGAAATGGATGTCACGGGGGTGATCGACCTTGGGGATCACGATGTCCGTCAAAAGGCCGCCGGCCGCTTCCGCCACTTCCAGCAGGTCGCGGTAGCCGTAGGCCGTATCCAGACCGTTGATGCGCACCGTCATGGTTTTGGAGGCCCAGCTGATCTGTTGCAGGGAGCGGATGACCTGCTGCCGGGCCTGGCTTTTGGCGTCCAGCGGAACGCTGTCCTCAAGGTCCAGCATGACGACGTCGGCGGCGCTGGCCGCTGCCTTGAGGTGCATTTTTAACACGTGCCCGGGAACGGACAAGATCGATCGTCGCGGTTTCATGGCGCGCCTTCCTGGTTGAACCGTGATGGCGGGCGTCACTCCCGTTGTTTGCAGCAGGAGTAACGGGCGAGCTGGCGTTTTTATCCATATCAAATACCAGTGGGCCTTCAAACCGGCAAATGTCGGCCCTCACGGGCAAGCGGCGACAGCCGGCCGGATCTGGCTTTGTCAGAAGCCGGCTGCACCGCAAACACTGGCACCCTTTGCGCCCGGAAGCGCCAAATCGCGCCGCAAGGAGGCGGATCCTGCCCCTGCGCTGCGGCTGGGCGCCGAATCGTGCCGGCGGGTCTGGGAAAGGAATCCCCCTCTCATGAAAGTCATCAAAATCGGCGGCGGTTGTCTCAAGGACAAGCAGACCATCGGCCAGATCCTGGAGCTGATCGTCACCCACGGGCGCGGCAATATCATTGTGGTCTCGGCGCTCAGCGGCATAACCGATCTGTTGATCGACAGCATTCCCAAGGCGCTGGCCGATGAAGGGGAGATTGCAGGAATTATCAGCCGTCTAAAGAGCCGTCACCTGCTGGTGGCCCGGCACCTCCTGCCCGACAGCCAGGCGGTCCAGAAATACGGCCGTGAGCTGGCCAGGCAGCTGGACGAGCTGGAGCGCTATTTTTACGGCCTGAATTTCACCCGTGAAATCACCGCCCGCATGCGGGATGTGATCTGCAGTTTCGGGGAGCGTTTTTCAGCCGCTCTGCTGGCCTTTGCGCTGCGCTGCCGGGGGCTGCAGGCAGCCTATCGGCTGCCCCACAAAATCGGTCTGATCACCGACGGCAAGTTCGGGGATGCCACCGTCAAGATGCGCCTTACGTCCCAGAACCTCCAGCACCATCTGGCCCCGCTGCTGCAAAACGGGATGATTCTTTTCATACCCGGCTTCTTCGGGGTCAGCGAGGAAGGCGCCATCACCACCTTTGGCCGGGGGGGCAGCGACTATTCGGCCGCCCTGGTGGCGGCGGCCATGGACGCCGAGAACCTGGAGGTCTGGAAGGATGTCGCCGGTTTCATGAGCGCCGATCCGACCATCATCCCCGAGGCGCAGCTGATCCCCCGCATTTCCTACGACGAAGCCGCGGAGCTTTCCTACTTCGGCGCCAAAATTCTGCACCCCCGGACGGTGGAGCCGCTTCGTCGGTGCAAACTGCAAATCGCCATCAAAAACACGCTGGACCCGGACGCCCCCGGCAGTCTGATCACCGCCCAGCGGATCCTTTCGAAGACCGTTATCAAGAGCGTGGCCCACCAGACCGACATCGGGATCCTCAAAATCCATGCTTCCGGGGTGGGAGCCCGTCCCGGGATTTTGGCCGAGGTGGCGGTATGTCTGGCCGCAACCGGGATCAACATCAAGTCGGTGGTGACCTCCCAGACCTGTATCAGCCTGCTGCTCGCGCACCGAGACCTTGATGCGGCCCAGGATGCGCTCCAGACCCTCACGCCGCGGCCCTACCGAAAATTGGAGAAGGTGGCCGGGGTTGCGCTGATCAGCATTGTCGGTGAAGGCCTTGCCCGGCGCAAGGGCATCGCGGCGCGCTGCTTTGCGGCGGTGGAGGCCTGCGGCGTCAATGTCGAGATGATCTCCTTCGGGCCTTCCCGTGTGGCGCTCTATTTTCTGGTACGGATCGAGGACCTGCAAAAAGCCGTGACCGCCATCCACAGCGCCTTCTTCTCACGGCCGCGCTGCCTTATCTAGCGCCCAAAGAACCCGCCAAGACCGGCTGCGGTCGCAAGCCTACGGCCGTCGCCCAAAAACCACCGGAAGCGATTGCCGGGCGCAGCTGGAAACGCCAAGAAGCATCTCAACTGGCCGTGTCGACATCAGATTAAAAGGCCAGTGCGCCGTGCTCGAAAAGAATGTTTAACCCGATCAGCACCAGTACAACCCCGCCCGCCCCCTCGGCGCAACGGCTCAAGCACGTGGCGGCGCCGATTATTTTTCCCAAGTGCATCCCGGCCGTCGTGAAGACTCCCGCCACCAAGCCGATAACCAGGGCCGGCGTCCAGATGGAAACATTGATCATGGAGAGGCTCAACCCGACAGCCAGGGCATCGATGCTGGTCGCCACCGAAAGCATCACCAACGTAAGGCCTTTGGTGGGGTCTTTGCGTTCTTCGCCCGGAGTCTCTTTTCGGAATGCCGCCCGCAGCATTCCCTGGGCGACGAAAACCAAAAGGCCAAACGCGATCCAGTGGTCATAACTTTCAATCCAGCTCCGTATGTGGATTCCCGCCCCCCAGCCGAGAATCGGCATCATGGCCTGGAAAAGGCCGAAATGCCAGGCCAACCTGAAATTCTGGCGAAAACTGATCTTTTTTAGCGTTACCCCGGCGGCAATCGCCACCGCGAAGGCATCCATGGCCAGCGCCACCGCCAGGGCCGCTATGTTGAGCATTTGCAAGGGTGAAACCTCATCGGGATGGGGAATGCGGTTTTTGGGATCGGTGAAAAAAGCTACCGATCAAAATCGCCACGGATTCTGGTTTGCGTTCAGGACGCGACGCTCTTGGCTGGACCCATGGTTGCGGCCCGTGATTTTGTTCAGGCGCCAGCCGCAGTGCCGCCCGCTGTCTACCCCCCTGCTCAGGCCCTTGTGGGCCGACGGCATGCGAAACTCCACGATAGAAATACCATATTTCAACAAAAATTATAATCCATCACGGCGAATGGTGGCAAAACGCCCTGTGGTGCCCGGCGATCGCTGGGGCCGTGATCCTGGAAGACCAGTCCCGGCGGGTTTTCCTGGCGGTACGCAGATAACGGGCGGCTTTATCCTATGCCACTTGGAAGCGGTTTCAGCCTCCGCATATTCTTCTTGACAAACCGATTCCAGGCTGGCATATGGGGAAAAACTAAAACAGCGTTTTGATATATGAAACAACTAACCCAATTTAATTCCATCGAAAAAGCGTTGAAAATCCTGCTGGCCTTCCAGGCCGATCACCCGTCCTGGGGCGTTCGGGAGCTCAGCGCGCAACTTGGCTTCAGCCCGGCTACCGTTCAGCGGATCCTGCAGGTCCTCAAGGCCAATGCCTTTGTGGAGCAGGACGCCGCTACCCGTCAGTATCACCTCGGTTTTGTGTATTACGGTTTTCTCCACGCGCTGAAGGGCACCTACCCGATCACCCGGGCGAGCCAGCCCTTTCTGCAGCGGCTGGTCAACCGCACCCGGGAGACCGTTCACCTCAATGTCCGCCAAGGCACCGACCGGGTGTGCATCGACAACATGGAATCCCCCCAGACACTTAAGGCTACGATGCCCATTGGCAGCCGCTCCCCCCTTTACGCCGGGGGGTCTTCCAAGTGCCTGCTGGCTTTCTGTGAGCCGGAATTCCGTGAGCAGTATCTCAAGACCCTGACCGCCATCACCCCGCTGACCCATCACACCGTGACCGATCTGGAAGCCCTGCGCATGGAACTGGCGAAAATTGCGGCGCAGGGGTATGCGGTCAGCCTGGGGGAGCGCAACCTCGGTCTGGGGTCGTTGAGCGCCCCGGTTTTCAACCATCGCGGCCAGCTCCTGGCCACGCTCAGCCTGGCCCTGCCGGAGATTCGCTACAAGGACGATCAGCACCGGGAATTCTGCCTCCAGGAACTGTGTCAGACCGCCCGGGAGTTCTCCCAGGTGATGGGGTACGATGGGGAAACGTAATGTCAGGCTATCGGCTGAAAAGGAGAAATCAATGCAGGCGAACCAAAAACCGCTGAGTGACATCACCGTCCTGGACCTTTCGCGAGTTCTGGCGGGGCCATACTGTTCCATGATGCTCGGTGATCTCGGGGCGGACGTGATCAAGGTCGAACGGCCGCGGGTGGGGGACGACACCCGCCACTGGGGGCCGCCGGAAGCCGGCGGTGAGGCGGCCTACTATCTGTGCGTCAATCGCAACAAGCGCAGCCTGACCGTCAACCTCAAGAACCCCGAGGGGCAGGCGCTGATCCGCAAACTGGCCCGCCAAAGCGATGTCGTCATCGAAAACTACATGGTCGGCACCCTGCAGCGGCTGGGGCTTGGCTATGATGACCTGCGTCGTGAAAATCCCGCCATCATTTACTGCTCAATCACCGGCTTCGGGCAGGAAGGCCCCTACAAGGATCAGCCCGGCTACGATTTTATGATTCAGGGCATGGGGGGCGTGATGAGCTTTACGGGGGCCCCGGAAGGACCGCCGATGAAGGTCGGCGTGGCGATCGTCGACATTACCACCGGGATGTTTGCCTGCAGCGCCATTCTGGCGGCCCTGCGCCACCGCGAAAAAACCGGCCAGGGCCAGTATATCGACATGGCCCTGCTGGACTCGGTGGTGGCCTGGCTGGCCAATGTGGGCAGCAATTACCTGGTTTCCGGAGCGCTTCCCAAACGCTTCGGCAACGCCCACCCCAATATTGTGCCCTACCAGCCGTTTTTAACCCAGGACGGCACCTATATTGCGCTGGCGGTGGGCAACGACCTGCAGTGGCAGAAATTCTGCGAACTGGCAGGGCTCACCGGTCTGGCCAACGACCCGCGTTATGCCACCAACCCGGAGCGGGTCAGGAACCGCGACGCGCTGATCCCCCAGGTGGCCCAGGCCATGTTGCAACGGCCGGCCGAGGAGTGGCTGGCCGAACTCGGTAGGCTGAAGATCCCCTGCGGACCGATCAACACCTTCGACAAGGTCTTTTCCGATCCCCAGTTGCTCTTCCGCGGCATGCTGGCCGAGGTGCCGCACCCCACCGCCGGGACGGTCAAAATGGTGGCCAGCCCGATGAAGCTCAGCCAAACCCCCTGCGATATCAATCGGCACCCGCCACTTCTTGGGGAGCACACCGAGGAGATTCTGCAGGAGCGTTGTGGCTTGACCACCGGCGAAATCGAAACCTTGCGGCAAAAAGGGGTGATCTGAACCCCGGCCGTCATAAAATTTAATACCCCACTTCAAGCAGGAGGACACGATGGATTTCAAGCTTTCCAAAGATCTTGAGATGTTGCGAGATGCGGTGCGGGAATTCGCCGCCAAGAAAATCGCCCCCAACGCCGATGAATGGGACGCCAAGCATTACCTGCCCTACAAGGAGGTGATGAAGCCGATGGGCGAGCTGGGCTTTTTCGGCACGGTGATCCCTGAGGAATACAACGGCGAGGATATGGGCTGGCTGGCGGCCATGATCGTCACCGAGGAGATCGCACGGGCCTCCAGCTCCCTGCGGGTGCAGGTCAACATGCAGACCCTCGGCTGCGCGTTCACCATTTACAAATATGGCAGCGAGGACCTGCGCAAGAAGTACATTCCCAAACTGGTCAGTGCCGAATACATCGGCGGGTTTGCGATCACCGAGCCGGATGCGGGCTCCGACGTCATGGCCATGCAGTCCGCCGCCGAGGACAAAGGCGATCACTGGCTCCTCAACGGCTCCAAGACCTGGATTTCAAACGCCAATGTTGCCGATGTGCTGATCTATTACGCCTACACCGACCGCTCCCAGGGCTCCCGGGGACTTTCGGCCTTCGTTCTGGAACCCAAGAACTTCAACGGGGTCAAGACCTCGGGTCTGGACAAAATGGGCTCCCATTCCAGCCCCACCGGCGAGGTTTTCCTGAGCGACACCCGCATTCCCAAGGAAAACATCCTCGGCCAGCCCGGTGACGGCGCCCGGATTGTGTTCAGCTCGCTGAACCAGACCCGTCTTTCGGCCGCTGCCGGGGCCGTCGGCCTGGCCCAGGCCTGCCTGGACACCGCCATTAAATACTGCAACGACCGCAAGCAGTTCGGCAAGCCGATCGGCACCTTTCAGATGAACCAGGACATGATCGCCCAGATGGCCACCGAAATCGAGGCCGCCCGTCTGCTGGTATACAAGGCTGCCTGGGCCAAGGATCAGGGCAATCTCAACAATGGGCTGGATGTCGCCATGGCCAAATATTTTGCCGGGGAGGCCGTCAACAAGTGCGCCAATTACGCGATGCGCATTCTGGGAGCTTACGGGTATTCCACCGAATACCCGGTAGCCCGCTTCTACCGCGACGCGCCGACCTACACCATGGTGGAAGGCTCGTCGAATATCTGCAAATGGATCATCGCTCAGGATCAACTGGGAATTCGCAAGGCCAACCGGTAGCAGCCGGCGTTTGACCGGGGGGGCGATCGCCGAGAAAGCCGCCGCTCGCGTCCCCGGTTTTCCTTTGACCCCGACAACTAGGTACCTTTGAGACGGAATCAATCGAGGAGACAGTCCAGTGAGCCAGGAGATTGTGGAAAAAACCAGGAAAGTGGCGGCCCTGTATTTTGAAGGGGTCCAAGGCGAAAAGCCCTACGAGCTGTGGAAGGCATTTGACAAGGACCTCGCCCGGGACCTGTCGCTTTTCATCACCGGGAAGATGTACGGGCGCGAGAAAATTCCGCACAAAACCCGTCAGCTGATCACCATTGCCGCCCTGACGGTGCTCTCGCGGCTGGACGAGCTCAAGCTGCACCTGCAGGCCGCCCTGAACGTGGGCTGCACCCCGCAGGAGATCGCGGAAACCATTTTTCAGACCTTCACCTACGGCGGGATGCCGGCCACCAACGCCGCGTTGAAGACCCTCAAAACGGTCCTGGAAGAGCGCGGCCAGTGGCCCTTGGCCCAATAGGGCGGCGGTCGCTTGGCTCCGCGCCGGAGAGTTGAAAGAAAAGGAGAACAGCGATGGAACAGGCAATTACCATTTTCGTCTCCGGCCTTGGCGGTGTTTTTGCCGCGATGGTGTTGCTCTACGGCGCCATTCGGTTGACCTCCCTGGTAACCGACAAGATCGGAGGCCGCAAGGAAAAGTAAATGCAAACCCTTATCGCGCTTTTCAAGACATCCGGTGTTTTCTACTTGACGCCGGGGATGCTGATCATGTGGGTCATTGCCCTGGTCCTGATCTACCTGGCGATTGCCAAGGACTACGAACCATTGCTGCTGCTGCCGATCGGATTCGGCATTCTGCTGGTCAACCTGCCGCTGACCGGCCTGATGACGCCCGGGGAGGGGTTGATCTGGCGTTTTTACCATTACGGCATCCAGTGGGAAGTGATTCCACCCCTGATTTTCCTGGGGCTGGGGGCCCTGACCGACTTTGGGCCCCTTCTGGCCAACCCGCGCCTGATTTTTCTGGGGGCCGGCGCCCAAGGTGGCGTTTACCTGACCTTTTTCGTGGCTTATGCCATGGGCTTCGATCTCAAGGAGGCGGCGACGATCGGGATTATCGGAGGGGCCGACGGCCCCACGACGATTTTTCTGGCCACCAAGCTGGCCCCCCACATGCTGGGCAGCTGCGCGGTGGCGGCCTACTCCTACATGGCGCTGGTACCCATCATTCAGCCTCCCATCATGAAGCTCCTGACCACCCGCAGCGAGCGCGTCATTCACATGCAGAAGGGGCGCAAGGTCAAACCGCTGGAGAAAATAGTGTTCCCGATCATAGGGGCGATCGTCATCATTCTGCTGGTTCCGGCATCGGCCCCCCTGGTGGCGATGTTCATGCTGGGCAACCTGTTTCGTGAGGCCAAGGTGGTCGAGCGCCTGACGCATGCCTCGCAAAACGAACTGCTCAATATCATTACAATTTTTCTGGGGCTCCCCGTGGGCGCGACCATGAATGCCGAGAGTTTTCTGCAGCCCAAAGTGATCTTCGTCTTTTTCCTGGGGCTTTTGGCCTTCATGTTCAGTACGGCCACCGGTATTCTGCTGGCCAAGCTGATGAACCTTTTTTCACGCAACAAGATCAACCCGCTGCTCGGTGCCGCCGGGGTGTCGGCGGTGCCCATGGCCGCCCGCGTGGTGCACAAGGTGGCCGCCGAGGCGGACAAGAAAAATTATCTACTCATGTACGCCATGGGCCCCAATGTTGCCGGCGTGATCGGTACCGCGGTGGCTGCCGGCATATTTTTGACGTTGCTGGGTTAGGGGGACCGTCAGCCCGCAGCATTCTGAATTCAATCGCGTTTGTAACGCTTAACTCCAAATGAGGGAGGGATCTGAAATGGCAGAAGAAATTTTAGCCCCGTTGGCGGGCAAGGTGGTTTCGGTAAACATTGCGGTCGGTGACGCCGTTGAGGAAGACGATGAGGCCCTGGTGATCGAGGCCATGAAGATGGAAACGCCGATATACATTCCCTGCAACGGGACTGTCAAGGAGGTCAGGGTCAAGCAAGGCGCCGAGGTCGAGGAAGACGATGTTCTGGCCGTGATCGAATAGTCACCGGATCGAATCACAGGAGTGAAACATGCGACCGTATTTTGAAAAAATGGCCGATTTCGGCCGTGAATTGAAAAAAGGCGCGCTCAAACGCACCGAGGAAAACCTCGCCCAGCTGAAGGCGGTGGAAGCCGAAGTGGCGCAGGCCGTCGAGAACGTCAAAAACGCCGGTTTCCCCACCGAGAAGATCAACGCCCGCGGTCAGATGACCGTCTGGCAGCGTCTGGACTACCTGGTGGAACCCGGTACGTGGTGCCCGCTGCACACGCTCTTCAACCCCCTGGACAACGAGGAGGGCACCACCAATGTGGTTGACGGCCTGGGCAAAATCTCAGGTAAATGGGCCGTAATTGTCGGCTTCGACAACAAGGTGATGGCCGGCGCTTGGCTGGCGGGCCAGTCCGAGAACATCCTGCGAATAACCGACCTGGCCAAACGCCTCAACCTGCCGCTGGTCTGGCTGGTGAACTGCAGCGGCGCCAAACTGCCGGAGCAGGAGAAATTCTACGCCAACCGGCGCGGCGCCGGGACCCCGTTTTTCCGGCATGCGGAGCTCGAGCAGATGGGAATTCCGGTCCTGGCGGGAATTTACGGCACCAACCCGGCCGGCGGCGGCTACCAGGGGGTCAGCCCCACGATTCTTTTTGCCCACAAAAACTGCAACATCGCCGTGGGCGGCGCCGGCATCGTTTCCGGGATGGCCCCCAAAGGCGGCTTTGACACCGAAATGGCCGAGACCCTGATCGAAAAGGCAAAACATTTCAAGGCCAAACCGCCCGGATCGGTCAAGATCCATTACGACCAAACCGGGTTTTTCCGCTATGTTTACGAAGAGGAGCAAGGGGTGCTCGACGGTCTGAAGGAGTTCATGGCCGACATGCCGGCCTACCATCCCAAGTTTTTCCGGGTGGCGGAGCCCAAGGCGCCCCGGTTCCCGGTGGAGGACCTCTACCGCCTGCTGCCCCTCGACCCCAAAAAAGTCTACGATTTCGAGGAGGTCCTGGCACGCCTGGTGGACGGCAGCGAGCATCTGGAATTTCGGCCCGACTACGGCCCCGAGGTCTATACCGGCCTTTGCAAAATCGACGGCTTTCTGTTGGGCTGCATCGGCAACCGCCAAGGCTACCTCGGCAAGGGCTACCCGGAATATGCCGATTACCCCGGCATCGGTGGTAAGCTCTATCGCCAGGGGCTGATCAAGATGAACGAGTTCGTGACCCTTTGCGGCCGCGACCGCATTCCCATCGTCTGGTTGCAGGACACCTCCGGCATCGATGTCGGCGACGTTGCCGAAAAAGCCGAACTGCTGGGATTGGGGCAATCTCTGATCTACTCGATCCAGCAGACCGATGTCCCCATGATGCTGATCGTCCTGCGCAAGGGCTCGGCGGCGGCGCACTACGTGATGGGCGGCCCGACCGCCAACCGCCACAATGCCTTTTCCCTGGGAACGGCGGCCTCGGAAATCTACGTGATGCACGGCGAGACCGCGGCGGTGGCCACCTACGCCCGCCGCCTGGTGAAGGAAAAAGAGGCGGGGCGGCCGCTGGCGTCGGTGATCGAGAAGATGAACCAGCTGGCCCAGGATTACTATGACAAGTCCCGGCCGCTGTTCTGCGCCAAGACCGGTATGCTGGACGAGATCGTTCCGATCTCCGATCTGCGAGGCTACCTGGTGGCCTTTGCCGGGGCGGTCTACCAGAATCCCCGCTCCATCTGTCCCCAGCACCACATGCTGCTGCCCAGAATCATCAAGGGCTGACACCGGCAGACGGGGCCCCGCTGGCCCAGGGCCCCGTCTTGAATTTTTTCAATCATTCCCTCCGGCGGCGAAGCTTTTTGCTGCCACCCGCCTGCAACTCAGAGCACCGGTTCCGGGAGCCGTGCCGCCGCACTGCAAAGCTTGAGGCTGGGCATGACGGTGTTGCGGCCGGCGGCTTTGGCCTTGTACAGCATGGTGTCGGCTTCCCTGAGAAACCCCGTTTCATCGAGATCCTGGCGGATCGCGGAAACCCCGAAACTGGCGGTCACCGAAAGGCTGCGGCCATCGGGCAGCCCGACCACCAGGTTTTCAATTTTGGCCCGCAGCCGTTCGGCCAGTTCCATGGCACGCAATTTTTTGGTTTCCGGAAGGATCACCACAAATTCCTCGCCGCCGTAGCGGGCCAGATAATCCCCTTTGCGGATGGAGCCGAGGACGGTCTCGGCCACTTGCTGCAGGACGCGGTCCCCGGCCTGGTGGCCGTAGCGGTCATTGACCTGTTTGAAGTGGTCGAGGTCGAACATGATCAGGGAAACCTCCTGGCCGTAGCGGTGGGCATTGGCCACCTGATGGGTAAGCTGGCGGTCAAGGACCCGGCGATTGTAGCAGTTGGTCAACGGATCGACCGCCGCCGCATTTTCCAGATGTTTGACGGTCATCAGGTTCGACAGGGCAATGCCCAGGGTCTTGACCAGGGTCTGCAGGATTTCCTGGTGGTAGACGAACATCCGCCGCTCGGGCAGCACGTAAAGCCGCGCAGCGCATTCGCCGTCCAACAGCACGTAGGACAGGAGGTCGGCGGCGTTGAAGGTGACCAAGGCGGAAAGGGCTTCCGGTTCCTGTCGCAGCAGGCAGACGTCCAGGTTGTCGGTCTGACTGAAATCCTTTCGCAAAATGTTTTTAAGCGCCGACCGGCTCACCCGGGGGTCGACCCAGGCGGTGAGCTTTTCCGCATCCTGAATCGCGAAGGCAAACATTTTGTAGTTTAAAAGCGCTTTCAGACACCCCCCGACCTCCAGCAGGATGCCCTCCAGGTTGCGGGTCTGGTTGATCTTCAAAATGTAGTGGTTCAGGACCTTGTAATCCGAGCCTTTTTTTGCGCCCCAAACGAGGTTCAGCAGCGCCAAGGCGCGGTTGTGAAACGATCTGGTCGGTTGATTTTGCACGGCCCCTTATCCTTCCTCAGATGAGTGCCAACGGCGTGTCGGAAATCCAAGCATTTAGCGTGCCAAAAAATAACTATTTGAATTTGTGAGAAATTAAAAATTTTTGGGGCAATTGGGCTGCAAAACCTGCCCCTGTGGGTGCGTGGCGCATCCGTTTGACGGGTAAAATGTTCAGGGTGGACGCTGACGGCTCTCTGCCGACACTGGCCGGTAAAACGCCCGGGGTCGGGTGCTGGAAGGCCAAGGGGGATGACGCGGGGTGGGCGTCAAGATGTTGACGAAAGGCTGGCCGGGCCGCTTGGCACGCCGTCGGCAGGTGCGGTTGGAAACCGGGCGCTCTGCATTGATTTGCGAAGGTTGACAACTATTTGAAAGGTTCTTAAGATCTGGGTGCGGAATTTTGCGGGGGCAGGTTGCCCTCAAATTCCGCTTCCTTTAGTGACCCTCACCGAAGTGCTTGCTGAAACGGTCCGCCAAAAGGCGTATCAGAGGAGAATAGTCCATGGCCTTTGAAACCAAAGAAGAAGTTCTCGAAAAAATCATGAACCAAGAAAAACCCAAGTGCCCCAATTGCGGCAAAGAAATGAGCATCTGGGAGGTCCCGTTGGTGGCGTTTGGTGATGGGCTCGGCTGGGGGGTGCCCTTCCTGTTCGTCTGTTTCAACGACGACTGCCCGACTTATAAAAGCGGCTGGGAACATATGAAAGAAACCTACGGCTCCAACTCTTCTTACCGGACCATGTGTTATCCCGGGCAGGGGCCTGCCAGTTATGAATGCATGCCGGTTTTCAGCTCCATGGGCGGGCAAGGGCAGGTGGTCGACGAAGAACTCCAGGCGCAGCAGGAGGCCCTCAAGGAGTCCATCAAGCGCGGGTTTTCGATATTGGCCGGATGCTATACGTCAAAGGATTGGGTGGCGGTTTCGCGCATTCTACTGGACCCCACCGAACCGGCGCGGGTGCGGGTCAAGGCGGCCGAGATGATCGGCGATTTTGGTGAGCTGGAGGTGGTGGAACCCCTTCGAAATCTGAAATTTGGAAACGAGATTTTACAGAAAAAAGTCGACAGTGCCATCGATCAGATTCACCAGCGGTTTTTTACCCGTGAATGTCCGTTCTGCGCCGAAATCATCAAGAAAAGAGCCCAGGTCTGCAAGCACTGCGGCAAGGAGGTGGCCGGTCTGTAGGCCGGCCGCAGCCCCCGCCGGCGGATTGCCGGTATTCAAATCCTGACCGGCCGCAAAACATTGACCCGCATCGTGTCGTAAGATCTGAAGATCAGCGCCTCACGCTCTCGCCTTTCAGCGGGCAGCGGCTGAAGCGGAGCAGATTGCAGGTGATCCCGGGCCGCCGTTTTGGAAGGAATGGCGGCCATCGTTTTGCCGGTCCGTCGGCCTGAAACCGTATCGATCACAACAGCCGTTGAACCGTCGCAGACCACCGCCAGCGGCAGCTGCCGGCGGTCGATGAGACGGGCGGCGGCCGTGATTTCACGCTCCCACGAGCCCAGGGATCCGGCGGCGCACTTGACGGCCATGAAGCGCGTGCCGTCAACGCTGACCACCAGATCGACCGTGGACCGGTAGTGTTCGCCCTGCACCGTCAATTCGAAATCGAAGTCTACCGCGATATCGCTCTTGGCGAAGCCTTTCTCGGTCACCAGGAAGCGCTCCACCGCCTGACGGTTGCGCTCGGCCCCGATGTCGCCGACCGTTTGGCCGGTCACGAAGTCGACCAGCGTTTCAACAGACCCGTCGATTTCTTTCATTCTTCGCTACCTCCTGCGCCCCTTACTGCCCTTTCCGGGAAAGCCCCCGGGTTTTACGGATTCAAAAGCGAGTGGCCGGTCATTTCCGGCGGCCGGTCTATCCCCAGGATGCTCAGAAGGGTTGGGGCGATATCCGCCAGGCATCCCGGCCGCAGCCCGGCAGTGCGCCGCTGGTCGTCAATCAAAATGAAAGGTACCGGGTTGAGGGTGTGGGCCGTATGGACGCTGCCATCGGCATTGGCCATCAGCTCTGCGTTGCCGTGATCGGCCGTCAGCAGCACCGCTCCGCCGGCCGACCTGACCGCATCCACGATTTTACCCACGCAGGCATCAACCGTTTCACAGGCCTTGATCGCAGCAGGCAGCACCCCCGTATGCCCCACCATGTCCATGTTGGCAAAATTAAGGACGATCACGTCATGGCGCCCGCCGGCGATCTGCGCCAGGACCTCGCGGGTGACGGCGGGAGCGCTCATTTCCGGCTTCAGATCGTAGGTCGGCACCTCCTTGGGGGAGGGTACCAGGTGGCGGTCTTCACCGGCAAAGGGCGTTTCGTCACCGCCGTTGAAAAAGTACGTCACGTGGGCATACTTTTCGGTTTCCGCGATCCGCAGTTGGGTCAACCCGGCACGGCTGAGGACTTCGCCCAGGACCCCGCGGATTTTTTCGGGTGCGAAAATCACCGGCAGGCCGAAGGATTCGTCGTAGCGGGTCATGCAGGCATAGCCGCATAAGCCCGGCAGAGGGCGGCGCTCGAAGAAGTCGAATGCGGGGTCGGTAAAGGCCCGGGTGATCTGCCGCGCCCGGTCGGCCCGGAAGTTAAAAAAAAGCAGACCGTCACCGTCGGCAACCAGCCCCCGGGGGCGACCGTCCGGGTCGGTCAGGACGATGGGGCGGACAAATTCGTCTGTTTCAGTCGCTTCATAGGATTGGCGAACGGCTGTGAGCGGATCCGTGGCGGGGCGCCCCTCGCCGGCGGTATACAGGTGGAAAGCGGTCCGTGTGCGCTCCCAGCGGTTGTCGCGGTCCATGGCGTAAAAGCGGCCGCAGACCGTGGCTATGGTTCCGCAGGCGTGCTGGTCGATATGCGCCTGAAGTTGGCCCAGGTAGCCGATGCCACTGTCCGGCGGGGTGTCCCGGCCGTCCAGGATGGCGTGGACGAAAACCTTTTGTAGCCCATGCTCCCTGGCGGTTTCCAGCAGCGCCAGAAGGTGTCGCAACTGGCTGTGGACGCCGCCGTCGGATACCAGCCCCATCAGGTGCAGGGCGCTGCCGCGGGTCCGGATGCGGTCGAAGAGGTCCAGTATGACCGGATTGCGGCCCAGTTCGCCGGTTTGGACGGCCCGGTCGATGCGCAGCAGGTCCTGGTAGACCACGCGGCCGGCCCCGATGTTGAGATGGCCCACCTCGGAATTGCCCATGATGCCGGCGGGAAGGCCCACGGCTTCGCCGGCGCACTGCAGCTGGGTGTGGGGGTAGGCGGCCCGGAGGGCCGCCAGATTCGGTGTTCTGGCCAGGGCGACCGCATTGCCGGTGGTTTCCGGGCCAATTCCCCAGCCGTCCAGGATCATCAGCAGGCACGGTTTCGGTCTATTCATGACGCACCTCCCTTGCCACCTCGGTCGTCGCGATGCCCAGCAGGGTTTCGGTTTTAAGGCGCGGGGCATCGGCCCACAACCCCTCCAGATCGTAAAAAAGTCGAACCGGTTCGTAAAAGACATGGATTATCACGTAACCATAGTCCATCAGCACCCAATGGCCTTCCCGGGCCCCTTCCACGCTCAGCGGACGAATGCCCGCGGTTTTCAGTTCCCGCTGAACATGGTCGGCAATGGCGCTGACCTGGCGGTTGGATTTGCCGCTGCAGATAATGAAATAATCGGCCAGAGACGTCAGCTCGTGAACATCCAAGACCACGACGCCGACTGCCTTGCGGGCCAGAATGACCTTTACGAAAAGGCCGATATGCGTGTCCTGTTCAACCGTCATTGATAAAGTCCTCTTCGTTTGATGTAGGCTTCTACCCGTTCGGGCACCAGGTAGCGGATCGAGCGTCCCTGTCGCAGGGCGGCCCGGATGCGGGTGGAGGAAATGTTCAAAAGGGTCACGTCCATGAAGTAGACCGGCTGGAAGTTGACACCCTCGACCCGGTCGGGCGCGGGCCGCAAACCGTAAGACGGCGAGATTGCCGCCTGGAGCAGCGCCTCGACCCGCTTGAATGTCTGCACCCCGGTGCCCGCTGCCGCTTCGGGCCGGATCATGACGATGAAGGGCGTCAAGGCGAACAGATCCCGGAAGGCCTTCCAGGCGTCGATTTCCAGAAAGGCGTCCAGGCCCACCAACAGGAAAAGCTGGGTATCGGATGGAAATTCGCGTTTGAAGAACTGCACCGTGTCGATCGTGTAGGATGGGCCCCTGCGCTTGATTTCAACGTCCGACACGCTGAAACCGGTGTGCGCCAGGGTGGCCAGGCGGATCATGGTCAGGCGGTCCGTGGCACTGGCGAGAACATCCGGCTGCTTGTGGGGCGGAAGAGACGAGGGGATCAGCAGGATCCGCTGCAGGTTGAATGCTTCGAGCACTTCCTGGGCGGACCGCAGGTGCCCCAGGTGGATCGGGTTGAAGGTTCCTCCGAAAAGGCCGATGCGGTTCACCAAAACCCCTTATTTTTCCGATTTGCCGGACGGTGGCCGATCTCTGTGCTGCAATTCATTGGCAGGCCGCGGCGCGGTTCGCAGCGTTCGGGGTCCGGCAGGGCGTTTTCCGGTTCGGCAAGTGGTTTTTAGAGAACGGATTCTCCGGTTAACGCCAGGTTGTCGCGGTGAATGACTTCATCGTAGGGTTTGTAGCCGAGCACCGATTTGATCCGATTGGAGCGCAGTCCCATGATTTTGCGGATGTCGGCGGAGTTGTAGTTGACCAGGCCGATCCCCAGGACATCGCTGTTGCCGCGCTTGAATTCCACCGGCGCACCGATGCCGAATTCGCCCTCAACGGCGACGATGCCGCTGGGCAGGAGGCTTTTGCCTTTGCGAAGGACCGCCTCTTGCGCGCCGGCGTCGATCTGCAGCGCCCCCTGGGGTTTGAGGTTGAAGCCGATCCAGCATTTGCGGCTGGTCAGCTTCTCCTCTTTGGGAACAAAGAAGGTGCCGTGGGCTTCCCCGGCGAAAAGCGCCAACAAGATGTCGGGTTTTTCACCGCGGGCGATGACCATGGGTACCCCGGCGGTCGTAAGCTTGCGGGCCGCCTTGATTTTGCTGAGCATGCCTCCGGTGCCGAGGGCGCCGGGAATGCCGCTGGCAAATTTTTCGATCTCGCGACTGAAGTTGCTCACCTGGGAAATGAGGGTGGCATCCCGGTTGCACCGCGGGTCCTTGTCGTAGAGACCGTCGATGTCGGTGAGGTTGATCAGAATATCCGCATTCATCAGGAGCGTGATCATGGCGGCCAGGTTGTCGTTGTCGCCAAACTGGATTTCCTGAACCATCACCGTGTCGTTTTCGTTCACGATCGGAATGATCTGCCAGTCGAGAAGGGTATTGATGGTGTTGCGGGCGTTCAGGTGGCGTTTGCGGTTGGCCAGGCCGTCGCTGGTCAACAGGATCTGGGCCACTTTTTTGTTGTCCTTTTCAAAGGCTTTTTCATATTCGCGGATCAGGGTGGCCTGTCCCACGGCGGCAATCGCCTGGCGTTCGGGAATCGCTTCGGGGCGCCGCGAGAGGCCCACCTTCTTCATGCCGGAGGCCATCGCGCCCGACGAAACCAGGATGATTTCCAGACCACGGTTGCTGAGCTGACTGATCTGATGGCTGATGGCATGCATGGCCCTGAGATTCAGGCCATTGTCTTCCGTCAGCACATTGCTGCCGACTTTGATGACGATGCGCTTGGCCCGGTCAAAACACGCTTTACGGTAACTGTTCATCGCATTTGTCCAGAAGGGAGACGATCTTGGATTTAAGCGGCGTGAGACCCTCGCCGGTCACAGCTGAGATCGACAGGGTCTCAATTTCGGGCAGGGCTTGCTGGAAAGTCGTGGCGTTTTGCTCGGCCCCCGGCAGGTCCAGCTTGTTGAGCACGACGATCTGGGGTTTGGCTCCAAGCTCGGGCTTGTAGGACCGCAATTCCGCGTTGATGGCGTGGTAATCCCGCAGCGGTTGCTGGGGATCGATGGTGCTGGCGTCGATCAGGTGAACGAGGAGACGGGTGCGTTCAATGTGCCGCAGAAACTGAATGCCCAATCCGGCGCCCTGATGCGCCCCTTCAATCAGCCCCGGGATGTCCGCAACCACAAAAGGGGCGCCCCACCCGGTGGCGACGACTCCTAAGTTGGGCGCCAGCGTGGTGAAAGGGTAGCTGCCGGTTTTGGGGTGTGCGGCTGAAATGGCGCCGATAAGGGTGGATTTGCCGGCGTTGGGCAGGCCGATGATGCCCACGTCGGCCAGAAGCTTGAGTTCCAGCCTGAGCTGGCGGGCTTCGCCGGGCTCCCCGGGCTGGGCGAAGCGGGGTGCCCGGTTGGTGGCGGTTGCAAACCGTTTGTTGCCGCGCCCGCCGCGCCCGCCCTGGGCGACCAGGAAGCTCTCGCCTTCGGTGGTCAAATCTTTTAGAAGTGCCCCCGTTTCGGCATCGTATACAAGGGTTCCAGGCGGAAGCTCGATAATGAGCAGGGGGCCGTTTTTTCCGGTCTTCTGCGCGCCCTGGCCGCCGGCGCCGTTGGTGGCTTTAAAGCTGTGCTGGTACTGAAAATGGTGGAGCGTCCGTTTGCGGGAGGTGGCCACAAGCAGGACATCGCCGCCGTTTCCGCCGTCGCCGCCATCCGGTCCCCCGCGGGGGATGAATCGTTCCCGGCGAAAGCTGACACAGCCGCGTCCGCCATCTCCGGACTGAACGGTAATCGTTGCCTCGTCAATGAATTTCAATCTGCGTAAACGCTGACCTTTTTGCGGGAGCGACCCAAACGCTCGTAGGTTACAACCCCGTCAATTTTGGCGAAAAGGGTGAAATCCCTGCCCATGCCAACATTTGATCCGGGGTGAATCTTGGTGCCCACCTGGCGCACCAGAATGTTGCCTGCCCTGACCGCCTGGCCGCCGAAACGCTTGACGCCGCGCCGCTGACCGGCGCTGTCACGACCGTTTTTGGAGCTGCCCCCTGCTTTTTTATGTGCCATTGCGAAACTCCTTCAAGAAATAAGCCTGACCCTGGTCCACGATCGGACGCAGTTTTGGCCTAAAATAAGGTTTTTAACCCCAAGGACGGATTCGGTGAGAATGCCGACGGTTAGATCTCGATGCGGTCGATTTTTACCGCGCTAAAGGGCTGCCGGTGCCCCATTCTGCGGCGATACCCTTTGCGGCGTTTGAACTTGAAGACCAGCACCTTGGGAGACTTGGCCTGCTCGACGATGTGGCCGTGAACGGCGGCGTTCTCGAGAAGCGGCTGGCCGATCCGGACGGTCTCACCGTCGGAATACATCAAAACGTCAAACGTTACGGGCGTTCCCACCTCGCCGGGCAGTTTTTCAACCCGCAAGGTGTCGCCCGGCTGGGTTCTATATTGCTTTCCGCCTGAATTCACCACAGCGTACATTGGCTTGACCCTCCTTTATTTCTCTGGGATACCTGTAAAACATGTTTAACAGGCTGATTTTATCCATTCAAACTTGACGATGCGCTTAAAAGCCCCAAATAATAATTAATTCCGAAATTTTGTCAAGAAAAATTTTATGAAGCCGGCCTGCCGCACCCCAATCCGGTGGCTGCACGAAAAGGAGTCAAGAATGGACACATTTTCCAGCTTTGAAGCTCAGCAGTACGATTCTCGCGGGATTCGCGCGGCTTCCCTGACATTGGTCGGGGAGGCACCACTTCTGATACGGGTCCAGGGGCACCGGTTATCCCTGGGGATGCGCACGCCGGGGGAGGAGATCCCCCAGGCGGCCGGTTTCTGCCTGGCCGAGGGGATTGTCGATGCCGCAGGGGATATCACCGGTCTGGCCTATGCCCAAAATGGGGCGGATGCGATCGTGGACGTTACCCTGAGCGCGGCCCGCTGGGCGGGCGTGGCCGAACGCTTTGAAGCGCAGGGCGGTGCACGGGCCTTGATGGCCCAGGTGGACAGCGACCGCCTGGTCGCTGCCCTTGCCGACATAGTGCCGCCGTTTTGCGGCCCTGGTGATGCCCTGGACGGACGACTCGCCCTGGACTGCCTGCAGCGGCTTGACGAATTGCAGCCCCTGCGGGCCAAGACGCGCGCGGCGCATGCCGCCGCCGTGTTTCGTTCCGATCTGACCCTTTTGACCGCATCGGAGGATGTCGGGCGGCACAATGCGGTGGACAAGGCCGTTGGTCGGCTCTTGCTGGACGGCACGCTGAGAGCTGCCGCGCTGTTGGTGCTCTCCTCCCGGATCAGCTTTGATCTGGTTCAGAAGGCGGCCCGCGCCGGGGTGGCTGCCATTTTTTCGATGTCCCGCCCCACCCGTCTGGCGGTCCAAACCGCTTTGCGCCTGAACATGACCCTTGCCTGCCTGGCGCGACCGGACGGTTTGCTGGTTTTTTGCGGGAAAGAGCGCATCGGGTGGTAATAGAACGTCAACTGCCAATCCCCGTAGGTATGGCATTTTTCGAAGATCACAGCCGGTTTTAGATCCCGCCGGCTGCGAGAAGCGCAGGGCAGCCCGAAGGGCCCCGGGACGCGGGCGGCTTCTTTTGGTTCGTTTTCTTGTCCGCACAAGAAAATGAACGCAGACCAATGGGAGTGCTAAATCCGGTCCATTTCTAAAGTGCCCACCAAAGTTCCTTTCTGACAAACACCGCACGGCGGGGTAAAATGCTCTTTAAGCTCGATCCTGAACGTTAAAGGGGCGATCCCCAGTGGATCGCCCCTTTGGACTAAGCCGGTTTGAAAGGGCTCGGGATTACCCGGCGACCTCTTCCTTGACCGAAATCGCCATTTTGAAAAGCGCCGTCAAGACCAGGGCGCCCATGGCGTAGATGCCCAGGGTGATCAGGATCTCGGGGATGGTCGGCGCGTACTCGTTGACATGGTGCAGCGGCGAGGGCACAAACCCGCCCGAAATCATGCCGAGCCCCTTGTCGATCCAGGTCCCTACGAAAACCGCGACGCAGGCCACCGCCAGGACCCCTTCCTGCTTGCGGGTGACCGGATTGACCAGCAGGATGATGCTCACCGCCATCAGCCCCATGGAGGTCCACATCCAGGGCACCAGCGCCCCTTTGCCGTGCAGGCCGACGAAAAGGTATTTGATGTGCGCCGTGTGTTCGGGGATGTTGCTGTAGAAGACCACGAACACCTCGCAGAGAAAGAAAAAGACGTTGATGCAGATGGCGTAGGCCACGATTTTGGCCAGGGACTGGATTTGCTCCCGACCGGGGTCAAAGCGGGTCAACTTGCGCACCACCAGGCAGAGCAGGATCAGGAGGGCCGGTCCGGCGGCGAAAGCCGACGACAAAAAGCGCGGCGCCAGGATGGCCGTCATCCAGAAGCCTCTGCCGGGCAGACCGCTGTAAAGGTAGGCCGTGACCGTGTGGATGCTGATCGCCCAGGGGATCGAAAGCAGAATGAACGGTTTGAGCCAGAACGGGTAGGAGGTGCCGTTGCGCTCCGCTTCCAGGACGTTCCAGCCCACGACGATGTTCAGAAAAAGGTAGCCGTTGAGGACGATCATGTCCCAGAACAGGACCGACCGGGGCGAGGGGTAAAAAATGACGTTCAGCATCCGCATGGGCTGGCCCAGGTCCACCAGGATCAGCAGCAGGCACATCACCAGCGACGCCACCGCCAGGAATTCCCCCAGAATCGTGATTTTACCGAAGGCCTTGTAGTCGTGCAGATAGTAGGGCAAAACGACCATCACGCCGCCGGCGGCCACCCCGACCAGGTAGGTAAAATTGGCGATGTAGAAACCCCAGGACACATCCCGGCTCATGCCGGTAATCCCGAGGCCGAAGTTCAGCTGTTGCAGGTAAACCAGGAAACCCACCCCGACCATTGCGGTCAGCAGGGCCATCCACCCCCAGTATCTCTTGCTGCCTTTTATCGCGAGTTCAAGCATGTTCACCTCACACGATGTAATAGACGCTGGGACCGGTGCCCAGGTTCTGTTTACGGCGAATCGTATAGTTTTCCCTCAAGGCCTTGCGCACTTCCGATTTATCGTCGTCAAGATCGCCGAAAATCAGGATGCCGTTGGAGGCCTCCACGCAGGCCGGCAGTTTGCCCTCTGCCAGGCGTTCGGCGCAGAAGCTGCACTTTTCGACAACGCCTTTCATCCGGGTGGGGAATTCCAGGTTGGTTTCCTTGATGAACGGCCGCGGGTCGCGGAAATTGAAGCTGCGCGCACCGTACGGGCAGGCCGCCATGCAGAAACGGCAGCCGATGCAGCGGTGAAAATCCATCATCACGACGCCGTCGGATTCCCGTTTGAAGGTCGCCTGGGTGGGGCATGCGCGACAGCAGGGCGGATCCTCGCAATGGTTGCAGAGCACGGGCAGCACTATGTGCTCAAGGCGTTCGTTGAGAAAATTGGTTTCTTTCTCGGGAAAGGCGTTGTGGTAGGCTTCCCCCCAGATCCACTTGATTTCGTGGTTTTCGGTTTCAAGTTTCGGAATATTGTGGATCTTGTTGCAGGCCGCGATCATCGGGTTGAGATCTTCCGACGAGTGGATTTTGCGGGTGTCGATCACCATTCCCCAGTGGGTGGCCTTCAACGCCTTTTCGCCTTGGATCATCTGGGGCGTTTGCAAGGCCTGCTCTTTCGAAAAAGCGTCCAGCACCGGGCTGGCACCCAGGCCCAGCGCCGAAATGCCTGCGATCTTCAGGAAATTTCTTCTGCTGTCTTCCATTACTTGTTCTCCTTCGGATTATCGATATGGCAGTCCCAGCAGTAAGGGCTTACCGAGGCATAATTGTGACACCTGTCGCAAAACTCGGCTTTGTTGGAGTGGCAATCCAAACAGGTGTTGGAAAGGCTCATGTTGAACTGTTTGCCCTGCTCGTTGACGTAGATCCGCCGTCCGTCGCGGGTGACGGTATCCCGCCAGACGTCCAGCAGCTGCTGGTGTTCCACTTTCATGAGGGCCGTGGGGCGCACGCACTCCTTGGCCGCCAGGGCTTTGGGCGTCAGGATCACCTCCGGCGGCGGGGCGGCCTTGCCCAGGTTGAACCAGAAGGGAAAGGTCATGAGCACCACGAATATCGCTAATCCGGCGATGATATACTTTTTGTCATTCATTCGCGTCATCCTCCGTTCCCGGCAGCGGTTCGCCGCGCAGGTCTGTCTCTCGGTCATTTTCTCCCGGCAGAATCAAGGCGTTGGCGACCAGTTCATGAAGGCCGGTGACACTCACCTCCGGCACCCAGTACTCCATCAGGGGTGGCAGGACCGCGCGGTCGATGGCGCACACGCAGGCCAGCATGTTGACCCCGTGCTTTTTGTGGACGTGCTTGACCGCATTGGCGCGGGGCAGGCCGCCGGCCATCCGCAGTTCCATGTCCTCGCCGGCGTTCAGGCCCGCACCGCTGCCGCAGCAGAAGGTCTGCTCGCGGATGGTGCCGGCCGGCATTTCATAGAAATGGTTGCAGACGTTGTTGATGACGTAGCGGGGTTCATCCAGCAGCCCCATACCGCGGGAGGGGTTGCAGGAGTCGTGAAAGGTGACCTTGAGGTGGTCGTTGCGCCGGAGGTCCAGGTCCAGCTTGCCGTGTTTGATGAGGTCGGCGGTGAACTCGGCGATGTGAACCATTTTGGTGGACTTGGCGTTTTCGAACTTGGTGCCGGTAATCGGAGAGACGGGTTCCTCCAGGAAATCGGCCGGCCCGTTCATGGTGTCCATGTACTGGTTGATGACGCGCCACATGTGGCCGCACTCGCCACCAAGGATCCACTTGACCCCCAGGCGTTTGGCTTCCAGGTACATCTTGGCGTTCAGCCGTTTCATGGTTTCATGGGAGGTGAAAAAGCCGAAGTTGCCGCCCTCGGACGCGTAGGTGCTCCAGGTGACGTCAAACCCGTATTTTTCCTTCAGGAAGTGGAAGAGGATCATGTACCCCATACAGGTGTAGGTCCCCGGGTCGGCGAAGACGTCGCCCGACGGGGTGATGAACAGGATGTCGGCGCCTTTCTTGTTGAATTGGGGCGCCACCCGTACTCCGGTGACTTCCTCGATGTCATCGACGAAGAACTCGAGCATGTCCTTGAAGGCATGCGGCTGGATGCCGAGATGGTTGCCGGTGCGGTAGCAGTTGGCCACCGGGGTGGCGATCCAGTCGATGTTCAGGCCCAGCAGGTTGAGCAGCTCCCGGCCGATGATGGTGATTTCGGCGGTGTCGATGCCGTAGGGGCAGAAAACCGAACAGCGGCGGCATTCGGTGCACTGGAAGAAATAGTACCACCACTCCTTGAGGACCCCCAGGGTCATCGGGCGCGCGCCGATCTGTTTGCCGAAGCCCGCCTTGGCGAGGATTTTGCCGGCAGTGGTGAAATCGTTGCGGTAGACCGAGCGCAGAAGCTCGGCTCGCAGGACCGGCATGTTTTTGGGGTCCCCGGTGCCCAGGAAAAAGTGGCATTTATCGGCGCAGGCCCCGCAGCGGACACAGATGTCCATGAAGATCTTGAAGCTGCGGAAGCGCTCCAGGCGCTCCTTGAGGCCCTCGTGGATGATCTGCTGCCAGTTTTCCGGCAGGTGCCAGTCGTCGTCCAGCGGGTTCCATGGCCGGGCGTAGGGCAGGCTCAGGGTCTCGACGCTCTTGGGGTTGGACGCATAGCAGTAAATACCCTTGCGGATGTCGAGCGGGGCGTCCATCCAGCCGGTCAGCTTGGGCGGCTTGTGGTCGATCTGGGTGAAGAATTCATCTGATTTCGGAAGATCACTCATTACTTACTCCTTTTCCTCTGGCGCCTGGGGTTCCGGCTGTTTGTCCACCGGCAGACCGGCCTCGATCATTTTCTCACGGAATTCGTCTTCGTAGGCCTCATAGGTATGAATTTTGACCGGGTAGTTCCACGGATTGACATGCCGTCGGGCGCGTGTGTCGGTGGGCAGGTTGCGGGTCGGGCTGAGAAAAACGCCGCCCAGGTGCATCAGCTTGCTGAAGGGAAAATATGCCAGAAGAACGCTGACAAAGAACAGGTGGGCGTAGAAGATGCCGCCGATGCCTTCGGGGATCGTGGGGTGGAAGGTCACCAGGCCCATGGTCAGTTCCTTGGCCGCCACCACGTCCACTTTGGTGAAGTAACGCATCAGGATCCCGGTGAGCGCGATGCCGCCGATCAGGAACAGCGGAAAGTAGTCCGATGCCAGCGAGATGTACTTGACGTTGGGGATGAAGATGCGCCGTAGAAAGAGGTAGAGCACCGCGGCCAGGAGGACGACGCCCGAGAGGTAGACCACCGGCAGCCCGAACTGGAAGAAGGCATCCACCCGTTCCAGCAGGCCGACAAAGGCCGGTACCGGTTCGGTGAACAGGCGCAGGTGACGGATCAACACCGTCAGGAAAGTGTAGTGAAAGGCGAGTGCACCGATCCACAGAAAGATTTCCAGTTTGTACTGGAGCCGGTCGCCGTCTTTTTTGGCCGCCCGCGTGTTGCGGAAAAGCGAACGGAAAAGGATGATTTCAAAAAACATCCGGGCGATGACGCCCCAGGTGGTGCTGGGGTTGTCGATCTTGTTCTGCTTGATCCAGGGCAGCGACATCTGCTGGCCGCAGGTGGTCGGAATCCGGAATGGAACCGCCGAGCGGCTCCAGCCCATCACCCGGTTGAAAAAACCGGCCACGAAGGCGACGAAGGCCACGTAGGGGATGATGATTCCAAAAAGCGTCTGCCCGCCCGGGACCTTGACGCCCAGATAGGCCAGTGCGAAGAGCAGCAGGACTGCTACGAGGGAAAATAGATAATTCACATTCATTTAGCGTAACCTCTCTCCCTTGCCCCCGGTATGGCACTCGGCGCGCCCGCGCGTTTGTCGGCCGAAAGGGCCTTGGCTGGAACCGTGCCGGCACCCTTTATCCCATGGGAGGGGCCGCCGCGACGCCAAACGCCGGATATCCTCTGCCGTACCGTGAGCCTCCTGAAAAATTAAACGTTAACATCCCAGGGAACCGGTTTAATTTTCCGGGTCCTCTTTGATCAAGCCCGCTCTTTCGAATGCACGGTATATGGTGTTGCGCTCAGTAGTGGCCTTTAGATGATAGATCTTTTCGCGGCATTCCATGAAAAGGTCAAACGCCAGCAGGCCGAGGGTGTCGATGCGGCTTTCGATCTCAACCAGCGCCTCTTGCAGTTGATGGGCGTAAATTTCCTTACCGTAATGACGACGGAGAACGGTTTTAAGAGAAAAGATAAAGGCAGTTGCTTGGGAAGGAGTAAACGCCTGGACCGCCCGGATACGGATCAGCGGGTCGAGAAAGGGCATCACGCTCTCGCGGTCGATGCCGTTCACGACCTGGTCGAAGAGACCTGTCAACCCGTCTCGAAAACTCATGCCGACCGGGTTGCTGAACGGATCTTGCTGTTTCTTGAGAAATTGACTGGTGTCGGGGGCGTAGGAGGCCGCCACCTCGTCAAACCACTTGGCGACGACCGCGGATTTTTTTTTCTCCAGAAAAAGCGCCAGGTTTTTTTGACTCAAAATTGCTCCAGGGTGTTAATTTTATTACAGGGGCTGCCCCCCAGGCAAAACCGACGCTGCCCGGTGGCCCGGTCTGCGCCTTGTCGCGGTGCCAAATTAAGGCAAATTCTATAATCAAGTTCAACTCCGCTGTCAAGGATAAATGGGTAAGATGACAAGTTAAATTTTGCCCTTTCGAAAAACTTTCAAAGGGTTAGGGGCGCGTCCGGGGGTCTTCTGACCATCGGTTGCCGCCGGTCAGCCGCCGCCGCCGGTCAAATCGCGATGGCGGCGGGCAAAACGGTCCGCCTCGGCCGAATTTCCCAGGGCCTTGTAGCAGGCGGCGAGGGACGCGGCCGCTTGGGGCGTGTCGGGATACTTCAGAAAGACCGCGATCGCTTCCTGCGGCCGGCCGAGGTTGATGAAGGTGATCCCCTGGCAGACGTTCAGCGCCTCGTTTTGGGGATAGTGTCGCAGCGCCCGCTCCAGCAGCGTGGCGGCGTCCCCGAAGGCCCCGGCCTTCTGGTGCAGGATCGCCCGGCCCAGAAAGGCGCGCGAGTCGGGGTGGTAGGCCAGGGCCCGATCGTAGAGTCGGGCCGCGATGCCGTCCCTGTCTACAATGGCCGCGATCCGGGCATAATCGCCGTGGCTGAAGGTCATGGCCAGGCGCGAAAGAAAATCCGCATGCAGCGGGGCGAAGCCGGGGTCTTCGAGCAGGGGGATGTTTTCGACGATCTCCGGCAGAAGGCGCTGGAACCCCTCCCGCAGCCGCCGGCCCCAGGCCTTGACCCGCTCCGGCGGCAGCGCCGGGTCGTATTCGCAGTAAAGGATGTCCTCGATGCGCTTCAGCCAGATGTCATCGGTGAGACCGAACCTGCGGCGGAAATCGGCATACAGGGCCGTTCCGGGAAAAACGTCGAGCACGTAGAAAATGACGCTGAGGGGCTTGATGGCGGCGATCAGCGCCAGGGTTTGGGCGATGCTGCGGTCGCTTTCGCCGGGGCAGCCGTAGATGAAGTAGGCCCGGCTGAAGAGGCCGTAGCGAACGGTTAAATCGAAAGCGCGAGCGATCTGGGCCGTCTCCAGGGGTTTGTTGAGGCTGCGGCGGATGGTCGCGGACCCGCTTTCCACCCCGTAGCTGATCTGGGTGCAGCCGGCCCGTCGCATCCAGGCGAGCACCTCGGGCTGGACCAGGTCGACCCGTGAAATGGCCGCCCAGTTGATGGGCAGCTTGCGCCTGATGATTTCGCGGCAGATCGCGATGACGCGCTTGGCGCTGACCATGAAGGTGTCGTCGGAGACATAGAAAAACGTCACCCCCTGGCGGTACAGCAGTTCGAGCTGGTCGACGAAATAGCGGGTCGAATGAAACCTTACCCGCCGGCCCCAGAACAGCGGTGAGCCGCAGAAGGTGCAATTGCCGCGGCAGCCGCGGGTCAGGGCCACGTGCTGAAACCGGAAATAGCGGGCCGGCTGGGGCAGGACGTCCAGGTTGCGAATGGGCCGTGGCGCCGGGTTGCAGACCACCCGTCGGCCGTCGCGCCAGGCCAGGCCCTCGACCGCTGCCAGGTCCGGGGCCGGCGTCCTTACCAGCGCCTGCACCAGGTTCAGAAAGGGGAACTCACCCTCCCCAACCACGACGTAATCGATTGCCGCAAAATGGGTCAGGAAGTGGCGCCACAGAAAGGTGGGCGTGACACCGCCGAAAACCGTGACCACGGCCGGGTTGAGGGCCTTGGCGAGGCGCGCGACCTCGATGCCGCCCCAGCGGTTGGCGTTCAGAATCGAAAAGCCGATGATGTCCGGCTGCGTGTCTTCCAGCAGGGTGCGGATCTGCTCCGGGGCTTCCTTCAGCCCCTGCAGGTTGAGAACGTCCACGGCGTGGCCGTTGGCCTTCAGGAGAGCGCCGATGTAGTAAAGCCCCATGGGCACCACATGAACGTCCTCCTCGTGGAGGCGCTCTCCGAGGCAGTAGGGATATATCAGCAGGACGTTCATCGTTGTGGTTGTCGGGGCAGGGGGACGCCACCGGATGCGCGCCCGTCGGCAGCTTGTCTGATTCGGTCGCCGCTGGCAACTGGCGGGCCCGCCGGGCTGGCGTTTGACTTTCAGCGGGGCTGTTGTTAAGGATGGCCCCCGTGACGGCCGGGACGCGTCCCCCGCGGACGGTCGCGCCGCATTTGGCCATTTCCGGAGAAGTGGACGATGGGGTTATCCCGCCGCTGGGCGATCTTTATGATCGCCTCGGCGCTTTTCGTATTTTCCCAGTTTTACCGGGCCTCCATCGCGGTCATCAGCCCGCAGCTGATGGCCGATGTCGGCCTGGATCCCCGCGGCCTGAGCCTGATGTCGGCCGCTTTTTTCTACGCCTTTGCCCTGACCCAGATACCCATCGGGTTATTTCTGGACCGCATCGGGCCCCGTCGCACCATGACCGCGCTGTCGGGGGTGGCCGTCAGCGGGGCGCTGGTCTTCGCCTGGGGAGAGTCCCTTGAAGCCCTTGTGCTGGGCCGGGTGCTGCTGGGCATCGGGATGGCCTGCAACCTGATGGGCGCCTTCAAGCTCTTGACCCTCTGGTTCAGTCCCCTGCAATTTGCGACCTTCTCGGCGCTGGTGGTTTCCATCGGGACCATCGGCAATCTCACGGCCACGACCCCGCTGGCGCTTCTGGTGGGCTGGATCGGCTGGCGCCCCACTTTTTCGGTCTTTGCGGCTCTCAACCTGGCCCTGGCCGCGGCCTTTTTCCTGGTGGTGCGGGATTGCCCGCAAACCTCCCCCGCCGCGGCCGCTGCACCCCCGCCGGCTGCCCCGCGGGTTTTTTCCGATCTTGCCCGGCTTTTCCGCGACCGCGACTACTGGATCATCTCCATCGGCACCTTCTGCCGCTACGGGATTTTTGCCGCGGTCCAGACCCTCTGGGCGGGGCCGTTTCTCATGACCGTCATGGGGCGCTCGACCCTTGTGGCGGGCAACCTCATTTTCCTGCTGAACCTCGGCATGATCCTCGGCGGGCCGGTCTGGGGGCGGCTTTCCGACACCCTTTTAAGAACCCGCAAGGGGGTTGTCATCACCGGTTTGGTCTGCCTGGCGGCGGATATCGGCGCCCTGGCGGTCCTGCCGGCGGGTGCCGGGACGGGGCTTCTGGCGGCGCTTTTTTTCGGCTTCGGTTTCTTCGCCAGCGCCGGCGGAATCATGTACACCCACATCAAGGAGTTGATGCCCCTTGAGATGTCAGGGACCGCCATGACGGGGATCAATTTTTTCACCATGATCGGTGCGGCCGCCTTCCTGCAGGGAATGGGGGGGCTGATGCAGGCCCTCTACCCCGAAGCCGTCCTGAGCCCGGCGGCTTTCAAGGCGGCCCTGGCCCTCTGCGGCATCTGCCTGCTGGGCGTGGCCGCCCTGTACGGGTTTACCCGGGATACCTTTCACTCCTGAAGGGCCGCCCGGTCGTTGCCGTGGGCCATGGGGCCATGCTGGGGGCGGGCGGCATGATCCTGTGTTTTAGATGGCTGCCGGGGATTTCAGGCTGGCCAGAGCCAGGTAGAGGGCCCCCACGGCCAGCTCGGCACAATGAAAATGGTCGGCCGGCAGGGTCTTGAGAAATTCTGCTACGGCCTCGGGGGTGATCTCCCAGGCCGTTTTCACCCGGCGGCCCGCGGCCAGTTCGGCCACCGTGTTGGCGCAGGCGGTCGTATGCATGCAGCCGTCGGTGTCAAAGGCCACGGTCTGGATGCGGCCTGCGCGGACCACCAGGAAGATCTCGATTGTGTCGCCGCACTCACCGGTGCGCTTGCCGTAGCCGTCCGGGTTTTGAAGCCTTTCATGGCGGTCATGGCGAAAGGCCATCTCGAGATAATTGCGCGAGTGGTCCTGCCAGAAGTCAAATGTTTGTTGAGATGATCGCAAATGCTGCATGCTGTCCTCGGTCGGTCAATCCGAAAATTCAAAAATCTGAAACGATGCCGTTGAAACCCGGCCACCGGCCGGTCGCTCGGAGCAAATGCCAACGGCGGTCTACTGGTTGCCGTAGCCGTTTTGTTGGCCGCAGTCCGGGCACTGCCAGGTGATGCCGTTGCAGGAAACCCCCCAGAAATTCTCCAGCATGCAGTCCTGGCAGATGGCAAACCCGCAGCGGCAAGTCCAGCAGAAGGGCACCTGCTGGCCGCAACAGTGGCAGATCGGATTGCGACGGCGCCGGGTGCGGCGCGGCGGACGCGGCTTACTTGCCGAGGAGGGCATGCGCGACTCCGATGCAGCGGTCCATGATCACGTCGATGCCGGCCTGCCGCAAGATTTCGGCGGCTTCCTGGTTTTCGATGCCCGTCTGCATCCAGAAGGCCCGCGGGGCCAGGGCAAGGGCGTCGCGGGCATGGGGCATGATGCGAGCCGGATTGACGAACGCATTCACCAGGTCGACCCGCCCGGGAATATCCCGCAGGGAGCCGTGGGCCTTCTCCCCCAGAATTTCCTTCTGGGCGCTGCGCACCGGGATGATGCGGTATCCCTGCTGCTGGAGGTAGGCCGCAATGCGGTGCGAGTCGCGCTCCGGCTTGGGGCTGAGGCCCACCACGGCGATGGTGGCGGCGGCCTGCAGCAGCCGCCGGATGTCCCGGTCGTCGGTCAACTGCTCGCCGCGCTTCACCCGGCTGCACGCCCGGCTGTCTTGTTGTTTGACGGCGGGCATGGTATGAATTCGAGTCGACATTGGGCGCTGAACTTTGTTTAAAGCGGTCCAAAGTTAGACGATTTTGCGAAATACGCCCGGATGCGCCCCCTGACTCTTGGGGCGGGGCGGCTTCAAGTTGAACACCAGGCAGATGGGAACCATTTTTTGCGGAATTCTCACCGGCTGATGCCCGACGACTTCTTAGCCCAGTCCCCACCGGCTGTCAACGCCGCGGACGCGGCGGGCCTGCGACGGTCGCCGCCCCCCCGGTTTTAGGCACGCCGGTTTGACCCCCCACACACGAGGACCGACATGACCCCCACGGCAGACAAGGCGGTTGCGCGCCGCGACGGCGCCCCGACCCTCTACCTGATCGACGGCACCGCCTACATTCACCGCGCCTACCACGCCATCCACGGTCTTGCCAACTCCAAGGGGCTGCCCACCAACGCCGTCTTCGGGTTTACGCGCATGCTGATCAAACTGATGGCCGAGCGCCAGCCCGAATACGCCGCGATGCTCTTCGACGCCAAGGGGCCGACCTTCCGGCATGAACGCTACGAAGCCTACAAGGCCAACCGGCCCCCCATGGCCGAGGACATGGCCGTCCAGATTCCGCTGATCAAGCGCGTCACCCGCGGTTTCAACCTGCCGCTGGTGGAGATGGCGGGCTTTGAGGCCGACGACCTGATCGGTACCCTGGCCCGCCAGGCCCAGGAAAAGGGCTTCTTTGTCGTGATGGTGACCGGCGACAAGGATTTCATGCAGCTGGTGACCGACACGGCCGTCATCTGGGACCCCATGAAGGAAAAAACCATCGACCCCGCAGGCGTGCGCGCCGCCATGGGCATCGAGCCCGGGCAGGTGGTGGAGGTCATGGGCCTTTCGGGCGACAGCACCGACAATATCCCCGGGGTCCCGGGAATCGGGCCCAAGACCGCCCAGGGCCTGATCCAATCTTTCGGCAGCATGGCGGGCCTGTATGCCGACCTGGACAAGCTGAGCGCCAAGAAACAGCAGGAAAAACTCGCCCAATACCGGGAGCAGGCCTTCCTGAGCCGCGAGCTGGCGACCATCGAAACCCACGCCCCGCTTGCCTTTGACCCCGACGAATACCGCCTCCGGCCGCCGGACAGCGCCGTTCTGGCCGCGCTTTTCAAAGAGCTGGAATTCCGCCAGCTGCAAAAGGACTACCCCCAGGGGGCGGACCATACCCGCAAGGACTACCGGCTGATTCTGGACGAGGAGGCCTTGGCCGCGCTGGTGGCCCGCCTGGAAAAGGCCGAGCGGATCGCGCTGGACACCGAAACCACCTCCCAGTATCCGATGAAGGCCCGGCTGGTGGGGCTTTCGTTCGCCGTACAGGCCGACCAGGGCTTCTATATCCCCTGCGGCCACGACTACCCCGGCGCGCCCGCCCAGCTTTCCCTGAAAACGGTCCTGTCACGGCTCAAGCCGCTGCTGGAGAACCCGGCCGTGCCCAAGGTCGGGCAGAACATCAAGTACGACTGGATCGTGCTGGCGCGCCACGGGGTGCGGCTGGCCGGAGTGGTGTTCGACACCATGGTGGCCTCCTACCTCATCAACCCCTCCAAGCGGGCCCACAGCCTGGATCAGATCGCCCTGGATTTTCTCGACTACAAGACCGTTTCCTACGAGGAGGTCACCGGCACGGGCAAAAACGCCCTCAATTTCTCCCAGGTGCCCCTGGACCAGGCCGCGGCCTATGCCAGCGAGGACGCCGATGTCACCCTGCAGGCCTGCGGCGTTTTGCAGCCCCAGCTGGCGGAGATCGGGTTGACCGAGCTCCTCGAAACGGTGGAAATGCCGCTGGTGTCGGTCCTGGTCAAAATGGAGATGGCCGGCATCCGCGTGGACGAGGGGCGCCTGGGCGAGCTCTCCAAATCCTTCGAACACCAGCTGGAGCAGCTGGAGCGGGATATCTACGCCCAGGCCGGTGAAACCTTCAACATCAAGTCCTCCCAGCAGCTGGGGGCCATCCTGTTCGAGAAGCTCAATCTCCCGACCCAGAAAAAAACCAAGAAGAAAACGGGCTACTCCACCGACGTGGAGGTGTTGACCGCGCTTGCGGCCCACCACGAGCTGCCCGCCCTGATCCTCAAGCACCGCAGCCTGGCCAAGCTCAAATCGACCTATACCGATGCTCTGCCGGAACTGGTCAACCCGG
>Ga0105106_10000112_pt1 | contig 49771 bp, 36 predicted proteins | sample PPLLaktember2015_5_FD_79109 | JGI IMG/M metagenome (GOLD analysis project Ga0105106, IMG submission 79109) | Freshwater sediment microbial communities from Prairie Pothole Lake near Jamestown, North Dakota, USA - PPLs Lake P8 Core (1) Depth... | ecosystem: Environmental > Aquatic > Freshwater >... | reverse complement strand
CCGTGCTTTGCCCCTCCGTGCTATAGCAGTCCCACCCCCGCCGCGTTGGTCGCCGCCTCCTTCAGCTTCCGTTGCGCCTCCACCGCGGCGGCCTTGAGCAGTGGGTCGGGATCGCGGACCCACGCCTCCAGCACGGGCGCCAGGCGCAGCAGGTGCAGCTCACCAATGGCGTAGGCGGCGCACGATCGCAGCCATGGATCGGTGCTCTTCGTCAGCACCTCCACGGCCTCCTCGCGATTGCCGAGCTCCGACCCGAGCAGCTGGTTGGCTCGCTCGATCCGCGCCGGCACCGGCACCTCCCGGTCGAGAATGGGCATCAGCACGGCACGCATCTCTGGCGGCAGGATGGTGTCGAGGAACTCCAGGGCGTTGTCGTGCACCACCGGATCCGGCGACTGCAGGCCGACGTAGGCGCTATGCAGATCGTGCTCGGCATAGAGCATCTTGAGCAGCCGGAAGATGCGTTCCTGCTCCTTCGACATCGACTCGGCGAGGCCCTGCCGAACGGGGCCGGCTGCGTCGGACAGCGACCGCGTGAGCGTGCCCATCACCTGGTAGGAACGATAGTGCCCCAGGATCTCGGCCGCGAGCACCGACTCGATGATCTTGCGATCCACGGGCCGCTCCGGGTGCAGCTGCCCCAGCTTGTTGAGCGCCGCGATGCTGTGGTACCGCAGCACCACATCGTTGTCGAGCACGCTCTCGGTGAGCACGTTCTGCGCGGCCCTGGTGCCGATGGCCTGCAGCACGGACGGGATCTCGCGCCGCACGTCCATGGGCATCTCGGGATCGACCAGGAAGTCGCGGAGCGTCCCGACGATGCGGTCGCCGAAACCGGCGAGGGCCTCGACGGCCGTGGGCACGAGCGCCGGATCCTCCATGCGCTCGATGATGCGTCCCACGAAGATGCGCTTCTTCAGCCGGCCTGCCGCAAGAATGGCGGCCCGCGCCACGTCCGCATCATCGTCCTGCAGCAGGAGCCGCAGCTCGCGGTCGAAGAGGTCGGGCAGGAAGCCGATGAGGCGCGCCGCCTCGAGGCGCGTACGCTGACCGTCGGGCCCTGCTTCCTCGGCCATCTTCGCCAGCATCATCCGCGCCGCCTCGGCGTTCTGCGCGCGCCCGGGCCGGGCGAGGAACGCCACCATCGAGGCGCGGATCGAGAAATCCTCGAAGTCGCCCACCGACTCGATGCTGGCCAGCGGATCCACGTTGCTGTGCTCGGTGAGGTACAGCAGCGCCTCGGTGCGCACCTCCAGGTCCGGATCGTGCAGCAGCTGCTGCACCTGCTCTCTCACGGTCAGGTCGTCGGCGCGTGACAGCAGCGCCAGCGCCCGGCGGCGCACCTCCGGTGCCGGGTGCGCCAGCAGGCCGCGCACGGCCGGGTGAACGGCGCGGTCGTGGGCCATCTCGAACAGGCTGAGCGCGTAGACGATCTCGCCGGTATCACCGGCCAGCCGGGCCGAGAGGATGTCGGTGGCCGTTCGCTCGAGCACCGGCGCCGAGCCGCGCTCGGCGTCGAGGCGGTGCTGGAAGATGCTGTCCTGCAGGTTCTCCACGTACTCGCGACGGGCCACCGCCGCCGCCGCCATCCACCCGCCAAGCAGCACCAGCAAGACCCACGCGAGGTCGACGGGGCTCCAGCCGAGCGCCGTGGCGAACACCAGCACGACGAGCCCCCCGAGCCCGTCGCCCATGCGGTAGACCACGGTGTCGATGAACGATTTCACAGAAAACGTCTGCCAGGCCGGCACGGGCAGGTAGAGCAGCTCGATGGTGGCCTTGTCGATGGAATAGCGCAGCACCTGATCGCTGGCGCGCAGCATCGTGGCCGCGAGCAGGGTTCCGGCGGCCAGCACGCCGACGGAGGTGAGGGTCAACGCCACGGGCACGACGAAGAGCGTCAGGCCGATGCCGGCCCGGCGCAGCACGCGCCCCGTGAGGAGCAGCTGGAGCAGCAGCGCGGCCACGCCCGCCGCCACGTTGAAGGTGCCGAAGAACATGGCCAGGGCGTCGGTGTCGGGAATGGCGGCCTTGGCCATCGCCTTGAACTGCCAGGCCTCCACCGTGGTGGCCAGCGACGACAACAGGATGACCGCGCCAATCGCCTTCAGGTAGCGCGAGCCGGCGATTACCTCGAGCGCCGCGATGATGCCGCCGCCCGACTCGCCGCCGGCCGGACGCTCGCCATGCAGGCTGGCCGGGCGGTAGTGCCAGACGACGAGCACCAGTCCGGCGCAGACGATGTAGGACACCGCCGTGACGAGCAGCATCACCTCGGTGCCGTATCTCCCCACGGCCAGGCGCGTGGCGAGACCGCCCACGATCCAGCCCAGGATGGCGCCGCTGCCCACCAGCCCGAACGTCCGCTTGGCCTCCCGCGTGGTGAGGACGAAGGTGGCCAGCGTCCAGACCTGCGCCGGGGCCAGCACCGACAGGATGCCCACCCACACGTAGATCAGCAGGAACAGGGTGGGGTTCTCGTCGCCGGGCGCCGTGGCCCACCACCAGAAGCCGAGGGCCGAGGCGGCAAACGCCAGCAGGCTGGCCACCTGGAGGTTGCGCAGGTTGAGGCGCTCGCCCGCCCGGATGTACACCGAGGCGACGACCGCCACGAACAGGGCGATGGCGATGTCGGCAAACGGCAGATCGGCCGCGCGGTATCGCTCGAGGAACAGGGCGTCCCGGGCGGCCTTGCTGGCCACCGAGCCGCCCATGACCAGGAACAGGTACGCGAAGAGCGGCAGCGAGCGACGAAGCTCGCGCGGGTTCATGCCCAGGAGGCGTTGGAGCAGGACCATGGTGCCGCGGGCCGGCGGGTAGGAGTTTACCGGATATGGGATGGCATCGCGGAGGCTCATCCCCGGAGACCGAGCCGAGAACGGAAGCCGGCCACCGGATCCCATGCGGTAAGATCGGCCGCAGTGTTCGCCCGCCTGCTCCGTCCCCTCGTGCAGTTCCGTGATGGTGAGATCACCACGGGGCTGATGATGTTCCTGTATTCGTTCCTGGCGATGGCGGGCTACAACATGATCAAGCCCGTCACGCGCGGGCTGTTCATCGAGAAGCTCGGCGCCGAGAACCTGCCCTGGGTCCAGTTCGGCGCCGGCATCGTCATCGGCCTGATCATGCAGGGCTACACGCGGGCCATCCGCGTGGTGCCGCGGCGCTGGATGATCCCGGTGACCCTGGCCGGCCTCGTGGCGCTGATGGCCACGTTCTACGTGCTCTTCGCCGGGCTGCCGACGAACCGGGCCGTGGCCGTGGGGTTCTACCTGTTCGGGCTCATCACCGGCATCCTTCTCATCAGCCAGTTCTGGACGCTGGCCAACGATGTCTACGATCCGCGCCAGGCCAAGCGCATCTTCGGGTTCATCGGCGCGGGCGCCAGCCTCGGCGGGTTCGCGGGCGCCGCGATGACGTCGGCCGTGGTCGAGCAGATCGGCACCAACTCGGTGCTGCTGGTCAGCGCGGTCACGCTGGCGGTATGCACGGTGACGGCGGGCATCATCGTCCGTCGCGAGCCCGGTGCGGGACGCAGCGATGCCAGCCAGACCGGCGAGGAAGCCAGCGTCAGCGGTTCGGAGGCCTGGCGCCTGCTGAAGTCGTCGCGACACCTGCAGACCATCGCGATGGTGATTGGCTTTGCCGCCATCGGCGCCGCCATCATCGAGCAGCAGCTCAACATGGCCGCGGCCGAATCACGCGGTGCCGAGAACGTGGACGCGGTGACGGCGTTCCTGGCGCAGATCACCGCCTACCTCTCGATCATCGGATTCCTGGTGCAGGTGCTGCTGACCAGCCGGATCCACCGCTTCCTGGGCATCGGCTTCGCCCTGATGATCCTGCCGGTGGTCGACAGCGCCACCGGCCTGCTGATGCTGGTGAACGGCGCACTATGGACGGCAGGACTGGCGCGCATCATGGACACGTCGCTGCGCTACACGGTGGACAAGACCACGCGCGAGATCCTGTTCCTGCCGCTGCCGGTCGACATCAAGTACCAGGCGAAGCCGTTCATCGACGTCACCGTCGACCGCGTGGCCAAGGGCCTGGGGGCGCTGCTGCTGCTGGTGCTGGTGCAGGAGTGGGGCCTGGATCTCAGCTGGCGACAACTGAGCTATGCCAGCGTGACGATGATGATCATCTGGGGCGCGCTCGCCCTGAACGCGCGCCGCGAGTACCTGAAGGCGTTCCGCAAGAGCCTCGAGCAGCAGGACGTGCGCCCGTCGGAGGTGCGCCTCGACTCCGCGGACCTCTCCACCATCGAGACGCTGCTCGCTGAGTTGTCGCACCCCGAGCCCCGGCGGGTGCTCTATGCCATCGACATGCTCGAGGCGCTCGACAAGCGCCAGCTGGTGACGCCGCTCCTGCTGCGCCACGACTCCGCTGACGTGCGCACGCGCGCGCTGCGCCTGGCGCGCTACACCACGCCCGAGGCCGGCGAGCGGTGGCTGCCGGGCGTCGAGCGCGCGCTGGGTGACGAGGACGGCGAAGTGCGCCTGGCCGCGGCGCGCGCCCTGGCCACGCTGCGCGGCGAGGCCGCGGTGGACGTGATGCGTCCCTACCTGGATCATCACGACCTCAACCTGGTGGTGACGGCGGCGGCGGCCCTCGCGTCGAGCGATGTGCCGTCGGACGTGGATCGGGCGGAGGAAACGTTCCACAGGCTGGCCTCCGACACGCGCGAGTCGGCCAGTGAGCTCAGGCGCCAGGTGGCCCGCGCACTGGGCCTGGTGACCAACCCGCGGTTCCGGCCGCTGCTGGTGCCGCTGATGTACGACGACAACTACTTCGTCGCCCGGGCGGCGGTGAACAGCGCAGGCACCATCGGCGGCGACGACTTCCTGTACGTGCCCACGCTCGTGGCGTTGATGCGGAACCGCCGGATCAAGGAGCCGGCCCGCAAGGTGCTGGTGGATTACGGCGAGGCGGTCGTCCCGGCGCTGGCGTATTTCCTGGCCGACCGGGACGAGGACATCTGGGTGCGCCGCCACGTGCCGGCCACGCTGGCGCGGATCCCGTGCGCTGCGTCCGTGCAGGCGCTGCTGACGACGCTCGACACGTCGGACGGCTTCCTGCGCTACAAGGCCATCACCGCGCTCGAGCGGATCCGTCGCGATCACCCGGCCATCCCCCTCGACCACGCGGTCATCGAACGGCATGTCGTGACCGAAGCCGGCCGCGCCTTCAGCGCCCTGACCCTGTACACCAACCTCTTCGTCACGGGCGGCCTGGCCGCCACCTGTCTGCTCGGGCGCGTGCTCGAGGAGAAACGCCACCGCGCCATGAACCGCATGTTCCAGCTGCTGGGCCTGGTACATCCCCCCTCCGACATCGCCGCGGTACGGGCCACGCTCGACACCGACGACGCGCGCCGGCGCTCGGGGGCCATCGAGTACCTGGACAACCTGGTCGGCGGCGAGCTGCGCCGCCGCGTCATGCTGCTCGTCGAGGACATGCCGGCGGAGGAACGCGTGCGCAAGGGCAACGTCATCTACAAGACGCGCCGGCGCGACGTCGAGGACACCGTCGCCCAGCTCGTGCACGACGAGAACCAGGTGGTCTCGGCAGCCACGATTCACCTGATCGAAGAGCGCCGGATGTGGTCGCTCGCCGGAGACCTGGAGCACGTGCTGCAGCATCGCGACCCGCGGGACTGGTACGTGTTCGAGGCGGCGTCGTGGGCACTGGCGGCCTCGCGCATGCCGGCCGAGCGGCGTCGCCAGCTCTGGCAGGAGCCGCTGCCGGCGGTCGTCCTCGTCGATCGGCTGCGACGCCTTCCGCTGTTCGACTTCACCTCGGTGGACGAGCTGTTCCGCATCGCCGCGCTCGGCGAGCAGGTGAGGCACGAGGGCCTGCGCGCGATCTACGACCGGGGCACCGCGCCGGCCACGCTGCAGTTCGTGCTGGACGGGCGTGTCGAGGCCACCGACGGGCAGCGCCAAGTGTCCGAGATCGAGCCGCCGTCGCCGCTGGCCTTCGAGGAGATCCTCGAAGGGCGCCCGATGCGGCGATCGATCCGCTCGATCGAGCCGACCATCTGCCTCTCGATGTCCGCCGAGGCCTTCCTCTCGCTGCTCGCCGAGAACGTGGAGCTGGCGGAGGGCATCATGCGCTGGCTCATCGACACCCGCAAGGAACTCCAGGAGCGCGTGCTGCTGCGGGGCGACCTCACACCCGAGGTGCAGCGCAAGGTGGCCGCCGGGCTCCAGCCCGTGGACCGCGCGCTGCTGTTGCAGGCCAGCCCCCTCCTGTCGAGGGCCAGCGGGGCCCAATTGCTGCGGCTGGCGGCCAGCGCGCAGGCCGTGACCCTGACGCCGGGCGTGGATCCGCTGGAGAGCGCTGCGGAGACGTCGATTCTGGTGGTGCTCACCGGCACGGTGACGGTCACCGCCCCTGACGGGACCACGTCCGCCGCCGATTCCGGCGACGTCATCGGGATGTACCAGGCCCTGGGCAGCAAGCCAATCCCCGCCACGATCGCCGCCGCCACCGAGGGCACCGCACTCCGTTTCACCCGCGGCGACGTCTTCGACCTGCTGGCGGACGACACGGCCCTGCTGCAGGCCGTGTTTTCGGGCCTGCTGCGCGCGGCGGCGCCCCGCGATCGTACCCCCGTGGCGCAGTAATCCGCCTCGTCAACGTCCGCCGCTTTCGCTCGGCCGTACTTCCTGCTCGGGCGACCTCCTTCACCCGTGCCTGGGTAGTCACTACCCATCGCCCCGTTCCATCACGGGCACGAACTACCCTTCCGGACCGGTTGCCCTCGGCACGATCACGCGGGTGTACGCCGCGTCTGCGGATCCTGTTCGAAAACTGATCGATTCGCGCCCGTTGGCCCATCCCGGCCGGGCGGGCATCCCCGTTGCAGACAACACCATGTCTGCTCGGGCGGGGCGTTGGAGGTCGAGCCGGGCCCACCGAAAGGACTCGCCATGACCGTTCGCGTCGCTCGTCTGTTCGCCCTTGCCCTGCTGCTGGTCGTCGCCGGCCAGTCGCGCTCCCTCCGCGCCGCTCAACCGGCCGCGGTTTCACCCGCCGCGGTGGCCGTGGATGTCACGGTCACGCACACCCTCCTCAATCCCGACGGCAGCCACGCCGGGCCTTCGTCCAGCCCGACCACCTTCACCCTCGAGCGGCGTCATGCCTCCTCCGGCTGGACGACGGTGCTGCGCTATCGGGCGGCACCGGATGGGGCCCTGCCGACGCCGCTCGACGGCGCGCGCGTCGAGTACGCCGATGGCGCCCGCGGCCTGAAGGTGTACGCCAACGACGGCCGCCTCAACACGCGGCTGTCCCAGGAGGCCGACGCCGGCCTTCCCGTCTTCGATGGCGCGGCACGCTGGCTCGACGCCCTGCTGGCCGACCCGCGGCAGGGCGACGACCGCCGGCTGGCACTCCGGCGCGCGCACGGAACGCCGGTCGGACGGGTCGGCCGCCTCGATCGCTATCTCTCACGGAGCGGCGGCACCGTCACCGAGGTGCTGGCCGATCGACGAACGGGCGTCGTGATGGAATCGAGCGTCGCCCGCGACGGCGTGCTGCAGCAACGCGTTCGGTTCGAGTATGCCGCGCGGCCGGACGGCAGCCTCTTCCGGCACACCATCCGGACCGAGCAGGCGACGGCGGAGGGCCAGGAACGGTCGATGGTCACGGTGGCTTTCTCCAACCTGACGGTGGGGTCCGAGAGGTAAGCCATGCGCACCAGCATCCTCGCTCTCGTCGTCCTGTGTCTGCTGGCGGCCCGTCCCGTGGCCGGGCAGGACCGTCCCACCGTGTTCGTGCACGGACTGAACGGCAGCCCGAGCACGTGGCGTGATACGGCGGATCGGCTGAGGGCAACGCTTGCCATCAGTACCTATGTGCCCGGGGTTCCGTGGTCCGAGACCTTCGAGGCGCAGGCCTCGGACCTCCAGCGCCAGTACGGCTCGCTGCCCGCGTCCACCATCGCCCTCGGGCACAGTAACGGCGGCATCGTGGCCCGTCAGTGGAGCCGCGCGCGCAGCCTGAGCGGCGTGATGACGGTGGGGTCACCGCAACAAGGGGCCCCTGCCGTGGACCGGATGCTGTCGGCACTCGGGTTTCACGAGTCGCTGTACAACACGGCCGGAGCGGTCCTCGGCGCGCTCGGCGCGCAGCCGAACGAATGGTGGGACCTCTACGTGTTCGTGGAGCTGGCGCTCAGGTACACCCAGGGCGCGTCCTACTCGAGTTGGGCCGCCATCGCGGGGCTTGGCGTGCTGTCGCAGTACCCCGTGGTGCCGCAGATGTCGACGCGTTCCGGGTTCCTCGGCCAGCTGAATGGCTCGGCCAACCTCAATCGCGAGGCGACGGACGTGCCCGCGCGGGTGGGCATCGCGTACGAGCTCGAAGGCTACTGGCGGATGGGCCCGATTCGCCTCTACGACCGTGTGGCGGCGGAGATTTGGTACAGCCGCGTGTGGTACGCCATCGGCACGCTCGAGGCGGCGGGCAGCTTCCTCGTGGCCAACTACCCCGCCAACTTCACGGCGCTCACCATGGCCAGCCGGCTGTTCGCTGTGGCCAATGGGCTGCGGCGCATCGACCCTGAGTGGTGCCTCACCGTCACCAACGACGGCACGTGCCGCACGCCGCACGACGGCATCGTCCCCGTGTGGAGCCAGTACTATCCCGGCGGCCGCAACATCTTCGTGCATGGGCCGTCGCATGTGCAGGAGCCGCAGGTGAGCGACGGGGTGATCACCTACGGGCTCACGACGCACATGGGGGTGCAGCTTCGCGCGACCGCTCCGCCACCACCGCCACCGCCGGGGCCCACGCCGGCGGATGTCCTCGCCTCGGGCGATAGCCTGATGCCGGGCGAATCGCGCCGCTCGTCGAACAACGAGTACGAGCTGGTGTACCAGCACGATGGCAACCTCGTGCTCTACCGGGTGGGTGACGGTCACGTGCTGTGGGCCAGCATGACGTTCGAGCCGGGCCAGGTGGCGATGCAGGGCGATGGGAACCTCGTGGTGTACAACGCCGGCGGCGCAGCCTTGTGGTCGTCCGGCACGGCGGGTCACCCCGGGGCGTGGCTGGCCGTGCAGGGCGATAGCAACCTGGTGGTGTACGACTACTATGGCTATCCTCTCTGGTGGAGGCCATGAGCCCGCTGCGAAGCCGACTCGTTCGACTCGGCGTCACGGCGCTGACCCTCGTCGCGGTCGTGCAGGCTGCGGCGCCAGGCCGTCCGGGCGAGCAGGGTTTGCCGGGCCCGCCGCCGTACGGCCCGCCCGGCCCCACGACTTCACCGCGAATCCTGGCGCGCGCCTGGACGGTCCCGGGCGCGGCTGTCGGCAGTCCGGCCGCGGATCAGTCCACGGCGTACTTCCTGTCCAAGAACCACGAAGTGCTTGCCGTGGATGCCGCGACCGGCCAGGTGCGGTGGCGGCGGCCGACCAACGAGAGCGGTTACGGAGGCACCGGCGCCACCGTGGTGGTCTCGGGCCAGGTGCTCGTCGTCGGTGACGACAACCTGCTGGGCTTCAGCCGACGGACCGGGGCGCTGCGCTGGCGGTTCGATCCATCCGACGGCTACGGACCCGGCTTCTACCTCTCGTACGAGGCGACGACCGACGGGATGGTCTATGCCGGGTCGCCCAGCGGCCGCGTCTATGCCGTCGAGACCGAGACCGGGCGACTCCGGTGGTCCACCGTTGTCGCGAGCGACGGCAAGACCACCGTCTTTCCGCCCCGGTTCAACGGCGCCGTCATCGCGGCCGGCTACACCGAGTTCGTCGCGCCCAACCTCGGGGGCGTGGTGCTGCTCGCCGCCGACACGGGCCGCGTGCTGTGGAAGCGGCCATTCCCCGTGCCGCGGGACCGATCGCTCAGCGTCAACTGGGCGGGAGGGCCGATCCTCGTGGACGATCTCGTCATCGTGTCGGCCGGCGACGGCATCATCCACGCCTACGACATCGCATCGGGCGACGAGCGCTGGTCCATCCCGCCGGTCACGGTACAACCCGGCAACCTCATCGATCCGGCGCGCGACTTCCGGGGGCTCGCGGTCTCGGGCCGGATTCTGGTGAGCGGATCGCTCACCGGCGAGATCGTGGGATACGACCTCGATTCGCGAGAGGAACGGTGGCGGTATTCAGCCGGGCGGCTGGGATCGGTCATCTTCCGCATCGAAGCCATCAACGACGTCGTGTATGTCCCCTTCGCGGGGGGCACGCTGATTGCGCTGCAGGCAAATGATGGTGCGGAGCTGTGGCGTGTCGGAGACTGGACGGCGAGCATCCTGTGGCCGCCCGTCCTGTGGCAGGACCTGGTCATCGTCTCGGGAGCTGTCGATGGATTCAGCGCGTTCCATGCCGTCAGGTGAGTCGCGTGCGTGGTTCTGGCCGAGGGCCCTCGCCCTCGGCCTCGTTTTCAGCGCAAGCCTGGCCGCGGTCCGGTGCGCCGACGATCACGGTGTGCCGACGGCGCCGACGCCCAGCTTCAGCACGCTGTCAGGGGCGTGGTCAGGCACCGTCAGCGAACCGACCGCAGGCACCGGACGGCTGGTCGTCGTGCTCGAGGAGCGCGCCGTGGCAGGGCTGGGCAGCGTGCTGTCGGGCGGCTGGACTGTGACCTTCCAGAACGCAGGCCGCAACGATTCGGGCACGCTCACCGGATCGGTCTCGAACGGCCAGGCCGCCATCGAGCTCTCACCTGGGAGCCGGCCGTCGTGTCCGGCGCCAACGCCGCCGTTCGAGCCGCTGCCGGCGGGTAACTGGTCGCTCCTGGTGACCACGTCCCCGCGCCTGCTCAGCGGGTCGAGCCTCTACTTCACCTGCACGGCTTCCCTGCCCGGGAACGTCGAGCTGTCTCGCTAGCCAGCCGGGCGATGCACGACGAGAGCGGACGACCTCGGGATGGGTCACGCGATGAAGGCGGGGTCGAGTTCCGCGGCCACCTTGTGTCGCGCTGGCGGGCCACGCTTGCGGCGGCCCTCGTCACTCTGACGGGCGTTGCGACAACGGCAGCGGCCCAGTCGTCGCCGTCGCCCATCGACACCCGACCGGGCCTGGGCGCCATGGTCCATGCCGCACTCAGCAGCGATCAGAACGTGATCGCCGACAAGCAAACCGCGGACGTCGCCGTCAACGCAGACTGGCCGCTCTCCTCGGGCTGGCGCGTGCGAGGCGAGTTCGGGCATGCCGGCTGGATGTTCGATGGCAACACCGGGCTACCGGCGCCACTGCCGGCCCAACGGATCACACTCACCCGCGTCACCGGATCGCTGGTTCGCAGCCTCGACTGGCTCCCTGGCACGTATGTCGGCGGGGGCGGGGGGGTGTATCGCTATACATCGGAACTGAGCCCGATGCCGAGGCCGACTCGACCGGGCCTGCACCTGCTCGTCGGAATGGAGATCGGCTCGTCGCGTGGCGGACTGGCGGTCAGGCTCGAAGGGCAGTTTCAGGGCGTGGGAGACCCCAACGAGCCGGTGGAGCCGGGCGCCTACCCCGTAACCGGGATCCCGCCGAACGGAACACGTAGCCGCGTGTCCGGTGGCCAGCTCAACCTGGTGTTCGGCATCGGCGTCGGCTGGCGCTTCTGAACCTCAGCGGGACAGCTCAATCTCGAACATCGTCTCCACACCCGGGACGCTCTGCGCGCTCACCGTGCCGCCGTGCCGCTCCACGATCGCCTTGACGATGGAGAGCCCCAGCCCCGAGCCGGACTGGGTGCGCGACGGGTCGGCCTTGTAGAAGCGATCGAAGATGTGCGGCAGGTGCTCGGCCGGGATGCCGCGTCCGGTGTCGGCCACGCGGAGCCAGGTGCGCCGGCCGTGCTGTTCGGCGCCGAGCGTCACGCGGCCACCGGCGGGCGTATGGCGCAGCGCGTTCGACGCCAGGTTCTGCAGCGCCTGTTCCATCCGGCGCGGGTCGGCAACGATCACCATCTCCTCGTCCGGCAGGCGCACCTCGATCGTCACCTGCTTCTCCTGCGCCGCGTGCTCGTGACGGGCCACCACCCGGTCGAACAACTCGGCGACGGGCACCTCCTCGGTGACGAGGGTCATGCCGGCCGCCTCGAAGCGCGCGAGCTCGAGCAGATCGCCGACCAGCCGCTCGATGCGCTCGACTTCCTCCTGGATGATGCGCACATAGCGCTGGCCATCCGCCGCCGCCGGGCCGAACTGCGGCAGCGCCAGCGTGTCGGCGTAGCCGCGAATGGCCGTGAGCGGCGTCATCAGCTCGTGCGAGACGTCGGCCAGCAGCTGCCGGCGCGCGCGGTCGGCCTCCGACAGTTGCGTCTGTCGCGCCGTGAGATCGTCGGCCATCTGGTTGAAGGCGTGGGCCACGGCCGCGACCTCGTCTGCGCCAATCGCCGGCGCCCGCGCGCGAAGGTCGCCTTCGCCGAAGCGCCGGGCGGCCTGCTCGAGCGCGCGCAGTTGCGCGTGCGCGGGCCGGAACACCAGCAAGGCGGCCACCGCCGTGCCGCCCAGGAGCAGCAGGACACCACCAAGTGCCAGCCAGGGACCGAGTTCCTGGGTGATGCGGCGCACGCCCACAGTGGGCGCCACGAACACCGTGGCAACCACCTGCCCCTGGAAGCGCACGGGAGCGATGGCCATGCGGCGCCGCGCGAACATCGGCGGAGGGCCCGCCAGGCCACCATCGTCGCGCGGTCGCCGTGGCTCACCGCGCGGGTCGGCCGGTGCCTGCCCGCTTGGCGTGTCTGGTGCGCCCGAGCGTGGCAACCGCTCGCGCCCTTCCGGCGCCATCGGGCCACCCGACGGCCGCCCCATGCCGCGCGGCGCGCGACTCCTGACGTCGGCAAAACGTCCGAGGCCCGGCGGCACCGCTTCGCCGGGGGGGCCGATCACCGTACCGTTCGGGAAGGCCACGAACGCGGGCCGGTGGAACTCGGCGAGCCGCTTCGTGGCGTACTGGCGCAGGTCGAGCGCCGCATCCTGCGCGAGGGCCGATTCGAAGTCCGTGGCCACCAGCTCGGCGAAGTCCTGGCCCACGCGCTCGGGCTGCCCGCCCTCGGTCTGCACTGCGATCCACACGAACGACGCCGCCTGCGCGACCAGCAGCACCGCCAGCAGGACGATGAAGCCCAGCGCGATGCGCCAGTAGAGGCTGCGGTACCAGCGTCGTTCAGACATCGGCGAACTTGTACCCGCTCCCCCAGCTGGTCAGCACCAGTTCCGGTTCGGCGGGCGTGACTTCCACGCGGCGGCGCAGGCGCTTGACGAGCGTGTCGACGCTGCGCGGCGTGACGTAGGTGTGATCCGGCCACACGCGCGAGAGCAGCGCCTCCCGGCTGAAGACGATGCCGGGATGCGACGCCAGCAGGTGCAGCAGGCGAAACTCCTGCGCGGTGAGCTCCGCCTCTTCACCCCGCACGCGGACGCGGCGGCGCGCGGGATCGATTTCGATGCCGTGGATACTGATGGGCCGCTCCGACGGCGCCCCGCTCTCGCCCGCCGCGGCGATAATCTGCGACGCGCGCGGCCGGCGCAGCAGCGCGCGCACCCGTGCCACCAGCTCGCGCACGCCGAACGGCTTAGCAAGGTAGTCGTCCGCGCCGCTCTCGAGGCCGAGCACCTTGTCGCTCTCCTCGCGTCGCGCCGTGAGCATCAGCACCGGCACGTCCTGGTTGGGGCCCGAACGCCTGAGCGCGCGGCAGATGGAGATGCCGTCCACGCCGGGCAGCATCAGGTCGAGCACGATGAGGTCGAACGGCGAGGTGGACACGCGTTCGAGCGCCTCGCGACCGTCGCCGATGGCGGTGCTCTGGAGGCCCTCGAGGCCCAGGTGAAGGACGATGAGATCGCGGATGTGGGGGTCGTCTTCGACGATCAGCACGTGCGGGGGCATGGGGGATTCAGCGGTCACGGCAGGTGTCACCCCTTCGTACTACATACGACGGCGTGGCGGAGGACGCGGACCGCGGTGCCACACATTTTTCACAGGCCCGCCACGGACCCGCCACGATAATCCCGTCTCATCAAGCAGGGAGAAGGAGAACCCGCTTATGAAGAACTCGTTTCGAATGCTAGCGATCGCCGGCCTCGTGGTGCTGACCGGCCTCGCCGTGGCCCCCATCTTCGCGCAGGACGGTCCACCCGCGGGCGCGCCGCAGGAGCGCCGCATGGGCAGTGGTGGGCCGGGCGGACCGGGCTTCGGGCCGGGCCGGGGCCCGATGGGCATCCTCGGCGAGTTCGGCCGTGGACTTCGCCAGCTGGACCTGACCGACGCCCAGCGTGAACAGGTCCGGACCATCGTCGGGTCCCACCAGGCCGCGTTGAAGGAGATCGGCGACCGGCTGCGCGTGGCCCACGACGGCATGGACGCGCTGATCACGGCCGACGTCGTGGACGAAGCGGCCATCCGCGCCAAGAGCGCCGAAGTGGCGGCGGTCCAGGCCGACGCCGCGGTGCTGCGGGCGCGCGTGCGCCACGACGTGTTCGGCGTGCTCACCGCTGAACAGCAGGCCAGGGCGAAGGAGCTGCGTGCGCAGAGGGAGACGCGCCAGAAGGAGCGCGCGCAGAACGTCCGCGAGCACCGACCGCGCCGGCAGGGCGCTCGGTAGCCGGTCACCAGGAGGCGCCGGGGCCCACGCCGGGTCCCGGCGCCGTCCACGACGAACCGCGGAACCCGAGAACCGCAGAACTCGGAACCCTCCGGCTCGTGGGGTACGATGATGGGTCGAGCCCCATGCGCAGACTCATCCTCGCTTCCAGCCTCATGCTCGTCGCCGCCGGCGCCATCTCCGCGCAGGTGCGTCCCATCTACAACCGCGGCGCCGCCGGACTGTCGCTGCTGCTCGGTCGCCTCCAGACCACCGCCAGCGCGCTGCACACGGGCGCCCATCCCGACGATGAGGACTCGGCGCTCATCGCGACCCTGGCGCGCGGCGAGCACGCGCGCGTGGCCTACCTGGCGCTGAACCGCGGCGAGGGTGGGCAGAACATCATCGGCACCGAGCTCTTCGAGGCGCTCGGCGTCATCCGCACCGAGGAGCTGCTGCAGGCGCGGCGGCTGGACGGCGGCGAGCAGTTCTTCACGCGAACGATGGACTACGGCTTCTCGAAGACGCTCGAGGAGGCCGGCACGAAGTGGGGCAGCCGCGAGGTGCTGGCCGACATGGTCCGCATCATCCGGCAGTACCGCCCCCTGGTCATCGCGTCGCGTTTCAGCGGCACGGCCGCCGACGGCCACGGCCAGCACCAGATCGCCGGATCGCTGACGCCCCTGGCATTCGCCGCGGCGGCGGATCCCGCGCAGTTCCCCGATCAAATCGCCGACGGGCTGCGCCCCTGGCAGGCGAGGAAGTTCTACGTGGGCCAGCTGTTCCGCCCCGATCCCAAGGCCCCACCCACGACGGAGATTGCGACCGGCCGGGTCGATCCCGTCATCGGGAGGTCCTACGCCGAGATCGCCTTCGAGGGCCGCAGCCAGCACAAGTCGCAGGAGATGGGCGCCATCGAGCTGATGGGTCCGCAGCGCTCGCTGCTGCGCCTCGTCACGAACTTCACGAGCGCACCGGGCATCAGCGAGACGAGCCTGCTCGCGGGCATCGATACCTCGGTACCCGGGCTCGCGGCGCTGGCGGGGCTGCCCGAGGGCTCGCTGAAGGCGGAACTGGCGGCAATGGACGCGGCGGCAAAGGAGGCGTCGCGCCAGTACGATGCCCGCACACCCTCAGCCATCGTGCCGGCCCTGGCGCGCGGGCTCGCGGCCACGCGCGCGGCACGGGCCGCCGCGCGAGCGTTGTCGGCGACGGCCGACGCGAAAGCCGAGGCCGACTTCCTGCTCGCGTTCAAGGAGCACGACTTCACCGAGGCGCTCGCCGGCGCGGCGGGCCTGACACTGGATCCGCTCGCGAACGCCGAAACGGTGACGCCGGGCGACGCCCTCACCGTGACCGTGCGGGCGTTCGCCGTGGACGCGGGCGCGCTGAAGCTCGGCGCCACCTGGGTGACGGGCCCCGCGGGATGGACAATGGCCCCGGCGCCGCCCGCCGAGGACAACGACGCCGACAATCCCTTCGCCCGCTTCTTCCGCGAGTCGCCCACCGCCTCGGCCACGTTCCGCGCGCAGGCGCCGGCCGACGCGCCCCTGACCCAGCCGTACTGGCTGATGCAGCCGCGCAAGGGAGACCTCTTCGAGTGGCCGGCGGGCTCGCCGAAGGGCGCACCGCTTTCGGAGCCGCTGCTCACCGCGCACCTGTCCGTAGAGATCGCGGGCGTGTCATTCGAGCTGGCACGGCCCGTCGAGTATCGCTATGCGGATCGCGTTCGCGGCGAGATCCGTCGGCGAGTGGCGGTGGTTCCCGCCGTTGCCGTTGGACTGGACTCGCGACTGATGGTGGTGCCGTCAGGCCGCGCGGCCGAGCCGCGAACGGTGGTCGTGCGGGTCTCGAGCCTGGCGCGGAACGAAGTGAGCGGTGAGGTGGCGTTGAGCATGCCACTCGGCTGGACGGCGACGCCGTCGAGCGCGCCCGTGACGCTCAAACCGGGCGAACGCGCGGCGGCCACGTTCACCGTCGCGGCCCCCGCGCCGGTTCCGCCAGGAACGTTCGAGATCGCCGCCCATGTCATGGTGGGGGGCACGCGCTACACGCGCGACCTCCAGACCATCGCCTATCCGCACATCCAGACGCACCGGCTCTACTCGCCCGCGACCGCGCGCGTGCAGGCGTTCGATCTGTCGGTGGCGCCGGTGACGGTGGGCTACATCATGGGCAGCGGCGACCAGGTGCCCGACGCCATCCGCCGGCTCGGCCTGCCGGTGACGCTCATCGACGCCGAGATGCTCGCCACCGGCGACCTCTCGCGCTTCGACACCATCGTGGTCGGCGTGCGCGCGTCGGAGGCGCGGCCCGATTTCGTGGCCGCCACCGCGCGGCTGCGACAGTACGTGGAGCGCGGCGGCACGATGGTGGTGCAGTACCAGCAGGGTGACTACGCCGCGCGAGGGCTGGCGCCGTTCCCGGGCCAGATCGGCGCGCGTGTCACCGACGAGGCCGCCGCGGTGCGCATCCTGCAGCCGGGACATCCGCGGTTCCAGTTCCCCAACGTCATCGGACCCGCGGACTTCAGCGGCTGGGTGCAGGAGCGGAACCTCTACAGTTTCTCGACCTTTGACGCGCGCTACACGCCGCTGCTCGAGTCCGGCGACCCGAACGAGAACGCGAACACCGGCGGCGAACTCTACGCGGACATTGGCAAGGGCCGCTACATCTACACGTCGTACGCGTGGTTCCGGCAGCTCCCCGCGGGCGTCCCCGGCGCGTATCGCCTGTTCGCGAACCTGCTGAGCCTGGCAAAGGCGCCGCGGTAAAGAACCAAGAGAAACCACGAAGACACGAGGGTCACGAAGGAGGCCACGAAGGCTCACGGGGTCTTGAGGTCTTGAGCTTCTGACTTCGTGTTCTTCGTGTTTCTTCGTGTCTTCGTGGTTTCCTTTCACTTCGCCCGCAGCAGGCGCAGGCCGTTCAGGGTCACGGCCACGGTGGCGCCGGTGTCGGCGACGACGGCGAGCCAGAGCGGGGCGGCGCCCATGACGGCCGAGACCAGGAACACCAGTTTGGTGAGGAGCGCGAGGGTGACGTTCTGCCGGATCACACCCAGCGCGCGGCGGGCGTGCGTGCCGGCAAAGGTGCCGCCATCGGCGGCGGCTCCCGGCATCAGCAGCACGTCGTGCCGCGCGAGCGCTCCGGGCGTGTCCGCAGCGGCGCGCTCCAGCGCCAGGCCTCCCTTGAACAGCACGCCGCGCCTGGCAGCGGACGTGACCGCGGCCACCACGGTGACCGGGGTCGAGATCACCAGCGCGCACGGGCACGCCAGCACCAGGAAGATGAGTCCGCGGTAGAACCACGTGCCCCACTCGCCATCGAAGAGCGGCGGCACGATCACCAGCGTCACCGCGGCCGAGGTGACCAGCGGCGTGTAGACGGCGGCGAAGCGCTCGATCCATCGCTCCACCGCGGCGGCCGATCGATCGCCGTCCTCGCCCCACCCCGGCTCGTGCCCCACGAGCTCGCTCACGGCCACGCGCGCGCGTTCGATGCTCCACGACTCCATCAGGTGGGCCAGGGCGAAGAGGCACGCCACGGCCGCGCCCTCGGCCCACTGCCCCACCGCGGCCGCGCCCAGGGACGACACGCACACGAGCACGTGCATGTCGAGCCGGAGGTAGCGCAGCGACACCAGCGCGCGGGGCAATACGGGCGCCAGGCCCAGCGCAATGGACGCCGCATACGCAATCACGGACGCCACCGGGCGTTCGTGCCCGGTCCCGCCCGCCGCTGCGTGATCGTGACCGACGAGCGCCTCCACCCAGGTGTCGGCGTGCCATGCGTCCACGGCCCACCCCACGAGCATCACCGCGCCGCTCGCCACGGCCCACATCCACGCGCGATCGGGACGGCCCCGGGCATGCCCGTGCGCGTGGTGATCGTCGTGCACGTGCTCGCCCTCCGCGTGCGAGTGCACGCCCAGCCCCGTGCGGGCCACGCGCGAGACGATGTCGTCGGGCTGCAGCAGGGCAGGGTCGTAGGACACGTTCACGCGGCGGCCGACGAGGTCGAAGTCGAGATGGAGGATGCCCGGCACGTCGAGCACGTGACGGACCAGCGACGCCTCGTCCGCGCAGTCCATGCCGTGGACGTGGAGTCGCAACTCAGATCGGGCCGCAGATGGCGCAGATGACACAGATGGTTGTTACACAGGGCCGCAGATGAACGCCGATGGCGCGGATGGCTTTCTACCAGGGCCGCAGATGAGCGCAGATGGCGCTGACCAGGGAACCCTGGTCCCAGGTCCCAAGACTCAAGTCCCAAGACCCAAGACCCAAGACCCAAGTCCCAAGACCCAAGTCCCAAGACCCAAGACCCAAGTCCCTAGAGCTCGCCCACCGCCTCGAGCACTTCCTCCGCATGCCCGTTGACCTTCACGCCGTCCCAGCGCCGCACCACCTTGCCGTCGGCGCCGATGAGATAGGTGACCCGCGCCACGCCCATGTACTTCCGGCCGTACATCGACTTCTCCTGCCACACGCCGTACTTCTCGATGACGGTGTGATCCGGATCGGCCAGCAGCGGGAACGTGAGCGAGTACTTGTCGGCGAACTTGGCTTTGCTCTTCTCGTCGAGCACGCTCACGCCCAGCACCACCGCCTTGCTCCCGCCGAACTTCGGCAGGTTGTCCTGGAACGCGCACGCCTCGGTGGTGCACCCGGGCGTGTCGTCCTTCGGGTAGAAGTACAGCACCACGGGGCGGCCGGCGTAGTCGGCCAGCGCATGTGTCTTGCCGGCCTGGTCCTTCAGCGAGAACGCGGGGGCTTTCTTGCCGGGTTCGATCAAGGGCATAGGTACCTGCAGGCGAGTCTGTTGACGTGTTGATGTCGTGATCTGTCGATCGCACCGATGATCGTCGGATCTCGTGACCTCTCTGACCAATCTTCGTGCCCGTCGTGGTCTTCGTGTTACCGCCGCGGCGCGGCCACCGCGGCGTGGGAGCGCCGTGGCTCGGCGCCGCCCTCCACCAGGCCGTTCGCGACGTCCACGGTGATGGCCGCGGCGTAGCCGTAGCGCACCTCGCCCTTGCGGCCGATCTTCTGGAATAGATGCCCGCGGGCGCGCAGTGGGTCGATCACCCCCCGAGGGAAGCGGTCCTCGATCTCCACGCGCCCGCCCTGGTCCGTGGGGTCGGCGGGATCTCGCCCCGGCAGGAAGCGCGCGGCCTCGATAGCGCGCTGCGCGCCCAGCCCGCCGTCGATGACCCCCGTGATGATGTTGTAGACCGACACCGGAATCCACGCGTTGCCGGCGCAGCCCACTGCCAGCTTCGGCACTTCCCCGCCGCCGGTGTTCTTCTGGAACACGAGGGTCGGCACGCTGGCGGTGCTCGAGCGGGCCAGCGGCACCAGGCTCCCGTACGCGCCGGGCGAGAGACGATTGGACCGCAGGTGGTTGTTGTAGAGGAAGCCCAGGCCCTTCGAGACGTAGAACGTTCCGCCCCACGTGCTCAGCGTCTGGGTGACCGCGATCATGTTGCCCTCGGCGTCGCCGACGGCGAACGAGGTCGTGCCGGTGGAGATGCGCGTCACCGTGGGCGCGGTCTGCCCGCCGGCCTGATCCTCGTCGGGTTGGCGCTCGTAGCGCGAGGCCTTCACCGGATCGATCTTCTGGAACAGCTTGCGAGCGTGCTCCAGGGTGAGGTGGTCGGCGAAGTCCACGGGCCAGCGCTCGGGATCGGCCACGCGCCGCAGGGGATCGCGCACCTTCCACGCTTCGATCAGGTAGTGGAAGTAGTCCGCGTCGGTCACCAGGCGCGCGCCCGGCTTCGGCGCGTACTGCTCGAGGATGTGAAGCGACTCGAACAACTGGATGCCCGTGGCCACCGGCGGCCCGCCGGCGTAGAGGGTGTGCCCGCGGTACTGCCCCACCACTGGCTCGCGCTCGATGGCCCGGTACTGCGCCAGGTCGGCAGAGCTGAGGATGCCGCCGTTCTCCTCCATGTCGGCCGCGATCGTCCGTGCGATCTCGCCGCGGTAGAACGCCTCGGCGCCGCCTTTCTGGATGGCGCGCAGCGTGGACGCGTAGTCCTTGTTGAAGAAGCGGTCCCCCGGCCGCGGCACCTTGCCGCCTGGCAGGTAGATCTTCGCAGCTTCGGGCCACTTCTCGAGGAAGCGACGGCCCTCGGCGATGGTCGTGGGCAGCGCCTCATCGAGGATGAACCCCTCGTCCGCCAGCTTGATCGCCGGCTCGACCAGGTCTTCCCATTTCACCTTGCCGCTGCCGTAGTTGCGGTACAGGTGCTCGAGGCCGGCCACCACGCCCGGGATGTTCGCCGCCGCGGGGCCATCGGCCACCAGTCGCCCGTCCCGCACGATGGCGGGGTTGTCCGGCGTGGCGCGCATGGGCGTCATGTCCTTGTACTCGACCACGGTGGGGCGCTTCATGCCCTTCAGGTAGAGCACGGCGGATCCGTCGCCGCCCACGCCCGATGCCTCGGGCTCGACCACCCCGAGGGCGAACGAGACGGCAATCATGGCGTCCACGACGTTGCCGCCCTTCTCGAACGCCAGGCGGCCCGCCTCGGACGCGAGCGGATGCCCGGAGACCACCATGCCGCCGTTCGAGGTGATCACGGGCTTGATGAGGGGCTGCGCGGCCACCATCTCATCCACGACCGCTTCGAACGCGGCTTCCGTTTTCGCCGCGGCCGCCCGGGGTCGATACGTCTCGCGCGCGCTCGTCCAGGCCGCCGCCGACGATCCCGTCGAGTAGTAGAGGCCGCGCAGCGTGTCCCACACCCGATCGAACGTTGAGGTGAGGAGCGTCGGCGACAACGGAAGGGCGGCCGTGATGGCGCCGCCAGACTCGTGTACGGGGAGCGGCGCGGGAATGCGCCACAGCTGGAACGCGGCGTTCAGCGCGAACAGCGGCGGGGCCTCGGCCTCGCTGCGGAGCGGATTGCCGTTGTAGACCGGTTGCGGATCGGGAAGGCCTGTCACCAGGATGGTCTGGCCGTCGGGCGACCACGCCGGCGCGCCGCCCTTGCGCGAGACGAGCTGCGGCGGGGCAGACGGCTTCGCACGGGGCTCGGGTGCGGCGCCGCCTTCGGGGCGCGGGGGCACGACGCTGGCCACCCACACCGAGCCAATGCCCTCGCGCACCGCGTAGTACGCCAGCCGCTCGTTGTCGGGCGCCCACGACGGATGCCCCTCCATGCCACGCGCGCTCGCGATGCGCGTGGCGCGCGGCGCCTTCGTCTCAGTGCCGGGAATCGAAGCACCGGAGCCGGCCGGCGGTGACGCGACGCGCGCGCCAAGCGGCACCGGCCTGGTCACGCCGGACGATACCAGCGGCATCCACCACAGGTCCACGTCGTCCTCGGCATCTCGCTCGGAGACGAACGCGATCTTGCGGCCATCGGGTGACACGCGCGGGAAGGTCTCGCTGTCCGTCGTGTCGCTGAGCGGCACCGGTACCTGCCAGGCCTCGGAGCCCGCGACCGGGATGGCCAGGTAGAGATCCCACTGCAGCGACGCGTCCGCGGCCCGGCCCGCCGGCGGCGCCCCCCGGTGCGCGAACACCAGACGGCCATCAGGCGTCCAGGAAGGCCAGCGCTCGTCACCGGGCATCGCGGCCACGACGGCGGAGGCGCCCGTCTTCACCAGCGTGACGATGATGTCGAAGCCGCCGCCCTTGTTGGCGGCATACGCGAGGCGCGTGCCGTCGGGAGACCACGCGGGCTCGCGCTCCACCGCGCCCGAATCGGCCGAGACCAGCGGGCGGGGCTGGCGTCCGTCCGCGTTCATGGTCCAGATGCGATCCAGGTACGAGACGGCGACGCGGCGGCCGTCCGGCGACCATGCGCCGTCCTGCACGCCCGGTGTGCCCTGTTGCGCGCGCCCGCCGGCCTGCAGTGCCAGCAGGGCGGCAACGACACCGGCCGTGATTCGAGCGACGCGCATGGGAAAGGGCTCCGTGGGTTAGCGAACGGCCTCGACGATGGACGTCGCCGAGATCCCGTACTTCTCCACTAGCTCGTCGGGCTTGCCGCTGCGGGGAATCTCGGTGACGGCGAGACGGGTGACCGTGAGGCCCGCGGGCGCCACGGCGCGGGCCACGGCGTCGCCGATGCCGCCGGCGACATAGTGATCCTCGACGGTGATGAGCCGTCCGGTCTCGCGACCCGCGGCGATGAGCGCCGCGGCATCGATCGGCTGGATGGAATAGAGGTCGATGACGCGAATCGAGATGCCCTCGGCCTTCAGCACGTCGTGTGCCTTCAGCGCCTCGAAGAGGGTGACGCCGGCGCCAACGACCGTGGCCGTGTCGGCCGCGCTCGACCGCAGGACCTTCAGGCCGCCGATCGGGAACGACTCGGCGTTGTCGTAGATGACGGGCGTCTTCGGCCGCGTGGTGCGCATGTAGGCCGGGCCGTGGTGCGCGGCCATCTCGGCGATGAGCTTCTCGGTGCTCACCGCGTCGGCGGGATACAGCACCGTGAAGTTGGGCTGGGCCGTGGCCATCGCGAAGTCTTCGAGCGCCATCTGCGAGGGGCCGTCCTCGCCAATCGAGACGCCCGCGTGCGAGCCGGCGAGCTTGATGTTCACGCCGCTGATGGCGGCCATCCGGATGAAGTCGGACGCGCGTGTGAGAAACGCCGCGAAGGTGGACGGAAACGGCACGGCGCCGCGGGCGGCCAGACCCATCGCGGCCCCCACCATCACCTGCTCGGCGATGAAGAACTGGAAGAAGCGATCCGGGTGGGCCGCCTCGAAGCGCTCGCTGAAGGTGGAGTTCTTCACGTCGGCATCGAGCGCCACGACGCGGGGATCGACCGATGCGAGCTTCGTGATGGCGGTGCCGAAGGCTTCGCGCGTCGCAATCGACTCGCCCAGCTCGTAGGTGGGCGCGGGCATCGGCCCCGGCCGGGATGCGGCGGGCGCGGCCGGCGGCGCGGGGATGGACGGCGTCGGGCCGGCCTCCTTCTCGAACTGCGCCTCGAGCTCGGCGTAGGCGCGGGTGGCTTCCTCGGGCTTCAGGGGCTTGCCGTGCCAGTTGGGCTTGCCCTCCGTGAACGACACGCCCTTACCCTTCAGCGTGCGCGCCAGGATGACGGTGGGCGTGCCCTTGGTCGCGCGTGCTTCGGCATACGCCGCGAGCACCTCCGCCATGTCGTGGCCGTCGATGACCACCGCGTGCCAGCCGAACGCCCGCCACCGCGTGCGATGGGCCTCCATGTCGTGCTCGAGCTCGGTCGCCCGACTCTGGCCGAGCGCGTTGATGTCGACGATGGCGCACAGCGCATCGAGCTTGTAGAGGTGTGCCACCGAGGCCGCCTCCCAGACGGAGCCTTCCGCCGTCTCGCCATCCCCCATCAGCACGTAGGTGCGGTAGTCGGAGCCGATAAGGCGCGCGTTGAGTGCCGTGCCCACGCCGGCCGCCAGCCCCTGCCCCAGCGATCCGGTGGCCACATCCACGAATGGCAGGCGGGGTGTGGGGTGTCCCTCGAGATCGGACGTGAGCAGTCGGAGGTCGGTGAGCCGTTCGCGCGGGATGAAGCCGGCCTCGGCCCACATCGCGTAGAGCAGCGGAGCCGCGTGTCCCTTGGACATCACCAGCCGGTCGGCCAGCGGATGCTGCGGGTTGCCGGGATCGAAGCGCATCTCGGCAAAGAACAGCGCCGCCATCAGATCCGCCGCCGACTGGCACGTGGTCGGATGCCCGCTGCCGGCCGCGGTGGTGGCCCGGATGGACTCGATGCGAAGCCGGGTGGCGATGTTCTTGAGGTTGGGCAGCAAAGACGCGTCAACAGGCAACCGGAGACCCTCCTGGGGATGGCACGGAACGCCAAAGTTTATCAGAGCAGGCCGACTCGCACCCGCCTTCGCTCGCCTCGAGATGGCGAGACGAGCTTCGGCGGGCAAGCCCGTTCGCACCTGCCCGCACCCTATAATGGTCGGATGTTCGTGCTGCGCTACCTGTACATCCTCGCCTTGAGCGTGTGGCTGGGTGGGATGACGGTGGCCGGCCTGGTGGCAGCGCCGACCATTTTCGATGTCCTCGAAGCCTGGAACCCCGAGCAGGGGCGGGTCCTGGCCGGACAGGTCTTCGGGCAGATCCTCGCCAGGCTGCACACGCTGTTCTATGCCTCGGCCGTGGTGATGCTCGTGACCCTGACCATTCGCCGCCTGCTGGGCCCGCGGCCGGTGGCCTACGGCATCCGCGCGGGGCTGGTGGGCGCGATGCTGGGTCTCACCCTCGCCTCGGGCTTCGGCATCAGCCCGCGTGTCGAGGCCATGCAGCGCGAGATTGGCGCGTCGGTCGCATCGCTCCCCCAGGACGATCCCCGGCGCGCCTCGTTCTACCAGCTGCACGGCTTGTCCAACCTGCTGCTGAGCGCCACGGCCGTCGGCGCGCTGCTGCTGGTCTTCTGGGAGTCGCGGGAGTGACAGGGGGCTTGGGCCTTGGGGCTTGGGCCTTGGGCCTTGGGCCTTGCGATCCGGGCAGGAATCGCCCAATCACCCAATCACCCAATCACCCAATCACCCAATCACCCAATCACCCAATTAATCGCCAATCGTCAATCCTCCAATCCGCAATCAATCGCCAATCTGCAATCGCCAATCATCAATGACCATCACCCTCATACCCGGCGACGGCATCGGCCCTGAGGTGACGCGGGCAGTGGTGCGCATCTTGGCCGCCACCGGCTTCGCTCCCGAGTGGGAGACGTTCTCGGCGGGCGCGCCGGCCATCGAGGAGCACGGCACCACGCTGCCCCAGGCGCTGCTCGATTCGGTGACGCGCAACAAGGTGGCGCTGAAGGGCCCCATCACCACCCCGGTGGGCAAGGGCTTCACCAGCGTCAACGTAGGCCTGCGGAAGGCGCTGGATCTCTACGCGAACCTCCGCCCGGTCTGGAACCTGCCGTCGGTTCCCTCGCGCTTTTCCGGCGTGGATCTCGTCATCGTCCGCGAGAACACCGAGGACCTGTACGCGGGTCTCGAGCACGTGGTGGTGCCGGGCGTCGTCGAGAGCCTGAAGATCATCACCGAGAAGGCCACGACGCGGATCGCGGTGTTCGCTTTCGAGTATGCGCGGCGCCACCAGCGCAAGAAGGTGACGATCGTGCACAAGGCCAACATCATGAAGCTGGGCGACGGGCTGTTCCTCGACACCGCGCGCAAGGTCGCGGCCCGTTATCCCGAGGTGGCCTGCGACGATCGCATCGTCGACGCGGCGTGCATGCACCTGGTGATGCACCCCGAGCGGCTGGATGTGCTGCTGCTCCCCAACCTGTACGGCGACATCGTGTCGGATCTGTGCGCGGGGCTGGTGGGCGGGCTCGGCGTGGTGCCGTCGGCCAACCTGGGTGAGGGCGGCGTCGGCGTGTTCGAGGCCGTGCACGGCACGGCGCCCGACATCGCCGGCCGCGACATCGCCAACCCGACGGCGCTGCTCCTGTCGGCCATCCTGATGCTGCAGCACCTGCAGGAGGACGAGAAGGCGGGCCGTATCATGGCCTCGCTGCGCGAGGTGCTGACCTCGGGCCACGTGACGCCGGACCTGGGCGGCACGGCGACGACCACCTCGTTTGCCGACGCCATCTGCCGGGGGATCGAACGGGGATGACCCGGCACCCGGATCTCGGTCTATCATCTGTGGCGCATGCACGATGGACGACATCACTGAAGCGGTTCTGAGCCGGGACGAGGTGACGCGCTACCTGGCGGGCAACGGGGCCGGCGCCGACCAGGCGCGCGCCCGCATCCTCGAGTACCTCGAGGAGCTCCGGACGACGCAGCGCTACGAACTGTATCGCGCGCTGGAGTACCCGCTCTATCCCATCCTGCGCAAGATCGAGCGGGTGGGCGAGAACACCCAGCACGCGCTCGACGCCACCGCGCGGGGTCGCGTGGTGTGGGCATCGAACCATCGCAGCCACACCGACTACCTGGTCGAGCCGCTCGTCCTGGACGATGCGGGGGTGCGTCCGCCGATCATCGCGGCGGGGATCAACCTGTTCGGAGGCCCGCTCGGGCTCATCCACAAGCACGTCACCGGCGCGCTGCCCATCCGTCGCAACACCAAGGACCCGGCGTACCTCATCACGCTGAAGGCCTACGTCGGGACGCTGCTTCACACGCACGACCTGTTCTTCTACCCGGAGGGCGGGCGCAGCTACAGCGGCGAGCTGAAGAACGCGAAGACCGGCCTGTTCAGCGCGTGCCTCGGCGCCAACGTGCCGGGCATGTCGATCGTGCCCGTCGCCGTGGCCTACGACCTGGTGCTTGAGGATCATGTGCTGGCCCGGCAGAAGGTGAAGCGGCGGCAGCGCGCCTTCAGCCGTGAGCTGGCCGAGATGGTCCGCTACGCGGTGGGCTACCGCAGCCGCGCCTTCGTCACCTTCGGCCGGCCCATCGCGCTCGACGTGTACGACGCCGAGTCGCGCCGATCGGTGATGGATCTCGCGCAGCACGTGCGGCGCGAGATCGGCCGCCTCTACAAGGTGCTGCCGACGGCCGTGCTCGCCGCGGCCATGCGGCCGTCGATCGCGAAGGCCGATCTGGCCTCGCGGATCACCGCCATCCTCGACACGCTCGGCGCCACGGGCGCCAACATGGGGGTGCACACCGCGGACGAGGTCATCGCCGCCGCCACCGAGCCCCTCGAGACGCGCGGCATCATCGTCGTCGAACAGGGCCGCTACCGCGTCCGCGAGCGTAACGTCCTCCGCTACTACGGTCGCAGCCTCCAGCACCTGCTGACCCCCGCCGGCGCGACGCACTGACGTGAGGGCCGGGCCTGGCTGATGATCGACGCGACGTCGAAAGCCCTCTTCCACTCGCTGGCGCAGGTCGAGTTCCTCAGGCGTCTGGCATCGCGCTACGGGATGCGCCCGGGCGGCTTCGCGCGGCGCTTCATCGCCGGCGAGTCCGTCGAGGAGGCGATTGCCTCCGTGGCGGAGCTCCCCTCACGCGGCCTGCGGCTCACCCTGGACTATCTCGGCGAAAGCTCCACCACCTTCGACGAGGCCGCGGCTGCCGCCCATGAATACATCCACATCATCGACGCCATCGTGCGATCGGGGATCGAGCGGAACATCTCGGTGAAGCTCACGCAGCTCGGGCTGGACGTGGATCGGGCGACGGCGGTGGACAACATGCGCCGCATCCTCGAGCCCGCCGACCAGCACGGGTTCTTCGTGCGCATCGACATGGAGAACTCGCCGTACACCGACCGCACGCTGCAGGTACTCGAGACGTTGTGGCGACAGGAACATCGGGGCGTGGGCACCGTCATCCAGTCGTGCCTCATCCGATCGCCCGGCGACGTCCAGCGGCTGAACGCGCTGGGGGTCCGGGTGCGGCTGGTCAAGGGCGCGTACAAGGAGCCGAAGACGGTGGCGTTCCAGGGGAAGGACCAGGTCGACGCGGCGTTCGTCGAGCTGATGCGCGAGCTGCTCGACCACGGGCACTTCCCCGCCATCGCCACGCACGACCCGGCGATGATCGACGCCACGAAACGCTACGCGGAGCAGCGCGGCTACGCGAAGGATCGCTTTGAGTTCCAGATGCTCTACGGCATCCGCCGCGACCTGCAGGCGTCGCTGGTGGCCGAAGGGTACGGCGTTCGCGTGTACGTCCCGTTCGGGCAGCAGTGGTTCCCCTACTTCATGCGTCGGCTCGGCGAGCGGCCAGCCAACATCGGCTTCGTCCTGCGCGGACTGGTGAGCGAACGCCGGTGAGGCGGGCTCATTGAGCGATTGGTGATTGCCGATTGAGCGATTGATTGTCGATTGGGGGATTGAGTGATTGAGTGATTGATTGGCGATTGGTGATTGAGTGATTGAGTGATTGATGGCGATTGGTGATTGGGCGATTGGTGATTGGGCGATTGGTGATTGGGCGATTGATGATTGGGCGATTGATGATTGGGCGATTGCCGCTGACAGCGAATCACCGAATGGTCCAATCCCTCAATCACTCAATTGATCACCCGATCCGTCAATCTGCCAATCTTCAATCAATCGCCAATCTGCAATCACCAATCGCTCAATGGCTATGCCTGTCCACACCAGCGGCGGGCGAGTTCCGCGAGCGCGTTCCTGCAGGTGACGACACTCCCGGCCTCGACCCACTCCTCCACGCCGTGGAGCCCGGCGCCCGTCGGGCCGAACAGGAGAGAGGGAATGCCGGCGTCGCCCAGCACGGATGCGTCGGTCCAGAAGCTCATTCCAGACACAGATGGGGCCGCAGATGACGCAGATGGCGCAGATGAATCTGTGGCGGCATCTACCTGGAACTTTGAACGGTGAACTCTGAACTGCTCCGCCACCACCAGTTTCATGGTGGCCACGAGCGGGTGGTCCGCCGCGATCTCGTACGGTGACCGCGCGAACAGCGGGCGGCTGGCGGCCTTGAACTCGCCGTCGGCAGCGGCGAGGCGGGCCAGGATGTCGGCCACCTCGCGGGCGCCGCTGCCTCGCTGCTCTCCGGGCACCGTGCGGCGTTCCATCTGCAGGTGGCACCGATCGGGGTACGAGCTCAGCTCGCGCCCGCCGTGGATGAGCGACGCGTGCAGCGAGGCGGTGCCGAGCAGCGGATGTGGCGGTCGTGATTGCAGGCGGTGGTCCAGCGCGTCGAGCTCGGTGAGCACGCGGCCCATCAGCCGGATGGCGTCGCGGCCCTCGCGCGGGCGACTGCCGTGCGCGGCGCGACCCTCGGTTTCCACCTCCACCCACTCGAAGCCCTTGTGGGCGATGGCGATGGCCAGGTCCGTGGGCTCGGTGACGACGGCGCCATCCGCGTACCACTTCGTGACGAGCGCATCGGCGCCGATGCTCGAGTGCTCCTCGTCCACCACGCACGCGATGAGCAGCCGGCCCTCGTCCAGCCCGCCCGAGTCGCGGATGAGGCGCGCGGCGTCCACCATGGCCGCCACTCCGCTCTTCATGTCCTGCGAGCCGCGCCCGTAGACGCGGCCGTCGCGCTCGACCGGGTTGAAGGGCTGCGTCATGCCTGCCACGCCGACCGTGTCGATGTGGCCGCAGAGCATCAGCGAGCGGCCCGGTTCGCGCCCCTCGAGCACGCCCACCACGTTGGGGCGCCCCTCGGCCACCTCCTGGACATGGACCTCGAGCCGCATGGCGCGCATGTGCTCGGCCAGCGCGCGCGCCACGGCTGTCTCGCCGGCCGCGCCGGGAACGAGCGAGGGGTTCACCGAGTCGATCCTGACGAGGGCCTTCAGCAGTTCGATGACCGGATCCATCAACGCCCCATCACTTGCCGTCGTACTGGGCGTCGGTCACGGCCTCGAGCCACTTCGTCTCGCCGCTGAAACCCACGTTGATCTGGATGAGGGGCGTGTGCGGCACGGCGCCGTGCCAGTGCTGCACGTTGGGCCCGGTGTAGTCGCTCTCGCCGGGGCCGAGCTCGCGCATGGCCTGGCTCCGCTTCTGCGTCCGCATGCGGCCCTGCTCGACGTAGAGCAGCTGCCCGTTGTCGTGGCTGTGCCAGTAGCTGCGCGCGCCGGGCTCGAAGCGCCGGCGGGCCACCGACAGGTCCTTGCCGTCCAGCGCCGTCGACGTGCCCGTGAATCGCGGCTGGTTGCCGGAGGCCGGCTGGCCGCCCTGGCTCGCGGCCTGCGCCGCCATCACCGTGACGCCCGTGGCCACCAGCACCACGTGCACCACCCATCGTCCGTTGAATGGTCCTGACATGTCTGAGACTCCCTCACTTCATCGGCGAGTAGTCGGTGGCCTGCAGGAACACCGAGTCGACCTTGGTGATGATCGGGCCGTTGACCTGCGATTCGGAGGCGACCTTCTTCCACTCAGGGTCGTTCCTGAACGCGTCCCAGCTGGCCTTGGCGGCCTCGCGGCTCTGGTGCGCCAGCAGGTACACCAGGGTGTTCTGCGACGCCGGCGCGTCCATCGGGGCGAGGTAGATGACGTTGGTCATCCCGTGCTTCTGGAAGATGCGGAGCGTGTGGTCGCGGAAGCGCTTGTGCAGGTCCGCGAGCTTGCCGTCTGGCGCGGTATAGGTGCGCAGCTCGTAGACCTTCGCGGCGGTCTGCGCCTGGGCCACCCCGAGGTGGGGCGCGGCCAGGATCCCGGCGCCGAACGCGGCGGCCAGGGCGAGGATGGACACGGACGAAGCGCGCGTGGGTTTCAGCATGCGCGTAGCTTATGTGATCACGCGGAGGGAGGGATCCGCAGATTTGCAGATGACGCAGTCTCCCGGACAGCCACGCTCGATTGGCGCGGGTCTGGAGGGGGAGCCACGGAATCAGTCCCCGATGGTCTCCACGCGGAACCTGCGGACGTTGCTGTAATCCGCCACGGCTTCGACGTACTCGTCGGAGCGCTCCAGGTAATCGTAGAGCTCGCGCATCCGCGACGGCACCATCAGGTCCAACCGCTCGTCACGCGTGAACCACGTGGTCTGCCGCATCTCGATGTCGCGGTCCGACAGCTGGATGTCGGTGCGCCAGATGCGCCCCGCATCGGGCTCCACCCACAGCAGCCCCCGGCTGCGCCAGTCGTGCCCATCACGCGTGATCAGCGTCGGCGACCCTGTTTCCGAGAACGCGATCAGCGCCACGCGCACGCCGTCAATCACGTCGTACCCGCGCAGCTCGAAGGCGAACCGGCCCTGGTTGGCGGGACTGGCCACGAGCAGCGCCAGTGTCGGCACGTTGAAGTTGCGCCGCGCGGGACCGAGGTTGAAACGTGCGCTCGAGGCCGCCACGCGTTCCAACTGCTCGGCCGACGGGAATTTCCGATCGACGAACAGCTGCTCCAGCCGCTGCTGACGGTCCTTCACGGGCTTGCCGTCGGCCTCGACCACGTCGCGGAACCCGAACCAGGTACCCGGCGTCGGGAACCACGCAAATCCCATCTCCGACCGAAGCTCGCGCCGGCTGATCCTCGGCGGCACGGGATAGGCGGCGATGCGCTGCGAGTAGGTCTGGACGTAGTGCTCCTCGGCCACGATGCCCGCCAGGACTTTCTCGTACTCGCCCACGTAGGCGCGCATGCGCGGGAGCAGTTCCTGCGGCGGCGTCAGCGACGCTGGCGGCGGTGCGGGGGGGGCCGGCGGCACGGTCGGCGGGCCCGGAGCCTCGGCGGTCCAGCGCTCGACGAGCCGCGCCGTCTCGTCCGCCGCGGACCGGGTGATATCCAGGTCGCCCTGGTTGCGCCCGCGCAGCTCGGTGATGCGCTCGCCGTCGGACACGGTCACTCGGATGAGCGCGACGGGCGCCGACCCGCCGCGATTCTGCGTGGGCAGCGCCGTGCGACCGGCGCCCAGGATCCGCTGGCCCGTGACTTCCACGCGCACGGTGGCTGCCGCCGCGGACGGTGCGGACGAATACCCGCGCGCGGCAAGCGCGGCGCGGAGCGTGTTGAGGATGTCGATGGTCTCGCCGGACTTCCGGTCCGGGTGCAGGGGATCGATGGAGACGAACACCGAACCGCGTGCGGTGGCAGCGGGCAGCTCGCTCCCGCGGGTCGTCGCCGGAGCGGGCAACGGACCGGGCGGTGAGGTCGGCCCCGCCTCGGCCGCGCCCGCCGGCGTGGGCATCGTCGGCCCGACGGGTGCTCCACCCGGCGCTTCACGGTCTGGTTCGGGTGGCACCGACGGCGCCGAGTAGGTGCGCAGGTTGTCGGCGACGAACTCGCGCCGCGCGCGGACCGTCAGCCGATGGGCGGGTGTGCGCACACGAATGGCGTGCGGCTTGCCGTCGCGATCGGTCGGCATGGTCTCGACCATCAGCAGGTAGCGGCCCGACAGCTCCGAGGCCAGCCGGGTCGCGATCTCGCGGCTGGTACCCAGGGCAAACAGATCGCCACCGGTCCAGTCGGACACCAGCTCGAGCCCTTCCAGCTGGCGCTGCCGCTCCTTCACGGGCTCGAATCGGGGATACATGTTGGACACGTCCTGCGTACCCGGCTGCGCGTGCATCACGTGGATGCGCGTGCGGGCCGCGGCCGCCGCCCGCGCGACGCGCTCCACCTCGACACGCGCGCCGTCGGTCGGGAGTTCCTCGGAGAAGAACAGCATGGTCTTCGGGCCCTCGATGCGGGCCAGCGAGCGCAGCAGCACCTCGAGGCTGGTCGTCGTGGTTGACGCCCGAGCGCTGGCCTCGGACACCAGCACGCGTGCCTGGGCCTCGAGGTCGGCCCGGCACGCCAGGCGCACGAACTCGTCGCCGCGGCTGCACACGCGCGACACCGCGGCCTCCCACCCTCCCTCGCGCCGGTCCATCCCCAGCGCCTCGACGATGCCGAAGGGCAGCTGCGTGCCGAGCCGTGGGGACCAGCCGGTGAGGCCCTGCAGCGCCTGACGCGACGCCTGGCGATTCGTCGTGAAGGTGAATTCGCCCATCCGCAGCGGCAGGGCGACGGTCGCCACGCGGTCCGCGGGCGGCAGGCGGTCCATTACGGCGTTGGCGGCGGCCAGCACCTGCTCGCGGCTGCCGGGACTGGTGGAGCCCACGTCGATGGCGAGGACAATCTGGTTGGCGTTGGGGTCCTCGGACGGCGCGCCGCCTCGCGCGGCGGCTTCCGGCTCGCTGGATCCGGGAACGAGCGGCGCCGCGCCCTCGAAGTACTGCACCGAGAGCACCGCGCGCGGCTTGCCGTCCACCTCGACGGCGAAGTCGTCCGCGTTCAGCGCCGGCACCTGTCGGCCGTCGCCGTCCACGACCACCACGTCGATGGTGATGAGGTCCACCCCTGACCGGAAGATGGGTTGCCCCGCCGCGGACTGGGTCTGTGCGGACGGCCGCGTGGACACGGCCGCCAGCAGGGCCATCGCCGCCAGGGCGACTCGAACGGACATCGCGCTTCGCATTGCCGCGCCTCCGAGGTCATTGTAGTCAACGCGAGCGTGTAATCTCAGGGATGAGATGCCCGCGCCTGGGACCAACCGTGGGACCACCGTTCCCTCCGAAGCCCTCCGCATTGCCGAGCTTGTTCGCGCCCAGGGCGGCCGCGCGCTCGTCGTCGGCGGCTTCGTGCGGGACCGCCTCCTCGGCCGCGATTCGAAGGATCTGGACGTTGAGGTCTTCGGTATCCAGCAGTCCCAGCTACCCGGGCTGCTCGCCACGCTCGGGCGCGTGGAGCCGGTTGGCCAGGCCTTCCCCGTCTACAAACTGGGGCCGGTGGACGTCGCGCTGCCGCGGCGCGAGTCGAAGACGGGACGCGGGCACAAGGGCTTCACGGTCGAGGGCGACCCCGGCATGTCGTACGAGCAGGCCGCGCGCCGGCGTGATTTCACCATCAACGCCATCGCGTGGGACCCGCTGACGGACGAGTATCTCGACCCCTTCGAGGGCCGCGCGGATCTCGCGCGCCGCGTGCTGCGCGTGGTGGATCCGCGCACGTTCGCGGACGACTCCCTGCGGGTGCTGCGCGCGCTGCAGTTCGCCGCGCGCTTCGAGCTGACGCTCGACCCGGCGAGCGCGGACATCTGCCGCGGCATCGCGCTGGACGATCTGCCGGCCGAGCGCGTCTGGGGCGAGTTCGAGAAGCTCCTGCTCCGCGCCGAGCGGCCGTCCATCGGCTTCGCGCTCGCGCGCGAGCTTGGCGTGATCGAGCAGCTCCTGCCCGAGATGGTGCCGCTCTACGACTGTCCTCAGGACGCGGAGTGGCATCCCGAGGGGGATGTGTGGATGCACACGCTGATGGTGATGGACGAGGCGCGGCGGCGGAACGCGGACCTCGCGCGCCCGCAGCTGGCCATCATCATGCTGGGGGCGGTGTGCCACGACCTGGGCAAGCCGCAGACCACCATTCACGTGGACGGGCGGATCAAATCGCCGGGGCACGAGGCAGCGGGCGTGGAGCTGGCCACGCGCATCCTGGATCGTCTGAACGTGCACACGCTGGACGGCGTGGACGTCCGCGCGCAGGTGCTGGGCCTGGTCGCCGAGCACCTGCGGCCGAGCGCGTTCCACAAGGCGAAGGACACGGTGAAGGACGGCGCGTTCCGCCGCCTGGCGCAGCGCGTGGACCTGGAGCTCTTGACGCGCTTCGCGCGCGCGGACTGCAACGGGCGCGGCGCCGCCTTCGACTGCTTGGCGATGGACTGGTTCATCGAGCGCGCGCGGTCGCTGGGCGTGGAGCATCGCCCGCCGGCGCCGATCCTGCTGGGGCGGCACCTGATCGCGATGGGCGTGGAGCCGGGGCCGCGGATGGGAGAGATCCTGCGCGCGGTTTATGAGCAGCAGCTCGATGGCGCGGTGACGACGGTGGAAGAGGCCGAGGCGGCGGCGCGGGAGGTGATGGGGGCCTGAGGGAACGGCGGAAATCGCGTGTCCCGCGTTGCCTTCCTTGCTCATGCGTCGTGGACACTAGCCGCTGATGTACTTCGCAAACGCTTCCGGGGCCACGTTACCGCCGCTCACCACTGCCACTACGTGTGTCGCGTCCCTCGTGTCGCCCAATCCCCGCATGATGGCCGCCGTCGTCGCCGCGCCGCTCGGCTCCACGACGAGCCGCGCGTGGCGCGCGAGCCACGCCACCGCCTCCGCGATCGCCTCGTCTGGCACCGTGACGAAGTCGTCCACGAACGCGCGCGCGTGCGCGAAGGTGACGGTGCCCGCGCGGATGGTGAGCAGCCCGTCTGCGATCGATCCCGTCTTCGGCAGCGACACCGGCTCCCCGGCCGCAATCGCCGTCTTCATCGTCGGCGCGCCTTCCGGCTCCACGCCGATGATGCGCACCGACGGCTTCGACTGCTTCACCGCCGCCGCCACGCCGGACAACAGCCCGCCGCCGCCGATGGGCAGGAAGATGGCGCCCACCTCGGGGCACTGCTCGAGGATCTCCAGGCCCGCGGTCCCCTGCCCCGCGATGATGTGCGGGTGATCGAACGGCGGGATGATGGTGAGCCCGCGCTCGGCCGCCACCCGCTCGGCATGGGCCTGCCGCTCGGTGGACGTCGTGCCCGCGAACTGCAGCTCGGCGCCGTACGACTTCGCGCCCTCCACCTTCACCGTCGGCGCGGTGGTCGGCATCACGATCACCGCCGGCGCGCCGAGGATCTGCGCCGCCATTGCCACGGCCTGCCCGTGGTTGCCGGAGGAGTAGGTGATGACGCCGCGCTTCAACTGCTCGGGCGGGAGCTGCGCGATCATGTTGAAGGCGCCGCGGATCTTGAAGGCGCCCATGGGTTGCAGGGACTCGGCCTTCAGATACAGCCGGGAACCGGGCTTGTCCGCCGCAGCCTTGGCGGAGGCGGGAGGCGGGAGTCGGGAGTCGGGGCTACCTGGCTTCGCAGCGTGACTCGCGGAGGTGGGCCAGGGGACCTCGAACAACGGCGTCACGCGCGCGGCGCGCTTGATCCGCTCGCGCGCGGCGCGAATGTCCTCCAATGTCACCAATCCCGAAGCCGCTTGCATCCCCATATTCCCTTCGTGCCGTCCTTCGTGTTCTTCGTGACTTCGTGGTTTCAGTTTGTCACTTCCGCACGTTGGCGAACTGGTCGCCCTCGTGGTACTTCGGCATCTCCGGCGCCGCCGCGACGCGCCACGCCAGCTCGGCCAGCACCTTCACATCCTCCACCGCGCCGCTGAAGTCCCACGACGGGTCGTACTCGTCGCTCGGCTGGTGGTAGTCCTTGCCGTTGTACTCGTCCTGCTTCTTCAGCAGCGCCTCGGCGTTCGGGCCGAGGAACTCCTTCGGCTCGCTGATCGAGAGCGCCGGCACGCCGGCCTTGGCGAACGGGAAGTGATCCGAGCGGAAGAAGTAGCCCCGCTCCGGGTGCGTGTCCTTGCCCAGCGTGCGGCCGCGCTCCTTCAGGATGGCTTCGAGCATGGGCCCGAGCGTGGAGCGATCCGAGCCGAGCTGCACCATGTCCCTGGTCGGCCCGAGGTAGTTGAGGCCGTCCACGTTGAAGTTCGCCGCCATCCGGGCCGGCGGAACGGGCGGGTGCGCGGCGAAGTACTCGGAGCCGAGCAGGCCCGACTCCTCCGCCGTGACGAACACGAAGTACATCGACCGCCCGGGCTTCTCCGGCGCGCGGACCATGGCCTTCGCCAGTTCCAGCAGCCCCGCCACGCCCGACGCGTTGTCGTAGGCGCCGTTGAAGATGAGATCCGCGTCCGGCGGATCCTCCGGCTGCCGCGCGCGCATGCCGAAGTGATCCCAGTGCGACGTGAAGACGATGGCCTCCTGATCGTTCGTGCCGGCGAGCTTCGCCGCGACGTTCGGCGAGGTCTTGCGCGCGCTCCTCTGCACCAGCGTGGCCGCCGCGCGGATGCCGAGGGAGCTGGCCTTGAACCCACGCGCCGACGCGCCTTTCCTCAGCGCGTCCAGATTCCTTCCGCCGCGCTTCGCCAGGTCGCGGGCCGCGCTCTCGGTGATCCAGGCCTTGATGCCCAGCGCGGGCGCGCCGGGCTCCGGCGGCAGCGAGTACTGCGTGCCGCTCCAGGACGACTGCACCACCTGCCACGGGTAGGTGGCCGATTCATCGGTGTGGATGAGCAGCGCGCCGGCGGCACCGTGCCGCGCGGCCTCTTCGTACTTGTAGGTCCAGCGGCCGTAGTAAGTGAGCGCGGGGCCGCCGAACAGCGTCGGCTCGTCGGCGGGCGCGGGCGGATCGTTCACCATGATCATCACCCACTTGCCCTTTACGTCCACGCCCGCGTAGTCGTTCCACCTCAGCTCGGGCGCGTTGATGCCGTAGCCCACGAATACCACGTCGCCCTGCACCTGCACGCGCGGCCGCTCGACGCCCGAGAACGCGACGACATCCCGGAGATAGCGGTAGGTGTTGCCCGGCACGCTCAGTGTGAACGTGCGCTCCACGTTCGACTCGACGATGGGGACCTGCTGGAAGAAGGTGCCGTTTTCGCCGGCGGGCTGGAGCCCCAGCGCCTCCAGCTCCTTCGCCAGGTAGGCCGTGGTCAGCTCACCACCGGGCGTGGCCGGGGCGCGGCCCTGGAACTCGTCGGACGACAGGCGTTGGATATGCGAGACGAGCGACGTGGTGGTGATCTGTTCGAGCGCAGGGCCCGGTGGAGGCGCGGCCGGCGGCGTGGGAGCGGGCTGACTGCAGCCGAGGACGACCACCAGCGGAAGGGCAAGGGCGAGAGAGCGCATCTGCACAGCATATCGCCCCGGGACGCCGGGACTGAAGTCCCGGCGCTCCGTGCCGCCAGTCCTATCTCGTGTGCTTCTGCAGGAACGCGAGGACCCGCGGCCAGGCCTGCTCGGACGCGCGGTAGTTCGCGCCGCCACGATCCTGCTGCGCGCGCAGGAAGCCATGGCCCGCGCCTGCGTAGATCTCGTACTCGAAGGTCTTCCCCAGCTTCTTCATTTCGCCCGCGGCCGGCTCGATGGTCGCGTTCACCCGCGCATCGTCCGCGCCGTACAGGCCCAGCACCGGGGCGTTGATCTTCGCGAAGTCCGGCGCGGTCGAGGGCGAGGTGCCATAGAACACGATGGCCGCGTTCAGACCGGGCTCGGCCACCGCGAACTCGAAGCTGCGCGCGCCGCCCCAGCAATAACCGACCGTCGCCGTCTTGCCGCTGGACTGCGGCATCTTCAGGGCATGGGCGCGCACGGCCTTGAGCCGATTGGCCGCTTCCTCAGGCGTGAGGCCGGTGATCACCTTGCGCGCAGCGTCCGGACTGCCAATCTCCGCCGTGCCGCCGCCGCCCGGGCCCATGCCGCTCAGCAGGTCGGGCGCGATGGCAATGTAGCCGTCCTCCGCCAGTTGGTCGGCCACCCCCTGGATCCACGGCTGCAAGCCGAAGATCTCCATGATGACGATGACGACGGGCGCCTTCTCGGGCTTCGCGGGATAGGCCACCCACGACTTGATGGCGGGCCCGCCCGCGTACGGGATGTTCACCCACTCGCTCTTCTGCTTCGACGCCTTCAGCGCGGCCTCCGCCTGCTCGAAGCCGGGCGGCACGCGCTCGTTGGCCGGGCGGGCGAACGGCGGATACTGCGGCTGCGCGGGCGCCTGTGACGCCATCGTGTGCCCCGCATGGGGATCCACGGGCACAGTCACTGGCGCCGGCCGCTGCGCGGCCACATACACGCTGGCTCCTGCCACGACCACCACCGCCAGCACGAACAGGGACTTCTTCATTGGGGACCTCCAGTCAGGAACCAGGAGTCAGGAGTCAGGAGTCAGGAATCAGGAATCAGGAATCAGGAATCAGGAGCCTCAGCACTCGCACTCAGCACCCTGCACTCAGCACTCTCGTCAGAGATGCTTCCGCAAGAACGCCAGCGCCCTCGGCCACGCCTTCTCCGTGGCCCTGAAGTTGGCGCCGTTGCGGTCGGACTGCGATCCGACGAAGCCGTGGCCCGCGCCCTCGTAGATTTCGGGCTCGAAGATCTTGCCCAGCTTCTCGAGCTCTGCCAACGCCGGCTCGATCGTGGCATTCACCCGCGCATCGTCGCCGCCGTACAGCCCCAGGATGGGCGCGTTGATCGTCGCGTACCCGGCGTGATCCTCCGGGGAGCTGCCGTAGAAGACGACCGCCGCGTTCAAGCCCGGCTGGTGCAGCGCGTACTCGAAGCTGCGCGACCCACCCCAGCAGAAGCCCATCGTCGCCGTCTTGCCGTTGGCTGCGGGGATCTTCACCGCGTACTCGCGCACGCGGTCCAGCTTCGCCGCCGCGTCGGCCGGCGTCACCGCGCTCATCGCCTTGCGCGCCTCGTCTGGCGAGGCGAAGGCGTCGGTGCCGCCGCCGTTTGGTCCAAGGCCGCTCAGGAAATCCGGCGCCACGGCAATATACCCGTCCTCGGCCAGTTGATCCGCCAGCGCGCGGGCCCACGGGTTCAGCCCCCCGATGGTGTGGATGACGAGAATCACGGGCGCCTTGTCGCTGCGCTCGGGATAGACGACCCAGGTCCGGATGGGCGTGCCACCGGAATTGGCCACTTCCACCCACTCGCCGTGCCGCGGCGAGCGGTCGATGGCGGCCTGCGCGCGGTCCGCCCCGGGCGGGAGCGCTTCGATCTGCGGATAGTCGAAAGCGGCCGGGGCCGCCTGTGCCGCAACTGCGGCGCCAGCAGGCGCCTGCCGGGCCGGTTCGGCATGGGACGCGTGCTCGTCCGCCGCGCATGCCGGCAGCAGCAGCGCGCCCAGAAGCGCCATCACGCTAGCGGCGCGCATTGCGATACTCCTCGAACAGCCGCGCGACGTTCCCCGAGACGCTGCGCAGCGACGGCGACCACCCCATCGCCCGCGCGCGCGGGCTGCGCACCTTCTGATCCAGGGCCAGCGCATCGGCGTACGCACCCATCTTGGCCCTCGCCTCCTCGAGCGGCATGTGCCGCACGTCGGGCCGCTGCGCCACGTGTCCCGCAATGGCCTCGACGATGTCGTTCACGGTTTCGTCGGCTTCGTCGTTGGCGTGGAACACGCCGGAGGCCTCGGGTGTCTCGGCCAGCCTGATGTAGAGCTCGCCGAGGTCGCGATCGTACACGCACGGCCAGTGATTCGTGCCCGGGCCGATCACGCGCACCAGCCCGTTCAGCGCGTCTTTCAGCAGGTCGGACACGATGCCGCGCCCGCCGCCGTACACGATGCCGGGCCGGATGACCACGGTGCGCAGGCTCATCGACATGGCCGACTGCACCAGCTGCTCGTGCGGCACGCGCCATGCGGACTGCTCGGCGGGCACGAGCGCCGCGGTCTCGTCCACCGGATCGGGCGCGGGGCCGAGCACCCAGATGCCCGACGTGTAGATGAAGGTCTTGCTCTCGCCCGAGGCCTCGAGGGCGGGCAGCAGCCGATCCAGAAAGTCCCGCTCGAGCTTCACGCCGCGCGGCGAGTACTCGATGGCCACGTGGATGACGACGTCGGCCTCGAGCGCGGCGTCCATGTAGCGCTTCGACGTGTCGAGCTCGGCGAGCAGCCCCGTGGCTCCGCGGGTCTCGACCCGCGTCACCTTCTCGGGATCCCGCACGATGGCCGTCACCTGGTGCCCGCCCCGAATGGCGGCTTCGAGCACGGCCGATCCGATGTATCCCGTCCCACCCGTCAGAAACACGCGAAACGACATGACTGCCTTTCAGATATCCCAGATCCGGCCGCCGTCGAAGCAGGTGATGAGGCCATCCTCGCTCACTTTCAACACCGGTCCAAAATGACTGGCCGCCATCGCGGCCGTGGTGCGCGCCCCCTCGACCACCCCGCCCATCGCGCCCGGGGCCGTGGACGGGTGTCGCAGGATAGCTCCCACCGCCAGCAACTGGCCATTCGGCTCGCAGACCATGGCCCCGTCGAGCGTGGCCAGCGCGGCCAGCACGCTGGCGTCCAGTTCGGTGACCGTGCGCCCGGCCAGCACGTGCAGCAGGTGACGCCGCGACGGCGCGTCCGGGTCCTGCAGCGCGTCCACGGGCTCCATGTCGAGCCGGTCGTCGACGGTGACCAGCTCGCCCAGCGTCTCGAGCGGCCGCCGCAGCACGACGAACAGCGCGCCCTGCCGCGCATCGGACAGGTCGAGCGCCGTCTGGAAGAGGCGTCGCGCCACGGGGCTGTTGCCGACGGCCGCCTCCCATATCTGGTACTTGGCCGCCAGGTCCAACAAGTGCCAGTCGGCGTTACGGAACGCGAACACCTGCTCGCCGCGCGCGAAGACCTTGATCTCGCGCTGCGGGCTCAGCACCACGCCCACGTGGTCGCCGGACAGGGTCGCACGCGCGTGCGCACTGTAGGCCTCGGCGCATGGCACGGCGAGGCCCAGCCCGGCAGAGGCCTGGGTTGCCCACCGGTCCACGTCCACGATGTCCAGCAGCCGTCCGTCACGCGCCACCAGGAATACCGTCCGCACGCCGTCGGCCAGGCGGAAGAAGCTCTTGATGGACGTGAGCGCGCTCGTGTAATGCGGGCCCACCGCGCCACCGCCGTTGGTGGCCAGCGGATCCTGGTCGGTGCCGAGCAGCAGCACCCCGGTGGAGATGGGGTGGTTCTCGTAGGTCGAGAGGGCCGCCACGCGCAGGATTTCGATGACCTCGGCCACGCGGTCGGGCGGGGGCTGCGCCGCGCCGGCGGCATAGGGCGCCGGATCGAAGAAGGCGCCGACGTAGCGGTCCTCGATGGCGCCGCGGAACAGCCCGCCCCGCTCGATCATCGCCTGCGGCTTCAGGATGGCGTGGAAGCGCGCGGACAGCACCATGCCAATCGCGCGCGCGAACCGCACCTCGTTCTCGGTGAACGGCCGCGTGCGCGGCACGCGCAGCACGTAGCGGTTGCCGAACCAGCGCACGACCATCGCGCCGGGATCGCCGCTCGGCTCGATCGCCAGCCGTCCGTCGGACGAGGGCGAGGGCACGGCCTCCGACTCGAGCGCCGCCCGTTCAAAGAACCGGCGGAGCGCCCGCTGCAGGAACGTGTCGTAGTGCGCGCCCACCACCAGGGCAGGCGGAAGCCGTGACGTGTCCAAGGGAGAACGATGATACTAAACGCGGGTGCGGTCGGGTGCGGGCAGGCTTGCCCGCCGTAGCGCGCGCATGAGGGAAGGGAGCGAAGGCGGGTGCGGACACTGGTCGACGTCTTCCAATCGCTCGAGCGCCAGCGGGGCGAGTTCGTCGTCCACGATGATGGCTACCGCGTCCGGCGGTTCAGCTACGCGCAGGTGACCCGGGCCGCGCGCGGGTTTGCCGCGCGACTCGCCGCCGCGGGTGTCTCGCCGGGTGACCGGGTGCTCCTGTGGGGCGAGAACTGCGCCGAGTGGCTGGCCTGCTACTGGGGTGCCACCATCAGCGGCGTCGTCGTCGTGCCCATCGACTACCGGTCGTCCGAGGCCTTCGCGACGAAGATTGCCGGCATCGTCCAGGCGCGCGTGGTCATCGCGGGGGAAGAAGCGGAGGGTGCGGAGCACCTCGCCTTCCCTCGACCAGGCTCGGGACAGGTCCCTCGACCGGGTTCGGGACAGGTCGGTCCCGGCGACATCCCCCTCTGGCGCTTTCGCGACTTCAATTGGGATGCCGATGGCCCGATGCCGGCCGCGCAGATCTCGCGCGACGACATCGCGCAGATCGTCTACACGTCAGGCGCCACCGGCGAGCCCAAGGGCGTAGTGGTGCGCCACAAGAACCTGATGGCCAACCTGGTGCCCGTGGCGCGCGAGGTGGCGAAGTACAAGCGATACGCGCGGCCCTTCCTGCCGCTTCGTTTCCTCAACCTGCTCCCGCTCAGCCACCTGTTCGGCCAGGCCCTGGCCACCACCATCCCCCCGCTCGTGGACGGGACCGTGGTCTTCATGCGCAGCTTCAACCCACACGACATCGTGCGCCGGACGCGCGAGTGGCGCGTGTCGGTCATCGTCTGCGTGCCGAAGATCCTCGACGTGCTGCGGGATCACGTGCTGCGGCTCGACCCGGCTGCCGGACAGCCCCCCGAAGGCCTGTCCATTTCCGCGCGCTGGTGGCGCTATCGCAAGATCCACCGCGCGTTCGGGGCCAAGTTCTGGGCGTTCGTCGTGGGCGCCGCGCCGCTCGACCCCGAGCTCGAGGTCTACTGGAAGCGCCTCGGCTTCGTCGTCATCCAGGGTTACGGCCTCACGGAAACCGCGCCCATCGTCACGCTGAACCACCCGTTCAAGACGAGCACCGGATCGGTGGGCGTGCCGGTCGAAGGCGTGGAAGTGAAGATCGCCGACGACGGCGAGATTCTCGTGCGGGGCGAGAACGTCACGGAGGGGTACTACGAACCACGTCGGGAGTCGGGAGTCGGGAGTCGGGAGTCGGTCGGGCGATTGCTGGACACCGGAGGGTGGCTGCACACGGGCGACATCGGGAAGCTCGATGCCGAGGGGCGCCTGTTCATCAGTGGGCGGAAGAAGGAGATGATCGTCACGCCCGAGGGCCTCAACGTCTTCCCCGACGATGTGGAGCGGGAGATCGATGCGGAGCCGGGCGTGGTCGAATCGGCGGTGGTGGGACATCGCGAGGCCGGCCGCATCGAGGAGCGCGTGCATGCGGTGCTGGTGGTCGAGCCGGCCATCGATCCCGCCGCCGTGGTGGCGTCCGCCAACGCGCGCCTGGCCGATCACCAGCGGATCCGCGCCTTTTCGGTATGGACCGCCGGCCCGCTGCCGCGCACCGAGGGCACGCGGAAGCTGAAGCGTGGGGCGATTCGGCAGTGGGTGGAGACTGGAGCGGCGCCGCCTGCCGCCGCAGCCGGGGAAGGCGTCGAGAGCATGCTGGCGCGTTTTGCCGCCGGCCGGACGTTAGGCGGCGACACCTCGCTCGAAGCGCTGGGCCTCAGCTCGCTCGAGCGCGTCGAGTTGATGGTGGCGCTCGAGGACCGGTTCCAGACGCGCCTCGACGAGACGAAGTTCGCCGGCGCGCGCACGGTGGACGACCTGAAGGCTCTCGTGGCAGAGGCGCCGGCCGAGGCCGTCGTCGAGGAGCCGGTCGACTTCCCGCGGTGGAACCGGCGGCCGCTCGTCCGCCTGGTCCGGCGCGTCAGCCTGGCCACGTGGATCCTTCCCATCGCGAGAATCTTCGCGTGGATCCAGGTGAGCGGCCTCGATCACCTTCAGGGCCTTCGGGGGCCGGTCGTCTTCGCGGCCAACCACCAGAGCCACCTCGACGTGCCGGTCATCCTGGCGGCTCTGCCCGGCGCCTGGCGCGCGCGCGTCGCGCCGGCCATGGCCAAGGAGTTCTTCAAGGCGCACTTCTTCCCCGACCAGTTCACGACCTGGCAGGTGTTCCTGAACCGGCTGGAGTACTACCTGGCCTCATGCTTCTTCGGGGCGTTCCCCCTGCCCCAACGCGAGGCCGGGGCGCGGCAGACGCTCCGCTACATCGGCGAGGTCACCGGGGACGGCTATTCGGTGCTCATCTTCCCGGAGGGCACGCGCTCGGAATCCGCGGAGATCCTGCCGTTCCGGGGCGGTATCGGGATGATTGGGGCACGGCTGCAACTCCCCGTGGTGCCGGTCAGGCTGGAGGGCGTCAACGAGGTGCTGCACCCCAGGTGGCGGATGGCGCGCCCGGGACGGTGTTCGGTGACCTTCGGCCCACCCCTCCATCTGTCGGGCGATGACTACGGAAATCTGGCCCGAGAGGTGGAGGAAGCGGTTCGCCGTTTGCATGCGCCGGCCCGAGCGTGACACAATCAGCGGGTTACGAATGAGCAAAGACGATCTGATTGACATGCAGGGCACGGTGGTTGCCGTGCACAGCGGTGGTCTCTACCGCGTGCAGGTGGACGCCGGCCACGAGGTGCTGGCCCAGTTGAGCGGTCGTATGCGGCGGTTCCGCATCAAGGTGGTGCCCGGTGATCGCGTCACCGTCGGCATCTCCCCTTACGACCCCCAGCGGGGCATCATCACCTTCCGCGCCCGCTAGCTTCCGAACACACGCTCTTGAACACACGTCCCGCTTCTTCACGACGCCCCCGCCGATCGGGCGCGACTGGCCGCGGTCCGCGGCGCGGTGGCCGTCCCTCGGCTGTTCCCACGCCCTCGGCGCCGCCGCCCGACCTGCCGTGGCTGGCCGTGGACGCCAACGCCGAGCCGGTGCCGTTCGCCTCGCTGCACTTCGACAAGCGGCTGGCCGCGGGCCTGGCCGACCTGGGCTTCGAAGGCACCCGCCCCGTGCAGGGCGCGGTCATCCCTCTCGCCCTGGCCGGCCACGACGTGGTGGCCTGCGCGGAAACGGGCACGGGCAAGACCCTGGCGTTCGCCGCCCCGATTCTGCAGCGGCTGCTCCGCGACCAACCACATTACGGCGACCCGGCGCGCGAGTCCTACACGCGGGCGCTCATCCTGGCGCCGACACGCGAACTGGCCGTACAAATCGAGGACACGCTGGTGGGCCTCACCTACCACGCCCCCTGCACCACGGCGCCGGTGTTCGGCGGCGTCGAGATGGGTCCGCAGGAGCGGGCGCTCAAGGCCGGCGTGGACATCATCGTGGCCACGCCCGGGCGACTGATGGATCACATGCGGCACGACGCCGTGGACCTGCTGCGCGTGCAGGTGCTGGTGCTGGACGAAGCCGACCGCATGATGGACATGGGCTTCTGGCCCGACGTCCAGCGCATCCTGTCGGCGCTGCCGCCCGAGCGGCAGACGCTGCTCTTCTCGGCCACGTTGCCCGGCGAGATCCTGCGGATGGCCACCGAGATGCTGCGCAGCCCGAGGTTCGTGCAGGTGGGCCAGCGCGGCGCCGCGCGCACGATCACGCACGCGATGCAGACCGTGGAGAGCGGCGAGAAGATCGACTGGCTCGCGAAGTTCATCCGGCGCGACGCCACCGGGCCGGTGCTGGTGTTCGTCCGCATGAAGGTGGGCGCCGACCGCGTGGCGCGGCACCTGCAGGCCAAGGGTATCCGCGCCGCGGCGCTGCATGCGGACCGCTCGCAACAGGAACGGCTCCAGGCCGTCGAGGGCTTCCGCTCGGGCAAGCATCCCGTGCTGGTGGCCACCGACATCGCCGCGCGCGGGCTCGACATCGAGGGCATCGCGCACGTCATCAACTACGAGGTGCCCGACACGCCCGACGCCTACGTGCACCGCGTGGGCCGCACGGGCCGCTCCGGCGCCGCGGGCCACGCCGTCACGCTGGTATCGAAGGCCGAGGAACGCAACTGGCGCGCCGTCGAACAGGCCGTGGGATTCCATGTCGACTGACCTGTCACCTGCCGAGCGCTTTCAGATGTGCCGCTGGCGCAAGCCGGCCGAGAACGGCCTGCCCGAGCACTGCGGCCACCGCGACGTGCTGCCGATGGCCGGCGTCGCCGGCTTCAGCGCCGACTCGTGGTGCGGCGACTGCGCCTACTTCAAGGCCAAGCGGGTGACACGGAAGCGGGAAGAGGAGCCGGCACGGGACGACTACCGGTGGTAGCTCGCCATTGAGCGATTGAAGGATTGCAGATTGGCGATTGATTGCGCGATTGGGGGATTGAGCGATTGGGTGATTCATCGAGCGATTGGGTGATTGGCGATTGAGCGATTCGCCGATCACGCCCGAATCCGTCGAATCCCGCAATCGCCCGAATCGCGCAACCCCTCAATCACCAATCACCCGATCAATCCCCAATCGCCCGATACCGCAATCTCCAATCAATCGTCAATCTGCAATCGCCAATCGCTCAATCGACAGGGCCCGCCGGACGTCCCTCAGTCGGAGAACTCGCGGGCCAGTTCTATCCACTCGCCCGTCGGGGCCAGGCGCTGGTAGGCGCGCCAGTGCGGGCGCGCGTCGGCCGAGCGCCCCATCTTCTCGAGTGTGACCGCCAGGTAGAAGTGCGCGTCGGCGTAGGTGCCGTTCAGGCCGAGCGCCTCGCGGTAGCACGCCTCGGCATCGAGATACCGGCCGTGGTCGTGGTGAATGTTTCCCAGGTTGAAATAGGCCTCGAAGTACGTCGGATCCAGGCCGATGGCCCGCTCGTAGAGCGCCTGCGCCTCAGCGAGCTCGTCCTTCGCGTAGCGGATATTCGCCAGGTTGATGATCGCCGCCACCAGGTCCGGGTCCTCGTCCAGGGCGCGACGGTAGGCCTGCGCGGCCTCCTCCACGTGCTGCGGCGTCCCATCGTCGAGAAGCGACCCCATCAGGAATGACTGCTCAGCCGAGCTGAGCGGTCGATCGGATGGCACGCCGGGGACGACGGCATCCGAGGTCGCCTTGTCGTTCAGCCACGCTTCCATCTGCGTCCGCTGCGACATCTGGGGCGCGGTGTCCTGGCTCTGGGCCATGCGGCGACGCGGGCCGAGCTCCACGATGCGCGCCTGGTGGGCCTCGATGCGGAAATCGAACGCCAGCTGACCCGACCGCGCGGACTGCATGTCGCGCAGCACCGAGCGGAAGGTGCCGCCCTGCTGGAGCGCGGTGTGCAGCTGCCGCAGCGTGGTGAGATCCGTGAAGCCGTACCACGTGTCGGCGTTGTTCCGGAAGGCGGGCTTGATGAAGCCCCACTTCTCGAGGTACCGCAGGTGGTCCTCGCGAAGCAGCGGGTACATGGCCAGCACGTCCTTCTGCCCGTAGTGCTGCGCGCGCAGGTCCTGCACGTCGGGCAGGCCCACGTGCCGGCAGAACGCGCGCTCGCCGATCACGCGGACGCGCCCCGGCTGCTCGGCGTTGATCTGCGCCGCGCGTCGCAGCTTCTGGTTGCGCACCGTGGCGTCGTGCGCCAGCGTGGCCAGGTCTGGCGCCCCGTCAGGATGGCTTTCCGCGCCTACCACCAGCATCGTGGTCCGCAGCGTCACGTCCTCGTCGCAGACCCCGCCGAGGCGCTCCACCAACGCCGACGCCTCCTTGCGACCAAGCGACCACAACCGACCCGTGAAGACGACGGTCTCGCCACGAAGCGGATCGGGCCGCGGCGCATCGAACGGCAGCTCTGACATCGTTCAGGCCCACGATGGTGCAGATTGCCGGCGATGTCAACGCTTGCCCATGGTTGCCCACGCTCATGGCAGGCTGCTGCCCGATCAGGCGAGCGCCGCGGCCAGGTCGCGAGCACTCTCGAAGCGCGCGGACGCCTGGCCGCTGACCGCCCTGAGAATGGCGTCGCTGCCCGCCGTCGGCACGCCCGCGTTGATCGAGGCGGGGGCGGCGGGCGTGGCCTGCAGCATCCGTCCGAGCAGCTCTGGCATCGTGGGCGCACGGTACGGCAGCGTTCCCGTGGTCATCTGGTAGGCCAGCACGCCCATCGTGAAGACATCGGCCCGCGCGTCAGGCGCGCGGCCCATCAGAATCTCCGGCGCCACGTACGGCAGCTCCTGCTCGCTCGCCTCCTGCCCCCGCAGCTCCTGCTCGCGCATCGTCGCCAGCACGTCCTGCACCGAGCGGATGCCGGCCGTGGACATCACGATGCGCTCGTGGCCATCCTCGGACGTCAGGCGGATCATGTCGGGGTTCACGCCCGCGATGAAGCCGCCACGGCGATGGAGCGCGGCCAGCGCGTCGAGGGCCTGGGCCATCAGGCCGCGCACGCGCGGCCACGGGAAGGGCGCCTCCGCGGCAAGCGCCTGACGCAGGCTCGGGCCGTCCACGAGATCGGTGACGACGAAGACGCTGCGATCGTCCTCGCCGAAATCGCGCACCTGCAGCAGGCCGGGGTGGGCGGTCTGGAGCGTCCGCGCCTCGAGCAGGAACCGCGCGCGCACCACGTCCCAGTGGGGCTGCTCCTCGCGCTTCAGCACGCGGATGGCCACCGGCACGCCCAGCGCGCGGTGGATGCCCTTGTAGACGACACTGCCCAGGCGCCCGCGGCCGATCGGCGCGCCGAGCTCGTAGCGCCCGAGCAGGCTGCTGTCGGGGGCCGCCACCGGCGCCTGCCCGACGCCTGCCGCCTCTTCGAGCGCCGTGGCAAAGTCGGTCACGCTCGGCCAGCGTTCCGCCGGCTCCTTGGCGAGCGCGCGCAGCAACACGCCGTCCACCGACGGCGGCAGGTCCGCGTGACGCTCGGTGGGCTTCACCGGCCTGACGGTGAGCACCTGGTTGAGCAGCGTGATGCGGTCCTCGGCGTCGAAGGGCCGCACGCCGGTGAGCATCTCGTAGACGATGACCCCGAGGGCGTAGATGTCGGCCGCCGCGGTGATGGGCTCCCCGCGAATCTGCTCGGGTGCGGCGTAGGCCATCGTGCCGATGAACAGGTTGGGGTCGGTGAGCCGCGTGGCGCCGCTGGCCGACTTCATCACGGCCAGGCCGAAGTCGATGACCTTGTAGACGCGCTCGCCCGACTCGTAGCGGTGCAGCACGATGTTGGCCGGCTTCAGGTCGCGGTGGGTGATCCCCTGATCATGGGCCAGTTGCAGCGCGGCGGCCACCGCCGTGACGATGCCCGCCACGCGGCCGGGCGGCATGGGCGCCTCCAGGGCAATCTCCTCTGCGAGGCTCGGGCCGCTCAGCAGCTCCATCACCATGTAGGGCTGCGTTCGGGCATCCACGCCGAAGTCCAGGATGCCGACAATGCCGGGGTGCCGCAATTGGGCGCAGGCGCGGCTCTCGCGCAGGAAGCGCTCGTGCAGGTCCGGCGGGGCCTGCTCGGTGGACTGCATCACCTTGATGGCCACCTCGTCTCCCAGGCGGAGGCGGCGGGCACGGTAGACCTGCCCCATGCCGCCCGAGCCGAGCGGGCCGAGGATTTCGTAGCGGTCGTCGATGCGGGTGCCGGCGGGGAGCATCTGGGCCGGCACCCATTATGACGCGGGCCGGCCGGCGACCCCATTGACGATTGGGTGATTGCAGATTGGCGATTGATTGGAGATTGGGGGATTGGCGATTGGTGATCAATTGCGTGATTGAGCGATTGGTGATTGGTGATTGGTGATTGGTGATTGGTGATTG
>Ga0105106_10000111_pt1 | contig 49884 bp, 47 predicted proteins | sample PPLLaktember2015_5_FD_79109 | JGI IMG/M metagenome (GOLD analysis project Ga0105106, IMG submission 79109) | Freshwater sediment microbial communities from Prairie Pothole Lake near Jamestown, North Dakota, USA - PPLs Lake P8 Core (1) Depth... | ecosystem: Environmental > Aquatic > Freshwater >... | reverse complement strand
GAAGAGTCGCCAATTGTTCTGAGTTGTTCGGTGGTGTGCCCATTTTGAAATGGTCACAGCCATCTCGTCTTTTTGTTGCTGCGTGAAGTGAGGCCAGAGGGTTTCGGGCATCAGCAGCAATGTTTTGAACAGTCCGCCAAACTCGCAGGTGAACTGGTACGTAGAGTCGGGCAAATCTTCAGGCAGCGGCAATGAATTCGGATGCCCCGGTGTGAGTGCGTTGTATATCTGCAGGCAATAATAGTCTCGCAGATTGACATCCCTGACTTTTGTTTCGGGATCTATGTGGATAAGGGGCCCCGCAAGAGTGAATGTCCTTTCCAACGCCTCAAACTCCGCTGACCGGTGACGCCATGCGGGGGCATTCGGTTGAGGGTACGATTTGCCGGGGACGCCAGGGAACGAAATCGGCGTTTCAAGCGAGTCAACGTGGGTGAAGGCCCTTGACAACAGGTACTTGGCGCATTCAACATAGTGCTTCTTCGTCATTCCGGTAAATGGACTGACGTCAAAGTCGGGGTTCTGCACTTCATACGCGTTCTTCATGTTGCATGAACTCCTCTTGTACGATCCGTACTGTTGAGTGACAGTATAGTGTAGCGGCGGACGTTTGTCAAGGTTGCGCTTCCCGTAGACCGGGCGTCTGCTATGGGTCAGGTCCCAAAAATTGAACACCTTAACTTGTCCATCTGGAACCATTTCTAGGAAAAACAGTGTTGTAGAATCAGTCCGTTTTCGGCTCGATTTTCCAGGAGAAGTCATCATGGAAGGTTCTCCAGAAGACCTGGACTACAACCGGGTCTGTTCGTCGTCTCCTGCTCGAAAAATCGCTTCACCCCCCCTCCTTTGCCCCTACCTTCTCGTCGGGTTCATGATAGTACCTTCCTTCTGTCTGTTCGGTCAGGAAGTCACAGATTACCGGATCATGAACATTACGTTCGATACACAGGCTCCTTCCCAGTTGGCGTTGAACAGGGGGCGAATTATCTGGACAGATACTGATCCGGTATCAGGGAAGCATAACCTCAAGTACTATTCCGGGGCGGAGATCATGAAGCTTGACTCCAATCTCCTCGGGCTTACTTCTGCCATCGATTGCGACTACGTCGTATGGAATGAATCTGCGGAGCAAGTACGACTGTACAATCTTCGGTCATGGAGTTCTGGGACGATAGGCGCTTCGTACTACCAGGGCTCCACCCAACAGGTCGCTCTCGCGAATGGGCTTCTGGCATACACGCGCAGAGGCAGCGAGGGGACGGAAATCGTTCTCCGCAGGCTTGACTCAGGTATCGACACAGTGTTTCGCGCGGGTCTCTGGAACACTGAGCCGCGCGTGAGCCATGGGCAGCTTGCCTGGGTCTCGGCTGAACAAGAGTCGTCATCCGCTTCGTCCGCGATTGTCTACTACGACGGTCTCGGAACGCGCACGTTTTCGAACACCCCAGGAATTCGCTGCGCGGGGCCTGTCCTCGTCGACGGCCACCTGGCCTGGCTGGAATTGTCGGCTGTTATGACGAGAGTGAGAGTCTTCACAGGCGATTCGATTGTCACGCTTGTGCAGGCACCTGTCGGACCGACCCGTGTGACCGGTTATGACCTGAGCGGCGGGATTGCGGTAGCCTCCCTCACCGATACGGTCAACCTCACTTCCGTAATTGCCGTCTTCAACGGGGAGAACGGAGTCGTCGATACGATCGCCGACGATGCAGGAGTGTCGGGTCTCCATATCGACAATGGTCTGGTGGTCTGGCAGTCGGGGGTGGGTAGTTCGAAACGGTTGAAGACGTTCAGGGTGGCAAGCGGGATCACCGAAGATGTCAGCACCGGAGAGAATCCAGAGGTCGATGACGAAGTCATCGCGTGGACAAACGGAGACGCCGTCGAGATGCGCGTTCCGGTAACGTACCAGCGCCTGACCACCGGTGTCGTCAGCGGTTGGGCACAAACACGGTTCAAGACTGTCGACAGTGGTTCAGCTTTCTGGGGAGATTTCACAAATTCGACCAGTGGGCGCGTCATGGCATGGGATGGAGCATCGATAGCCCGACTGACGGATTCGCTTTTCATGAAAGATTTCTTCATGGCAAACGACGGTGTTATGATCTGGCGGGAGGATTCTCATACCATGTGGTCGAAAAAGGGATCAGCACCGGCGCAAAAAGTTCTGGACAGCCTGCAGTGCGAAAATATGTATGTCGCCAACGGAATGATCGGATTTCACGGCTTCCGGCTCGCTGAGGCGAAGGCTGTGAACCAGGCGTGGACCTACAATACCAATTCCGGTGAACTCAAACAACTCACGACCGACACATCTCTCACAATCATGAATGGTATCACTCTGGTGGACGGCGATACGACCTGCTGGTACAGGTCCACACCCACTGAGACGATGCTTATGCTCGATGTGAAGGGGACGAGGAAACGGCTTTCAGACTCCTTGGTGGGTTTTTCCTTCTGTTACCGGAACGGGAGAATTGTCTGGAGCGAGCAGCGAAACGGGATCATGCAGATCATGATGTATGTTCCGTCCACCGCAACAAGAACACAGATCACCAGCGGCCTGGCAAACTGTGAGGGCCCCGCTACCGATGGAGCAAGAATAGCCTGGTTCGAAGACCTTCCGCAATCTCAAGTGATTGTCTACCTCGATTTGGATTCGGGCCAAAGGACCACTGTGGCCCGCGAGCGCAATTCGGTGTTCCGATGGCTCTGGATGAGCAACGGCAGAATAGCCTGGTCACAGGACAACGAGATCCGGGTCTTCGATGGGAACGTCATCAGCCGGCTGACGAACTCCGGGGATTTCACGCCTAATACGGAGCCGTATGTCGATAATGAGCGGGTGCTCTGGAAGCAAGACGGTCCCGATCCAAATGCGTTTCCGAGATACGGAGACATATTCGTGGGCAAACTCCACGCGCACGTGGCGTTCGATGCGGACAGGATCTCCGGAAAGGCGCCGCTGCGTACTTCCTTTTTCAACCGGTCATGGGAAGGAGCGGAATCTGTTTTATGGGATTTTGGAGATGGCGGCACAAGCACCACGCCCAATCCTGACCATGTATACCAGAATTCGGGCACATACACCGTGACGCTCACTGTGACCGGACTCAACGGGGTGGTGACCGAGAGCAAAGTTCGTCTCGTGCACGTTGCGCCCACGACGGCAGCCATCACTTCGGGAAGCACGACCCCGGCGGCATTTGTCCTCAGGCAAAATTTTCCAAATCCTTTCAATCCTAGCACCGAAATAGCGTTCGAAATCCCGACCGCAAGCGTCGTAACGTTGAAGATCTATGACCTGCTGGGGCGTGAAGTAGCCACACTTATTAACAAGGAGACGGCCCCCGGAGCGCACACGGTGCGCCTGGATGCCTCACGGCTTGCATCCGGGACATACTATGGCCGGATGCTGGCAGTGCCGACAAACGGGAAAGAACCCTCTTATATCGGGATGCTCAAGATGAACCACATTCGTTGACGAAACCGAGGAACCGGATTTTGACCGATCAGTGGGAGGAGCCTTTGTAGGACTCAAACGCCTGCACCAGTCTCTCCGGGACAGGAATCGGGCGTTTGCGAACGATGTCCACAAAGAGCCCTTCTTGTTTGCCGCTGCAGCAAACATTCTCCCCGACACAAATCTCCAGCCCCATCCTCCAGCGCGCACGCCCGAGATCTTCAACCCATGCACGTCCCACCGGCCTATCAGTGAGGGTAACAGGACGATGGTAGCGGATGTCCGTGTGCACAAGGATCGGTGAAAACCCTTCCGCGAACATCTCCCGCATCGGCATGTAGACCTCAAGAAAAGCCGTCCGGAGATCTTCAAACCATCGCACATAGACGATGTTGCTGACGATACCCAGGGCATCGACGTCATAGGCGCGGACGGAGATGGGCAACTCTACCTGGAGGGTGCGTACTTCTGCGGATGCTGAGTTCATCTTGATATCCGTGATACGAGGGAGGATCCGGAGAATTCCTTCAAAGAGAGAGTAGTGGAATGATTCGCGAAGTGCAAGGGTGTGAGTGAGATTCTCATCAATTCTCATCCCACCAAATTCCCATTCCATCACCTGATATCGTTGACAATAGGGGAGCCACTGGCTATCTTACTACACGCATGAGACGCCTTCCCCTGCCGCGTGCAATTTCCGGAAAACGCTTCACCATGCCCACGATTGAAACGAGCATTAGAGGATTCCTGGGCACGGTCGAGAGGTTTTTCAGAGTTTCTGTTCGGGCTCATCATGACTCTCTCGATGACAGGAAGCCTGGGCTGAGCGATGCTACGGCGTGCATATGAAATTCCTGAAGCCGCTGCTCAACGATGTGTGCCAGGTACTCCTCAGGTCACCGGTACTGCTTGTAGCACTGTTCCCGGGAACCGGGGGGGCGGCACCGCCCGACTCCACGGCGGTGCCCGGTGACGGACCTCCCTGGGAATTCTCCATGGAGGCCCTATCCTATGTCCGTCCTGTCGGCGAGGACGTGCCTGTCCTGACAGCGACGGCAGACTTCGGGAGCGTCCATCTCGAAAGCCGTTACAATTACGAGGACTTGAAGTCAGCGTCGATCTTCGCCGGGTGGACGTTTTCGATGGGGGAGTCCTGTGCATTTGCATTGACCCCGATGGCGGGAGTGGCATTTGGCAGGACAACCGGGGTTGTTCCCGCTCTGGAGGCATCTTTTGAGTACGGCGTGTTTGATTGTTACGTTGAGAGTGAGTACTTGCTCGATGTCGACGAGCCCTCTGAGGGCTTCTTCTATTCATGGCTGGAACTCGGTATTGCTCCCTTCGACTTGCTTCGTCTTGGATCAATGACGCAGTGGACAAAAAGCTCCCAGAAGCCGCTGGAGCTCGACGGGGGTCCATTCGTTCAGCTGACGCCGGCCCAGGGAACGGTGTCTGTGTACGCCCTTAACCTCTTTACCGACAGCTGGTTTGTAGTGGTGGGACTTGAGATCGTGTGGTAGCCACTGTTTGACTCTGGATCGACTCACCGCTATCTTACCGCCGTGCCGTTAGCTTCTCGCTCACGAGTAATCATACAGACACGAGTGAGGTACCCATGATCGGCGACTTGTATCCCACTATTTGTTGCGACACCACACAGAAATGACGCCGTGAATCACGTAGAGCGATTCAGAGCAGTGATGGCTTTTCAGCCGGTGGACCGGCTGCCGAAGTGGGAATGGGCGATGTGGTGGGATAAAACTCTCGCGCGCTGGCGAAGCGAGGGCCTTCCCGATCGCCTGGGAGAAGATGTGTTCGCGATTCACGAATACTTCGGTCTGGATCCTTACAAGCAGTTCTGGTTCAGCACGACCGATCCAACCATAGATGCCGCGCCGCACCATGTGGAAGGATGCGTGTCGAACATGGACGACTATTCGCGGATATACTGCGATCTGTTTCCTGATCACAGCGCGGCGCTGGCTCAGATGGTCCCCTGGTTAAGGCGCCAGGCAGAAGGCGACGCCGTGGTGTGGATTACCCTTGAGGGTTTCTTCTGGTTCCCCCGGACGCTCATGGGTTTCATCCAGCTTATGCTCGCCTACTTCGATCAACCCGAACTCATCCATCGGATCAATCAAGATCTTCTGGACTTTAATCTCCGGTTATTGCGCCAGATTGGCAGCATTGGCAGACCAACGTTTGTGACCGTCGCGGAAGACATGTCATACAACAACGGACCTATGATTTCACGGGAGATCTGTGACGCATTTCTCTCACCCTACTACCGCCGTCTGCTGGAGCGCACCAGCGAAATGGGCATGGTGACATTCATCGATACCGACGGTGATGTGACCAGGCTCGTTCCCTGGATTCAGTCGTTGGGAATTCACGGAGTACTTCCTCTGGAGCGGCAGGCGGGAGTCGACGGGATGACGCTGCGTCACTCCTTCCCGACATTGCGCATGATCGGTCACTTCGACAAGATGGTCATGCCCCGGGGCGAGACGGCGCTGCGTGCGGAGTTCGATCGCCTCACGCCGTTGGCGAGGTCGGGCGGATTCATCCCGAGTGTTGATCACCAGACTCCACCCGGTGTCTCGCTGGAGCAGTATCGGGTCTATCTGCGTTTGGTGGAGGAGTACGCCCACACCTGGGCGGCTGCGGCGTCAGGCTAGCGTTGCTACACGGGAGTACCGGCTTCGATTCGGATTCAGTATTATATAAGTGGAGAGTACGTCGAGAAGGTAAAGACGTAGTCGCGCAAAGGATGAGAATCCCGGATGACCAAGGATACGCAAACGGCTCCAAAACCCGGTCAAGGCAAAACCTACTCGCTTTTCGGCGATGATTGCGATTCCAGTGCCTACTACGATCGCATCCGTCTTCTGGCTGATAATCTTGAAAAGCAGGAGGCTGATCTCCAGCATGCACTGGAGAGCGTCCGAAGGGAGAGCAGAAGCAAGCGTCACCTCAAATCGTTGGCACGCCGGGAGGCGGACGTTTCAAAAGAAGCATCACTCGCCCGGGCTCTGCGGGAGCAGCTATCCCAATACACCGTGAACGTTGCGTTACATCTGGCGGAACTCTCGCTGGCTCACCGCTGGGACCGGGTGCTCTCCACCAGCGAAGAACAGTATCATTTCCACATGCTCGAAATAGAATTGGTCAATCGTCTGAACGCGTCCGAATTCCGGGCGTGCGACATGCGCCTCGCATTTCTGCCGCACTGCCTGCATGACGTAACGGTCACCTGTCAATCGGTCATTCGCGGGGAGGATCATGTGTGCAAGGGATGTTCAAAGGACTGCGTTCTGAATGCAGTCAGCAAACTCCTCCGCCGGCATCACGTAACACCGTACATCTGGATGACAGCGAATCTCCGATCGTTGCTTCGACGATTACGTAAACAGGGTAAGGTGGTAGGAGTGCTCGGGATCGCGTGTATCCCGGAGTTGGTCAGGGGTATGCGGCTGTGCATGAAAGCTGAAGTCCCGGTCATTGGAGTTCCGCTTGATGCCAACAGGTGTGCCAGGTGGTGGGACCAGTTTTTCCCCAACAGCGCGAACGTGGGAGAGTTGGAGCGTCTTCTCTCGCGAACGGAATGAACACTTATTGCCTGCTGGAATCCCGCAATCGGAGGAGGAATGACAGATCAGCAGTGGGAAGTTCTTCTGAAGACTATCAGAGGTGAGATCTCAACACCCCTGCCGGTCGCATTCATCATTGATAGTCCCTGGCTGCCAAACTGGTATGGCGCCCCCATCCTGGACTATTTTTCGAACGATGAGATCTGGTTCTCTGCAAACCTGAGGGCAATCAGGGATTTTCCCGATGTGATGTTCCTGCCCGGTTTCCGGTCGGAGTACGGTATGTGTACAGAGCCGTCCGCCTTTGGCGTGCGATGTACCTTCCCTCGGAACGAATTCCCCCATGCGCACAAAGTCCTCCTCTCGGAACGGGAGATTGACTCCTTGCCATCACCGGACCCCAGAACGGACGGGCTCCTGCCCCTGGTGCTAAATCGACTCAGACTGGCGCAACCACGGATCGAAGCAGCAGGGCACAAGATCAGGTTCGCCGTGGCCCGCGGGCCATTGAATATTGCCTGCTACTTGATGGGGACGATCGAGTTTCTTACCATGTTAATGCTGGATCCCGGGAAGGCGGAGAGCTTGATCAAGAAAATCACTCTCTTCCTGAAGCAGTGGCTTGACCTGCAGCGGGAGACATTCCCGTCGATTGACGGCATTTTCCTGCTGGACGACATCATCGGGTTTCTCGGAGAGGCGGAGTTCCGTGCTTTCGGGCTTCCCGCCTTCAAAGAGCTCTTCACCACAGACGTTTCCGTCAGGTTCCTCCATAATGACGCGCAGGTGAGGGTATCGGCCCCCTTCCTTCCGGAAATGGAGGTCAATCTCCTCAATATGGGGTTCGATATCACCCTGAATGAGTTGAAAGCCCTGACGGGGAACAAGGTCGCTTTGCTCGGGAATATCCCCCCGAGGGATGTGCTGGCAAGCGGCACCCCTCAGGATGTGAAGCGTGTGACAACAGAGCTGGTAAATTCCCTGCGGGACAGAAGCAGGGTAATTCTGTCCTGCGGCGGAGGCATGCCGCCGGGCGTTGACTCGAGAAACATCGCGGCTTTCATTGAGGCCGCGAGAAATCGCTAGCTGCTCGGCTCTTCAACGATCATCTGGTGAACACACCGGAAATCCTGTCGGTGGACATTTCGCCCCAGCACTTGTTTTCCCCGGAGGGAAGGCGACCTCCGCGCGCCACCAGTATGTTCCTTCTGAAAGCGGATCTACTCTTGTTGCTTCCGTCATTGATGGCATTGAGGGGAAGACACGCGTGAACATTGTTTAACGTTGCGTTCATAAGCGTTTTCCTCCATGCACGATTGAGTGAGAGGTTAGTGAATGAGTATCTCCGGCCTTACCATTATCGGTGAATCGATTAATGACTCTGTCCCGTCCACTCATGCATTGTTCGAAGAGAACAACCTTGACGGCATCGTTGAAGTGGCCAGGCTGCAAGCGGAAAAAGGTGCGAAGTACATCGATGTAAATGTTGGGTCCCGTTCCCCGGAGTTTATGGCATCGGTTATTCGGAGAATTCAGGAACACATCACGATTCCGCTCTCTATAGACACTCCTGATGCGGCCATTGCGGCCGCAGCGCTGGAAGCATATGACGCGGGATGTGCCGGTAATCACATCCCGGTTCTAAACTCCATCTCTGAAGCACGGCTGGAGATGTTTGACATGTACACAAAGCACCCATTCATCCCCATCCTGCTCGTCACCGAGGGCATAAATGAATCCGGTGAAATAATGCTCAACAGGACAGCCAGCCACATCCATGCGACTGCCAGGTCTATGGTGAACACCGCACGAAAACGCATACCGCATATCACCAACGACAGAATCATTCTTGACCCGGGGATCATGCCGGTCGGCAGTGATTCAAAGGGAGATTTTGTTCGTCTCATGGATGCGATGGCGCTGATTCATAAGGACGCAGATCTCGCAGGTGTGAATATGTCGGTAGGATTAAGTAACTTCACTGCGATGCTTCCTCCCAAAAGGGGAGACGGTTCACCGGCGAAAGGTCCGCTTGAGAGCGCATTTCTGACGATGGCAATGCCGCTGGGACTGAATACCATCATCGGTTCTACCAGACGACAATACGCTCTCGTGACGGATGAGGATCCCGCTCTGCAATGTTTGAAAGATGTATTGAAGCTGGAAGGTGTTGAAGCAGTCATGAGAGTGATGCTGTATCTCTCGTGACAGGAGCGAGACTCCCATCGATGTTGGCTGTTTGAAATCAGAGCGGACGGATTGAAGAATGCATTTCATACACGCTCACGATAGTACCCGTAACCCGTCGGCAGATTCCTGGAAGTCTCCGTTGTTGGAAGACCTGGCGACTTTGAACAAACGTCCCATTTCAGCGCGTGGGCGAACGATCTCCCATGTTATGCTCTTTTTTGAGAACCTCATAAAAGTGCCGCTGTTTCGCTGTCAGCGCTGCGGTGAATGTATACTGTCCTCGACGGCGTTCATCTGCTCCCAGAATTGTCCGAAACGTCTGCGTAATGGTCCGTGCGGAGGAACCGGCGAGGGGGGAATGTGTGAGGTGTTTCCCGATCGGAAGTGCGTATGGTACAGAATTTACCAGCGGTCACGACTGTTGAATCGAATCAGTTTACTCTACAGGATGAACAGCATCCACAACTGGAATTTTGAGGGGACATCGGCGTGGCTGAATGTGTTCACAAAGCGCACGAAAGGGGCCACGCTGTTTCTTCGCCATGACAAGAAGAGGGTAAAGGATATCATCGCTGATGGGGCTGCGGGAAAAAATTGAATCGAAGCAGTTTGTCGTATGCGGGGAAATCGGCCCGCCGCAAAGCTGTGACGGCAACGTCATCAGGGACAAGTCCAGGCATTTCAAAGGATTTGTTGATGCGGTGAATATCACTGACAATCAGAGGGCCATCGTCCGCTTGTCGAGCATTGCCTCAGCACGGATACTCCTTGACGAGGGCATTGAACCGATCATGCAAATGACGTGCAGGGATCGCAACAGATTGGCGATGCAAAGTGATCTCCTCGGTGCCGCGGCGTTGGGTATCCGCAATGTGCTCTGCTTGACAGGAGACTATCAGACATTTGGCGACCAGCCCGAGGCCAAAGGAGTGTTCGACCTTGATTCCATACAGCTCATCGCTGCCGTGGCCACCATGAATACCGGCTTCCTGCCATCCGGATCTGAAATGAAAAAGCCCACCGAATTCTTCATTGGGGCGGCGGCAAATCCGTTTGCGGAACCGTTTGAAATGCGATTGATACGTCTGCACAAGAAAATTGCGGCCGGTGCACGTTTCATACAAACACAACCTGTCTTTGATCTGGGGCTTATTACCCGCTGGATGGAAAGGGCAATCGAAATGGGCCTTCACGAACAAGCCGCACTTCTTCCCGGAGTCATGCCTGTGCGCTCGGTGAAGACCTTACTCTGGATGAAAGAAAAATTGCCGGGCATCAGGATACAGGATGAATACATCAGCAGGATGAGCCAGGCGCGCGATCCTCAAGAAGAAGGGATCAAAATTGCGGTGGAACTGATTCGGGTGCTGAAGAGCATGCGTGGCGTTCGCGGTATCCACATCATGCCATCGCTTTGGGAGAGCATCACTCCAACGATAGTCAGAGAATCGGGTCTCCATGTTGCACAATGAGGAGAAGGATAATGCAGGAATTTGTCGACCGAATCGCCACGTGCGTTGCACGAGGGAAAGTAAACAGGGCTGCTCCGTATCCGCCTGACATGAAAGATCAGGACGGTGCCGACGAGGTTGCCGCCGACGCGTTGAAGATGGGCATTCAGCCGAGTGTTCTGCTGGAGGGCTGTATGCTCGGAATGGACAGAATCGGGAAAGAGTTCAGCGAGAACAAAGCGGCGGTGACCAATCTGGTCATCTCTGCCGCGGCGATGAATGCTGTACTTAAACACATCAAGCCATTCCTGGAATCCGGCGAGGTAAAACGTAAAGGAAAATTCGTGATAGGAACCGTCTCCGGCGATCTGCACGACATTGGCAAGAACCTCGTCGCCATGATTGTCACAGGGGGTGGATTCGAAGTTATCGATCTCGGCGTGGACGTGCCGACCAGCAAGTTCCTGGGTGCACTTGCCGAGCACCCGGGTTGTATCGTCGGGCTTTCTGCATTGCTGACGATAACCATGCCCAACATGCAAAAGAGCGTTCGTGCCATCAAGGAAGCGTACCCTGACACAAAGGTAATGATCGGCGGCGCTCCTATAACGAAAGAATTCTGCACTCGCATTGGTGCCGATTTCACGTCACCCAATCCGCATGGAGCCGTGGAATATCTGAACGGATTTGTGGCACCGTAATCGCGCAATCGGAGTTGTATCCCGGATGCAGTAAGTTGCGAGTAGTGCTCGTGTCCATGTCACGCCCCACCCCTGCAATTTGCGTTGTAGGGGTCTTTGTTGTGGCGACCCCGCGCCGGATGAGAAACAAAACCTACCTAACGAGTGTTATCGAACTACAGGATTGAAGACGAAGATGTTCTCCACTCAAAGCCAAAGGAGTGGTTGTGACCGTGCACAGAACCTTGACAAAAGAAGAAACCCTCGACCCTCGCGATTGGGAGGAGGTGCGTACGTTGGGCAAGCAGATGGTGGACGACATGATCGAATATCTCCGGACCGTCAGAGAACGCCCGGTCTGGCAGCCGATCCCTCAGGACCTCCCCGGGGAATTCCAGCGACCTCTCCCGCATGCCGCGCGACCGCTGAACGAGGTCTATGCGGCATTCAGGGAGAAAGTGTTGCCATATCCGACGGGAAATGTTCACCCCCGGTTCTGGGGTTGGGTCATGGGCAACGGCACGGTCACAGGCATGCTCGCAGATATGCTCGCCGCTGGTTTCAACCCGAATCAGGGGGGATTAGTTCAAGCGGGGAACCTGGTGGAATCGCAGGTGATCTCCTGGTGTAAGGAAATGTTCGGTTTCCCGGCTTCCGCCAGCGGCCTGCTCGTGAGCGGGGGATCGATGGCAAATCTCCTCGGACTTGCCGTTGCTCGGAACAGTCGCGCAGGTTGCGACGTGAGGGAGGAGGGGGTGGGGGAGCGCCGAAGGCTCTCCGGGTCTACGCCTCCACCGAAGTGCACAGCTCGGTCTACAAGGCGATGGAGCTCCTTGGTCTCGGCCGCAAGGCATTACGGCTCATCGCGGTAAAGCCGGACCTCACGATCGACGTGGATCAGTTGAGACGGTCAATCCGCGAGGACCGGGAGAGCGGCCTGCTCCCGCTCTGTATTGTCGGGTGTGCGGGAACGGTGAATACCGGCGCCACCGATCCTTTGGACATCCTTGCAGATCTCTGCGCGGAGGAGGGTCTCTGGTTTCACGCGGACGGTGCCTTCGGTGCGCTTGCGGTGTTGTCTCCCGAGTTGCGTCACATCGTGAAGGGGATCGAGCGCGCTGACTCGCTTGCGTTTGACATGCACAAATGGATGTATCTGCCCTACGAGGTCGGATGCACGCTCGTCCGCGATGCCGATACCCACCGGGATGCGTTTGCACTGACACCGCACTATCTGGAAAAGACGACACGCGGGATCGCCGGCGCTGAGATGTGGTTCAGCGACTACGGGGTGCAGTTGAGCAGGGGATTCCGTGCACTCAAAGTGTGGATGTCCATCCAGGAACACGGCATCGACAAATTCGGACGGCTCATTCTGCAGAACGTTAAGCAGGCCAGATATCTGCACAGCCGAGTCGCTTCGACAAATGAACTGGAGCTCCTTGCAGGCGTGCCGCTGAACATCGTCTGTTTTCGATACGTGGGTTCGCTCAGCGACGATGCTGCCATTGACGCGCTCAACAAAGAGCTGTTGCTGCGACTCCACGAAGGGGGCGTCGCCGCGCCTTCGAACAGCCTGGTCGACGGCAAGTTCGCGTTGCGTGTCTGCATCACCAATCACCGGAGCGTAACGGAGGACTTCGACGTTCTCGTGAGGGAGGTCGTGCGGTCGGGTAAGACTCTTGAGAGTTGAGGGAAGCACAGGGGGTGCGCCGGCGTGCGGTGCGCTTTGACAATACTGACTGAGGAATGTATATTTGTTCCTCTTGAAGGTCAGCTTGAAAGGAGACTCTCATGCCATGCGCGTTCCAGATTCTGTTGGTTGCCATTGTCACGTTCTCGGCGGCTCAAGCTGGTGACAGGTTTTCAGAACGAAGCGCGATTGCCACGTTCTCGATCGTCGCGCGGGATTCGAGTGCCGGTGAGCTCGGCGTGGCCGTGGCATCCCGTTTCTTTGCCGTAGGAACCGTGGTGCCTTGGGCAAGGGCCGGCATCGGTGCCGTCGCGACCCAATCGTTTGCGAATACCTCCTTCGGCTGGCGGGGGCTGGATCTGCTTCAAAAAAAGATGTCGCCGGAAGCCGCGTTGCGGGAATTGTTGAAGCATGACGAAGACCCCGAGAAGCGGCAAGTGGGCATTGTCGGTGCAGACGGACGATCGGTCAGTTACACGGGGAGCAAGTGCGTATCCTGGGCAGGCGGCCGCAGTGGGCCCAACTACGCCGTCCAGGGTAACATCCTTGCCGGTGAGACAGTGGTGAGTGCCATGGAACAGACATTCCTCACAACGCGTGGGACGCTGGCAGACCGAATGTACGCGGCCCTCGTGGCCGGCGACGGCAAGGGAGGGGATTCACGTGGGAAACAGTCGGCTGCACTGATTGTCGTGAAAGAAAAGGCCGGTTACGGCGGTTTCACTGATCGCGCTATCGACATACGGGTCGATGACCATCCGGAGCCATTCAAAGAACTGGGCCGTCTTCTGACCTATGCGCAGATGAATTACTCCTGGAACGAGGGCTGGACGTTGTTCACGCAGAAGCAGCCCGCCGCCGCTCTTCCTCTCATCGAGCGCGCCGTTGCACTTGCCCCAGAGAATCCGGAGGTACTCTACGATCTGGCTGTCATACGTCTGGCGGCCGGCAAGCGCAAGGAGGCCCTGGATGCACTGGACGAGGCTCTGCGATTCAATCCGAAGCTGAAGAAACAGGCGGCCGCAGATACTGACCTTGAGAAACTGCGGGGAGATCCGCGGTTCAAGAAACTCTTGAGTGAATGATCCAAATCCCACCAAGAAGCCGGGGATATTGTTCCCCTCAGTTTCAGCCAGATTCACGTAGCTGATGCCAATGCACGGTTAATCGCCGATGCACGGTTAAACGCCAATGCACGGTCAAACGCCCATCCATTGTTTAATACCGATGCACGGTTAAACCATCTGGCAGATTCGTTGGTCCAATCCATGATCAACTAAGGAGGAGGATATGAAGATTCCGGCTGTGATTGTGCTGGCGTTTCTGGTTGGCGTCACCGCGTTTGCCCAGCCTCAACGAATGACGCCGCAGGAACGAGCCGACCAGATGGCGAAGCAGCTGTCACTGACCAGCGAGCAGAAGGCCAAAGTCCTCGATCTTTTCCTGGAAGAACAGCAGAACATGCCGAAACGCCAGGCCGATAGTGGGTTTGACCGTGAGGCGATGCGAGCGGCGAGGGAGAAACGGCGGGAAGAGCGGAACCTTAAAATGAAGAGTATCCTCACAGAAGAACAGTATGCGAAGTATGAAAAGATGAGAGGCGGCCCGCCCCGCGGAATGCCGGAGAAAGTGCAGAAGGAAGAACCAAAGGAGAAGTGATTCCCGGTTGGGTGGTCGAAGACCCCTTTGATACCAAAGGGGTTCTTTGTCTACAGACATGTCAGAGTTTAGGGCTCTTCATGAGTCGATTGCGGATTCGGCCGAGAGCCTCAGGTGTGATGCCAAGGTATGATGCGAAGTGACGCTGGACAATTCGATGGCTTGATGGGGTTGCACACGTCCCGAGCTGAAGTGTTCAGGTCGCGCTGTCCCCAAGGGGGGTATGTCGTGAGTACTTAACGGTGAGATCATCGACCTTCAGACTGGCCGTATGGTCTTTCATTCTGTGGGTAGCGAGCTCTCTCTCCCGAAGAAACCATTCCGCATTCAGCCCGTTTTTCGCCGCGGCGGATTTCAGCCACGATTCCTCGAACCCATGCATCTCACCGTCAGCGGTTGCCAAAGTCAGCCCATCCTGGATGAATTTCTCAGCCAGCTCGCGTGTCGAGAATTCGGGTGGTTCATCGGCGACGAATGTGTTGTCAAGAATCTCACCAATGGCGTTGTCACAGAAGTCTTTTTCAAAGCCGAGTGTTTTGCCGATGCGTTTCATCAGAGTGGTCTCCTCCTCGGTGATCCTGTGATCTTTGGCGATAAGCAGGAGCAATCCTCTGAAGTATTCGCTCCCATCTTTCACGGTGATTGTCATGCGTTGTCCTGGCAGGAGTGTCTCCTTGTACCTGGAAATTGTCCACGCATCGTGATCAGACCAAGTTGTGTATTCCTCTCCACTTTTCACCGACCGGTCAAGATCGGGCGCAACACTTTCTCGTACGCCTCAGCATAGCGTACCATCCCCAGGTCCGAGGGATGTGAGCCGTCAACCGTCGCGTCCCCGTCCGGGCCGAGCAGTCCGTCGCCTTCCAGATAGTGCAGGTTCTGCACACCCGATGCGACAAGCCGTTCATATGCAGCACGAAGCACTGCGTGTCTTTTCACGTGTCCTTCTTTCCGGGCCGGCTGGATGACGGCGTTCGGGAATACACGGTCTTCGACGAGCACGATTGGGGTTGCGGGTTTCGCCTCACGCAAGAGGCGGACAAACGGCTCGGTCCGCTGGGCGGTCTCTTCGGGTGAAATGTTCGGGAGGCAATCCAGAACGTACACTTCAGCTTCGAGCTCTGCCATCAGTCTCCCGATTTCCAGTTCCATTTTCCCGTTGCCGCTGAATCCGAGGTTGATCACCGGGATGTTCAATTTTCGCCCCAGGATGGCGGGGATGGTCATGCCCGGCCGCGATGCGCAGGCGCCGTGCATGATTGAAGTTCCATAAAACACAACCATCTTTTCTGAACGCGGCGAAATTGGCTCAAATGCTGCGCCGCGAGTCACCCCAACTTCCAGCGAATCGATGCCGTTGTAGACGGGGAGGTTGAGCTGGTACGTCCTTCGCTCGCCAGTCATTCCCCGGATGATCGTTGTAAACACCCTGCGTTCCCTGGGCTGGGCGGTGCCGATCCATCGCCACTGACCATTCTCCAGGAGTGTGTAGAGATCAACACCGCTTACACCTGTGGCCGGCATATGTGGCATTTCAATGCGCGGGGAAAAGAGAGTATAGCGAACCTGGATTTCAGTGGCGTCGGTCGTGAATCGGCAACTCATGCCCGAACTGTGTCGTGAGAGATCCCACACTTTCTCCCGAACCACGCCTTCCGCCCTGGCCGGGAAACGGTCGTAGAACCGTTTCACGTCGCTCCAGCCTCGGCCCTCTACCCCCCAGTCGGACACTGTATGCCAGGTGATGGTATCCGAGGATGCGGAGAGATTTGATGGGGTATACTGTTGGGAGGAAGCGATCGACGATGCAAGGAACAGGGAAAATAAGAGCTTTTGCATGGCGGAAATGCTCTCCGGCGTCTGGTTATTGAATTGAATTGTCGGTTTGGCCTCACGGGATCGCGGCTGATACGCGTGTCGCCGCTGGTACAAAGTAACAATAGCCAATCACTTAGTCCACTGAAGGTCGATCTGAGTATCAGGAGAGGGAGTTGAGGCTGCAGGAACGTGACTTCCTAGGTGAGGCTAGACATGGAAAACAATCGGGTGTATAACATTTGTGCTTTCGGATCGTTACACTACCGGGTGCACACTTGACCCGGTCGGGTATGACTGAGACCACAACCATCGCCGACATACGAAGCAGCCAGCAAGGAGACGAGAATGCATTCGCGCGGGTGGTGCGGGCACATTACTCCTATGCATATACACTGGCGTTCAGACTCGTACTTGACGAATCGGATGCGGATGATGTCGTGCAGGAAGGGTTTGTAAGGGTCTGGAAGAACCTGGACCGATTTGATCCGAACACCAGGTTCACGACCTGGTTGTACCGGATCGTGACCAACGTTTCTCTCGATGTGATCCGGGCCAGAAAGCGGAGACCAATGATAACCGACCGGGAACCGGATGATATCCCGATGGGAGAAACCGCCGATGCCGGGAATCCTGAAGCACTCACCGGCAATCGTGACATGATCGAGCACATAAACGTCTTGCGGCAGATTTGCCAGATACACAGAGACTGGTGTTCACGCTTCGCGATATCCAGGATCTTACGATCGAGGAGGTCTGTGAATGCACGGGCCTTTCCAGCGAAAGCGTCCGCTCCAACCTCCACTACGCGCGAAAGCGGCTTCGGGAACGTCTCGAGAGGGAGTACGATGTGCAAAGGAGAATGCCATGAGTTGTGAGCAATATGAGGAGTGGCTTTTTCTACACAGGCCTGGAGAACTGAGCCGGACTGATCAGACCGCGCTGGAAGCGCACCTGCGTGAATGCCCGCGATGCGCGGCGCTCAAGGATGAGCTCGCCCGGGATGATCGACGGCTTGCTCACCTTCGTGCAATGAGGCCCGAACCTCAGGATGCGGATGCCGCAATCAAACGCATACTCCTTGCCATCGAAAATGGAACGCATCCGGCGTCACGCACAGGGATCCGAAATATCCTGGATGGGCTCGTTCTCAAGCTCAGCCGGCCCCGCCTTCGGTGGCCTTCGCGTCGCTGGTTGCAGCAATCGTAGGCACCCTTTTGTACCAGCAGTACGTGGTGATGAGCGACGTTTCAGACCTTGAGGCAAGTATGGCGCTCCGGCGGGACCGTGCTGGTGTGTTCCAGGCAGGTTATGTGCTGGATGCGGAGGCACTGTCGCGGATCCCCCGATCGCGGGAAATTCTCGAAGCCCTGGGTGACCGGGTAATGGCAGACAGCAACAACGGAATACTCATCACGAGGGAGGAGGCGCGGCTGTGGGAGGGGACCGTGACGCGGACGTTGCACTTCGCCCCGCGGCTGGCGGAAGAGGCCCGATTGGATGCCGGGACCATCGATGAAATTTCCCGGCTTGTACAGCAACATGCGAGTCCTGTTTTCTACTTATCAAGGAAGGGAGGTGCTGGATGAAAGGTGGGATGCGGGTTCGATCGTTCAGTATTGCGGCAGTTGCCGGATGCATTATCATCACAACTCCCGGCTGCCTGGAGATAGAGACAACGACTCAGGTCCGTCGTGACGAATCTCTTCATCGCACTGTCGTCTTCTCCGGTGATTCAACCGGAGTCCCCGGTGCACGCATCATTCTCGGAATCGATTCCTCCTGGATCCTGGAGACCCGGCAGGAGGACAAAAAATACATCCTCACAGCTCGTCATGAATTTGAAACGGTCGAGGATATGGCCCGGGCACTGCGAGGGATTCCGGGCAGGAGCGTGACGATCACGCCCCGCCTGGAAACCCGGTTCAACTGGTTCTTCACCACGTTCCGGTACAATGAAACCTGGTCGAGGCTGCACAACGTAAATGAGGTCCCCCTGTCGGACTATGTTTCCCCTGCTGAACTCGATATGTTCATGCGGCACGAGCTGGGGAAGGAGAAGTTTCCTACAAAAGGTGACAGTCTTGCTCTGTCGGACGCAGAAGACCGTTACAATGAATGGGACTCACGGAATTGGTTCGAGGCGTACTACAAGATCTTTCTGGAGGGAGTACGTGAGCTTGGTGATTCTGCCCTGCCGGTGGACTCAGTCGTAAGCCGCAAAGAGGATCTGTTCCGTACTGTCGGGGCACAATTCAGCACATTTTCGGACACAAAGAAGAGAGCCCGCGATCTTAACTTGATGGGAGCAGAATTCGCGCGTGTTCTGCAAAATCCTGCGGCGTTGCGTGCGGCTGAAGGGAAATCAGATGCCATCACCCTCCTCGCCAACCAGCGGGCGTTCGTGGAAAACTTCGCACCCTTTGGCTACAAAGTTCGGACAGAAATGCCGGGGCTGATCACAAATACCAACGCCCCGGCAATCAACGGGAACACTGTCACTTGGGAAGGATTCGAAGGAGCACTGTACATCACCGACTATGACATGTGGGTTGAATCACGCGCCGTGAACTGGTGGGCTGTCGGCATCTCGGCTTTGTTGCTGTTGGTTGTGGCAGCGCTGAGCATCGCCGGAGTTATGCGAAGGCGGAAGAGTGCCGTTGCTGCGTGATCACCAGGGCCGTGTTATTTTCCAAAATTGTAGGCAAACCCGAGCCACGGGATGAAAGGAAAGCCTCCGGAGATCCCCGAGCCGTCGTGCATTGGGTAGAAGAACCCGAGGTCGGCCGCAAGGTTGTCTCCGAAGAACCGGAAGCCAAATGAGAGGATCGAGAAGTCAGAGCCGACCGGGAACCAGTTTTCTGTAATGAGCTTGAAACTATCGGAAAGCTGGGCTTCTCCACCGACAAGCACCACGGGATTGCTTGAGAACTCCCCTTCGGAGTATCCATATCCAAGTCCCAGGGTCAATCCGGCCCTCGGACTCCCGTATGTCCCCATTCCATACACAATCCCTAGCCCATCAGATGAGCTCGAGAGCGCATTCATATAGAATGCCCCAACGGCCCCGCTGATCATTTCGTCCGGCGTGGTTAGGGCCAGTTTGGGAGACAGATAGAAGATCTGATTGGAGGCGCCGGGCACAATGGTCATTCCTCCTCCCAGAGAAACAAAATTGGCTATGCCAACCGCAGCGTACGTAAAGAAGATCTCGTAGGCGGCAAAATACCCTTCTCCCGCTCTGAGAGGGCGGGCCGTGGGACCGAACAGGAGCCTGGATCCGTTAGGATCGACACGCCGGTAGACACCTTCTTCGATGGATCCACGCAAACGCTCGATCCTCGTTACAGCGCTTCGTGGCAATGTCATCGTGATTCCGGATCCTGTCTGAAAAATCAACGAGTCCGGAGTCGAAGAGACGATGGTGCCCACGAAGGCAGAACCATCCGAAAGAGTGACCCTGTAGATCTGAACGGTCGTATCAGCTTCTGTCGTACCAGCACTCAGGGGGACAACTAGGAAGGTCAATGCGGCCAGCAATACTACTGCGTTCATTCGCATGAGGTACACTCCCGCGTTGTGATGGGCTCGTCCTTCATCCTGGGTCGGACTGTTGACTGCTGCGCAGCCGATGCTGCTCTCTTTGCCACGCGAGTATCGATGTGCGTGCGGCGGCAATAACACAGTACACAGAGACGAACATGATCCCAGTGCCTGTCGTGGAGTGCACTCTCTCCCTTGAAAACAAAAGATCGTACCTGCCTGGATGGGTGGCGAAAAGTGGTTTTGCCATGGAGACCTCCAGATGCATTGAAGCGTCCAGACTCCAGCGCTCTTGGTTCGGAAGCACGGGGCAAAGATAAAGGTGGGGTTGTCAAAAGTCAAACCCGGTTTTTTCGGCGCCGATACATTGGGGCCAATACCAGCAAAAAAGGGTTGTCCGGGGCCCCAAGAGGTTGACATTGGTGATCCTCTTCTTTAACATTTCGCCATGGGTTGACTATCCTCATTTCGGCCAATCGAAGGTGCATGTCCATTGCAGCTGCCCTTGCTCAGAGACCCGTTGGGGCGTCGATGCGCCGCCGCGTGTCCCCATTCGAAGACCTATCTACTCTCTGCAAGGTCTCTTGAATGCACTCTGGAAGCCGATCACAAACAGGCCATCATGAAAGCACACCTATTTGTCGCAGCCCTGCTCCTCCTCTGCATTGGCTGCACGCCTCAGCAGGGCGATCAGCTGGATCCGCAGCAACTGGACCGGATCACGAAAGAAGTCACAGTCGTGGCTGACAGTATCTGGGCTAAGTGGGAACAGGTGAATCCGGAGGAAGCCCTCCAGTACTTCGCAGACTCGCCAGACTGGGTTTACTTCGATGCCCAGGGCACGCGTCGTGATTTCCAGACCCACAAGAAGGTGATGGCCGCCTTCAAAAGCTCCGCATCCGCCTACCAGTGGACCTCCATTCGCCGCGATTTCCCACTCGTCACCAGGGACATAGTCATCTGCTCATGGCTCGGCAAGGATGAAGCCCTGTGGGAGTCCGGCGTGAAGTATGTCTGCGATCCGCATGCCTATACGCTCGTGTTCAAGAACATCTCGGGTCAATGGAAATTGATCTACACTCATGATTCAGGCATTGGATCAACACAGAAGACATCGAAGAACTAACATCTGCGGGTATCAAAATGAAGATCTTCGATTCGACGAAACAGGACAAAACGCCGTCGGCGTTCGAGGTGGGCGGGAAACCGGTGAAATGTCCACATTGCGGCAAAAAGATCTTTGAACATCGCGCAATTCTGCTCAATACTCCTGGGCTCACATTTTTTGGTGTGGAGTGGGCAAACAAAACCGCCGCAGTACTGGCATGTACGTCTTGCGGCCAGATTCAATGGTTCGCCAATGAGCCAAAGCGGTTGGCGAAGTAGCGCCGGCCACTGGATGATGCTCCTATCACATTCGGGAGGTATGCTATGCGTGTTACCCGCCTGGCGCTGATTCTTTTTCTTCCGGCTGTCTGCATCCCGGCATGGTCATATCCGGGAAAAGTCCTTAAGGCCGTGAAGGCACCGTATTCATGTTCGACAGGGCTCGCGTTCGACGGCACCAATCTCTGGGTGGCGGATCACAAGCAGGACAAACTTGTGTGCGTCAACCCCGCCAACGGATCGGTGCTGCGTGAAATCCCGTCGCCGGGCTTCTGGCCGATGGGCCTTGCCTGGGACGGCAAATCTCTCTGGAATGTCGATTCCCACCAGAAGAAGATATTCAGAGTTGACCCCAAGGATGGAACAATTTTGACCACAATAGATGCCCCGGGTGGGAGCCCGGAGGCTCTCGCGTGGGATGGGACCACCCTCTGGGTATCTGATCTCTCGGAGAGATCCATCATGAAGGTGGACCTGAGTGATGGGACGGCGGTGCAGACATTCCCCGTGCCGGCACAATCTGCGCAAGGTCTTGTCTTCGATGGATCGTACCTCTGGTGTTCCGATAGAATGACAGATGAGCTCTATATGCTCGATTCCCGCAGCGGGGAAGTCATCATCATCCTGAAGGCCCCGGGGCCGTATCCACGCGGGCTGGCGTACGACGGGGAGCATCTCTGGACCGTCGATTATCAAAAGGATTCGCTCTTTCAATTGGTGCGACAGGACGACGAACTCTTCAGGATTGAGAACACAAAGGCGTTTCGGACAACCTTTCAGCACGAGGCGAAGGTTATCGGGAAGGGACAGCTTCGGGAACTCAATGTATCCATCGCTGTTCCGGTGTCGCTGCCGCAGCAGGAGATTCTGCGGGTGACATTCACCCCCACGCCAACCGGCAGGGTCACAGACCGATGGTCGCAGGAGTGTGCCCAATTCACCTACCGTGACAAGTCCGCAGGAACGACACTCAGTTCTTACATGAGTGTCGACGCACGGATCTCGGCGATCAACTATTTCATCTTTCCCGAGCGGTGCGGCAACCTTGCGGATATTCCGGCAGACATCCGGAAGCTGTATACGGCTAATGACACCAAGTACCTGATCGAGGATCCGTTCATCCAGGAGATGGTGAAACGAGTTGTCGGGAATGAGAAGAGTCCATACTGGATTGCACGGCGGATTTTCGATTCTGTCCGCACACGACTGGAATACAGGCTCGAAGGCGGGTGGAACGTAGCTCCGGTTGTTCTGCGACGGGGGACCGGTTCATGTTCCGAGTACTCGTTCAGTTTCATCTCCCTCTGCCGGGCGGCAGGGCTTCCCGCTCGATATGTGGGGGCAATTGTCGTGCGTGGGGATGATGCAAGCTACGATGAGGTGTTTCACCGATGGCCGGAAGTGTACCTTCCGAATTATGGTTGGATTCCCATTGACCCGCAAGGGGGAGACAAACCGCTGGCGCGAGACCGTGCGATGAATATCGGACACTTGCCAAACAGGTTCTTGATCACCACGCACAGTGGGGGTGGATCAGAGTACCTGGGGTGGTATTACAACTCACATGAAAGCTACCAGTCGGAGCCGCAGGTCCGCTTGGAAATCGAGGCTTTCGGTGAATGGGAACCTCTGGGAGAGGCACGGTAATGGCAACAACCAAGTCATTCGCAGCCAGGCGTGAGGACTTTCCGTCGCTACAACGGATGCACGACGGTGTACCGCTTGTCTACCTCGACGGTCCGGCCGGGACCCAGATCCCCAGGCAGGTAATCGAGGGCATCTCGCACTACTACACAACCTGCAACGCCAACACGCACGGGCAGTTTGCTACGGCCGTCGAATCGGACGGGATGCTGGAGGAGACAAGGCAGGCAGTTGCCGCGTATCTTGGTGCGGCCGAAGAAACAATGATTTCGTTCGGCGCCAACATGACGACTCTCACGTTTGCGCTCAGCAGAGCCATCGGGCGACTCCTTCAGCCCGGGGATGAGATCGTCATCACCGAACTCGACCATGAGGCGAACCGAGGTCCCTGGCTGGCACTGCGGAGCCAGGGGATCGTGGTTCGTGAAGCGGCGGTCCGCCGCGATGCAACCCTCGACTACGACGACTTTCTCTCGAAAATCACTACCCGCACCAAACTCGTCGCAATGGGGCTCGCTTCAAACGCATTCGGCACGGTCAATGATGTCGGCCGTATACGGAAAGCCACCGCGGAAGTCGGTGCATTGTTGATGGTCGACGCTGTACATTTTGCTCCACACTTTGCCATCGATGTGAAGGCCATGGATGTCGACATACTGATCTGTTCGGCATACAAATTTTACGGCCCGCACGTCGGGATCATGTACGCGCGTGAAGGACTCCTTGGCCGGCTCGATACTGACCGTCTTCGCACGCAGGACCAGCGGGCGCCGTACCGGATCGAAACGGGAACATTAAATCATGCAGCGATCGCAGGCGTCAAGGCGGCGGTGCGATACATCGCCGGGCTCGGAGATGGCTCGGATCTCCGTTCAAAGGTGTGCGACGGCATGATGCGCCTCGGCGTTCATGAACACGCGCTCGGCTCGTTGCTCTATCAAGGTCTCACGGAGATCCGGGGGGTCACAGTGCACGGCCAGTCTTTTGCCGTTCCGCGGAGATGTCCCACCGTGTCCTTTACAATGACAGGACGTACGGCCACCGAGGTCAGTGGGCACCTTGCACAACGTGGAATCTGCACCTGGGACGGCCACTTCTACGCCATACGTCCGCTGGAGGTGATGGGCCTGCTCGACGGCGGTGGCGTAACACGGGTTGGAGTGTCTCTCTACACCACAGAAGAGGAAATAACTCGGTTCCTGCATGAGGCGCGCGCCCTTGCGAAGTAATGGGTTCTACCTCGTGATTGCCGGGTTTCTCCTGCTCCTGACAAGCTTTCAGTGCGGAAAGCCAGGAGAACAGCGCCTAGATTCGGATGCAATGAAATTTGTTTGGACTCGTCATTCGGGGAACCCCGTGTTTCCCGCAACGGCCGGCACCTGGCGAGAATCCCAGACCGCCAACCCGGATCTGCTCCTGAACGGACAAAAATACTTCATGTACTTCAGGGGCCAACTGAACGGGCATGACCGCATCGGCGTCGCAACGATTCCCCGGGAGCAGTTCGATGGCTTCACGTGGGAAATCAGTACCGAACCGGTCATTGATGTTGGTCCACCAGGGTCATGGGACGAATCTCATGCTCTCGATCCGGCCGCCATCCTCCACGAGGGAAGAGTCTTCTTGTACTATACCGGTTGCAGTCCGCGCGCCGATCGCGCAATTTGTCTTGCTGTCTCAGATGATGGAGTGCATTTCACAAAATATGGTTCCAAACCCGTCGTCATCGGTGGAGCACCGGAGGTGGTCTTCCACGATAGTCTCTTCTACCTGTACTTCTGGAAGCAGGTCCCCGGAAAGAACGGCTTCCAGATTCATTACGCCACCTCACCTGATGGTTATCTTTTCAACGAGCCGGCGACCTCGCTGGCGCTCCCTGTCGGTCCGGAAGGATCCTGGGATAGCTACACAGTCGAAACCCCGCGCATTTTTTCGGAGGGTGGACTGTTCTACATGGTGTATTGCGGCTCCGACCGGAACAAAGACTATCCGTTCGATGCAGGACTCGCCACGTCGAGGGACCTGATTGGATGGAGGAAGTATCCTCACAATCCCATATTCAGCCGGGGAGCGAAGGGCGAATGGGATGAAGGAGCCATCTGGTTTACGACGGTCGAGCCGGTCAACGGGCGGTACTACATGTGGTATGAGGGGTACGGTGGGGGAGAGGCGCGCACTGTACCATACGGGAGTTACCTGAAAGGAGGCAAGTCCCAGGTCGGGATGGCCACAATGGACGCACCATTTTTCTATATAGACCCTGATGAGAAATAAACCGCGGACCACGGATTCTTTTTTGAACTATCGTCATTCACCACTGAAGAGCAGATCGCACGCATGAGTGAGGAGCACCCACTCACACCGTGATCGTTACATGTGCGGCTGCACCAGATTGATCAAATTCCCACAAGTATCCTCGAACACAACAGACGTAATCGGCCCCGACCGCTCGGGTTCACCTCGAAATTTGATGCCTGCACCTTTCAAGCGTTGATATTCCCGTGTAATATCTTTGGTTATGAATGCCGTTGCCGGGATTCCGGCATCAAAGAGAGCTTTCTGGTAAGTTTTCGCAGGGGCAAAGCCCAACGGTTCAAGCACGAGTTCGACACCGGAGATTCCATCAGGTGAAACGACGGTCAGCCATCTGTATTCTCCCATCGGTATGTCCGCCATCTTGTGAAATCCGAGTTTGCCCGTGTAAAACTTGAGGGCCTTCTCCTGGTCTTTCACCATGACGCTCATGAACTTAAGTTGCATGGTCAGCTCCTTGTGGTTGATTGCTTTTCCGTGGCAAAAAAGGCAGCATGAGTCAGGTCACCGGTGAGGGTATTCCTTCCTAACTGCTTCGTTCGCAGTTTGGTTCCAGCAGGCTTCGCCTCTTGACCTTCATTTCGAAGCCGCATGCCCAGCCGGCCGTAGCAGGATTGCCACACACGGATCATGTCGTGGGGACGGGCATGTGGCTTCCATGTCGCGCCGCGTGAATACATCCCTGTCAATTTCCTCCCTTTGATCTCCAATGCACCATTCGACCTGCCAACCGGCTCTGGCACGTGGATTGCTTAAAGTGAGATCGCACAGTAAAGAAACCATACATCTACAAAGGAGTTGTAACATGAAAACCTACTTGTCAGCGGTAGCGCTGGTTGCTCTCCTCGCAATCGGCCTCATCGCCCCGGGCTGCAGCGATTCTTCGACCGACCCCAACGGCTACGGTACCACGAACCCGCCACCCGGCAACAATCCCGCCCCCCCTCCGGCTAACACGGTTCAGATGTCGGGCAGTGTGTTCACCCCGGCGACGCTTACCGTAACGATGGGCACCACGGTGACGTGGCTGAACAATGACGGCGCGGCGCATACGTCCACGAGTGATTCGGGTGTATGGGACACGGGCAACATTCCGGCCGGCAGCTCCAAGGCAACCACCTTTGGGACGAGGGGGACATTCACGTACAATTGCACATATCACGCGAGCATGGGAATGAGAGGAACGGTGGTCGTACAGTGATGAGTGCGTCTGGTATCCTCCACGCGCCGGCACCACAATCGGCTGTGCGGCTGGGATTGGCCGTACAGCCCGATTGTGTCTAGGTGCGGAAGGACGCTGGGTCGATGTTGTACTCCGTCATCTTCCTGTAAATTGTTCTTCGGTCGATCGACATAAGTTTTGCAATCTGGTTGATGTTGCCTGTGTGCAGTTGCAGCATGCGCACAAGGTAGGTTTCCTCGGCATAGCGGATGATTGCGGAGAGATAGTCTTTGTACGGCGTAGTCACATCAACCGGCGCGAAGTCCTTCGAAGCCCCTTGCGCTGGAGAGCCGTCCGAGGCCGGCAGATCCACTGAAGTGATCGTGTCACCGGGGGTCATGATCATCGCGCGTTTGATCAGATTTTCGAGCTCACGTATATTCCCACGCCAGCTGTACCGCATCATATCGCTGATGACCGTCGGAGCAATGAAACGGACCCTGCCCTCGACCAGCGGAGCATGACGGCGTATCAACTCCTCCGCGAGCATCGGGATGTCCTCGAGCCTTTTCCTGAGGGGGGGTATTGAAATGGGGAAGACATTGAGCCTGTAGAAGAGATCTTCCCTGAATTCCCCCTGAAGCATCATGGCCTCCAGGTTCCGATTGGTGGCGGCAACAACGCGGGTTTCGACGGCGATCGACCCCTGTCCTCCGACTCGTTCGATGGTCTTCTCCTGTAGCACGCGCAACAACTTCTTTTGAACCAGGGCGGATGTGTCTCCGATTTCGTCGAGAAACAGGGTTCCTGTGTGCGCCTCCTCGAACTTTCCCAGGTGCTGCCGCGTGGCCCCGGTAAACGCGCCTTTCTCGTAACCGAAGAGTTCACTTTCCAGCAGTCCTTCCGGAATCGCCGAACAATTCACGGCGACGAAGGGACTTGCCCTGCGACGGCTGTTGCTGTGCAGGGCCCTGGCCACAAGCTCCTTCCCTGTGCCGCTCTCTCCCCGGATGAGAACAGTGACGTCGGTATCGGTTACCTGTTGCATCTGACGGAACACTTCATTCATGACAGGGCTGTGGCTCACCATGTCCCCGAAGCCGAAGGAGCCGTGCAATTCCAGGCGTAATTCCTTCAGTTCCCGGTCCTTCCGCCGTTCGTCAAGCGCTCTGCGCAGTTTAATGAGGAGTTCATCATTTTCACACGGTTTGGTCACGTAGTCCAGTGCACCAAGACGCATCGCCTCAACTGCGGTGCCAATCGATGCGAATCCGGTGACCATGATAACCGGAATGTCCGGCTGGCTGCTCTTGATGTGTTTCAGCAAATCCAGGCCGTTCACGCCGGGCATGACGAGATCCGTCAGCACGAGATCGAACTCCTGCTCGGAGAGCTTCTGCTTCGCTTCCTCTCCGTTGACGGCGATCGTCACATCAAACGCGTGGTCTTCCAGCAATGCCAGTGTGCCGACTCTGAATGCCAGGTCGTCATCGACAATGAGGACCCGTGGTTTCACCTGTCGTGTCATGGTTCAGTTCTCAGTTGGAAGAATGACGGTGAAGGCCGAGCCTTTCCCCGGCGTACTCGCCACTTCAATGGAGCCGCGATGCTGGCTCACGATCCCGTAGCACACAGAGAGTCCCAGTCCGACCCCGCTCACCTTCTTCTTTGTCGTGAAAAAGGCGTCGAAGATCCGGGGGAGATGCTCTTTGGCAATGCCCGTCCCATTGTCCTTTACGGTCATCCGGAGCGCACCGTTGTGAGCGTGGGCGATAATGTCGAGACGGCCGGCCTCCGGCATGGCATCGCGGGCATTGGTAATCAGGTTCAGAAGCACCTGCAATATCTTATCCCGCGAGCCGGAGATAAGGGGCAGCTGCGGTTCGATTTCCGTGAAAAGCGTGATATGGCAATTCGTCAACTCGCCCCTCGTCAATGCGATAACCTCGGCGAGGAGATCGTTCATGTTGATAGGTTTCCGCTCGTCTTGCACAAACGTACCCCGGTAGAAATTGATCATCTGGCCGGCCAGGCGTGAAAGCCGGCCGGCCTCGCCATAGGCCACGTCAATGAGCTCCCGCCCCTTGATTTCCTGCGGAAGCCGGGTCAGGGCTGTGGTGAGGCAACTCTGGATGTTGTGGATCGGATTGTTGATCTCGTGCGCGAGCTGGGCGGTCATCCTACCGGTCGCGGCCAGGCGTTCACTTCTTATCAAGTCCTCCTGCGCCGACCGGAGCTTACGGAGTGTCTCATCGAGGTCTTTGTTTCTGTCAAGAAGATCCTGATTCAGCCTGCCGAGTTCAGAGATCTTCTCCTTGAGCGATGCGCTCATGCTCATGAACTTCCGGGCAAGAAGCGCAAGCTCATCCCGGCCGTGCGTGCGGATGGCGAAATCGTAGTTCCCACGATCGATTTCGGATGTCCCCCTCACCAGCTCTGAGATGGACCGCGTCAGGCTGCGGGAAATCACGAGGCCGACAATTGTGGTCAGGGCGAGGAATACCGTCGAGACTATGCCGAATGTCCCGAGAATTGAGGCCATGGTGTGCCGCACTTCCAGACTCACCGGCTTGAGAAGCAGGTAAAACACTCTCGTTGATTCGGCAGACGCCACAGGGTTCAGCAGAAGCCTTGTGCCCAGGTATGTTTCGTTTTCCGTGGTAAGCGTGACTGCCGTGGCATCGCTGTCCTCGTCGGTCAGAAGAGGACGCCCGCGAAGCGATGAAATGGCGGGAAGCAAGGCATTCGCTTCCGTGGAATCGAGGGTGGACAGCACCGTGGAACTTTCGTTCACCAGCACCACATCGCTGTTGGTCGCGCGCTTAAGGACAGCGATATCCTGGGGCGTGATCTCGAACCCGAGGGTGAGCGTGCCTACAAGTTCAGATTCGACCAGGATGGGAACCGATACGACGCGATAGATTCTTCCCCGGATCGGCCATACGTCGGTTGAAGGGATAAGAGCGGCGGCGCTGTCGATGATCCGGGTACCGGGGATGTCCCACTCATCACTCCTCCCGCGGAGGAGCTTGACCAGCGGATGGCGTTGTCGATCAGTGAGCACCATGACCTGGCCAAGAGTTGTAGGATATAATTCCTTCATCAGCTGAAATGCCGTTCTTGCGTCGCCCAGTTCGGCGACAGCGCGCAGCCTGGGGGACTCCGCAATCACAATACAGGCACGAATGAGCTGTGCGGCTTGAAGCTGCTCGTGCACCGAAACCGTGGAGTAGCCCGTGTGGAGTTCCCGCAGAGATGACTCCTCAATCCTTGCGCGCATCCAGTAGTTGATGAAGAAGAAGGTGATGATCAGAAGACTGACAACCACCCCCCAGATGGAGAGCAATATTTTGTTGCGAAACTGCATACGCTAGAACGCCACGACGAGTTGGAGAACGTTCAGGTTGTCCTTTGGATGGCTTCCGCCAAGAGTGCGGGTCTCGCGCCTGATGGCTTTCAGCAAGACATCCTTGTCGAGAAAGTATCCCAGGCCGGCCTCCCATTCAGTCACGTCGTAGTCCCACGGTTGTTCGACCTGCCCGAGGCGCGTGTCGCCGAAATGCAGGCCATTCAGCCGCACGGCTGCGTAGAGACGCGGTATCAGCGTGTATTTCCCTTCGATGAAGTACCCGAGCACCGTAAGATCGCGATCGCCTGTGTCGAACGGGACGGGCCACGTGTTGTACACCACCTCGCCCGACACCATTGCATGGCCGCGGCTGAACTCAAAATCCAACTCTGCGGCTCTCTGCTTGTACGCATTGACGTCGACGGGATGAGACAAGGACGGGGGAGCCTCATCCAAATAGGCGCCCCAGTTATATGCAGCCCCGAGAGTGAGACCGGTTATGGGGGTAATTGCCATGCGGATCACGATAGCGAGATCATTGTTGGAATTCGGACCTCCGTATGAGGTCGTACTAATTGTTCCGCTTGTGACTGCGATTGCATAGTCGATGATGTCAAATGATCCAAACACCTTTGCCCCCAGGTCATACAAGCCGAGGTAAGCAAGACGCATGCCAGTTCCTTGTCCGCGATTAGCATGCACTTCTGCCTCCGTCGGCACTTGATCGGGAAGCGCGGTACGATACTCGTAAATGAGAGGGAGACTGTACAACGGGTTTCTTCGAGGGTACCGGCGTTCACCGAGGTTGCCGAACGGCACATCAAACTTCCCGGCCTCCACGTTGAAATTCAGCGAAGTCAGATCGGTCAAACGAATCACTGCGTAGTCAAAAGCGATGGATCCATCACCGGAGATCCTGGCGTACCAGAATGTGGAAATATTGTCGGTAACCTGCCCGGTCAAAAAGAGATCGGCCCGCAACCCGAAAGATGGTCTCGCGCCGTTGAGCTCCCGTTGCGCCTGTGTGTGCGCGCTCCGGTAAAAGTGTGCTGAAGTCTGCCCGCCAAGACTTATCTGGCCCCTGCCCGGAGACGCTGCAAGGAGAAGCGCGACCAGCGCACAGACTGTATACTTGTTCATTTCGGGATCCTAGTGAATGAAATTGGCCTCGATTGAGTTTCCCGACTTCACCTCTATGGAACGACTGCCCGCCACTTCCCGATCGAACCACAGAACCAGCCTGTGTTTTCCCTCCGGGACGCCGGAAATGCTGTACTCACCATTGTCATCAGGTGTGGCGAAGAACGGATTCTGCAGCACAAGAATCGTGGCGCTCATGCTGGAGTGGATATCACAGTACACCCTTACCACACCCGGCCGGTCGAACACCACAGTTCGGGTATCGTTCTTCGGGTAGCGCCCGAGGTCAAATTCCTTCGGCTGAGAGTAAGAAAAGACGTTGTGAAAGAGATTGTCGCGATTGGGAAAACTCACTGTCGTGCCGACGAGAACGGGCAACACCTGAGGATGAAACTGAAGATCCTTCTGATCGAGCACCGGTACCACCACCGGCACAGGGTATTCCCCGTGATTCAACTCGTCACTGACCAGGTAGATAACAGCCCTTGCGGACAGCGGTGCCGGTGTTGTGCGCGCGCCGAGAGCCAAGTGAACTGCATCATGCTGCCGATGCGCGTCGTAACCTCCATGGAGGGTGCCCCCCGAAGACATCTCCTGCGGCGCATCGCCTTTTGTAATAGTGATCCTTCCATGGATTTCCGAAACGGAGCGGTTCACAACCCGGTCAGAGGAGTCTGCTCGCTGTGCGGAGGCGCAGAGAGGGACAAACAGGCACAGTATGAGAGAAAGGTGCATTGCCTGTATGTGCTGTTATGGCATAGAAATATGGTGTCATTAATCCAACAGAGAAGCAATGGTAGTGGTTCCTCGCGGACCCGTGCAATGTGTGGCATCTGTGCCCCATCTCCTTGAGTTTTCAGGCGCAAAGATGTGGCACGGACTCCCCAGCTGTGAAACCAACTCCCGATTTTCCTCGCCAATAGCGATACATACGGCCAACAGATTCCTGGCACATGGGTTGCAGTACTTGAGTCAATTCCATTTACATCGCACTCTTGGAGGATAGGTGACCATATGCAGATTGTAACGCCGCTTCGTGTGTACCAGCTCGTGGCTGTGCTGCTGCTTCTAGCTGCCGGAGGCTGTAAGGACCTCGGCGTCAATGAAATGCCATCGGCGGACAACGTCAGGATCGGTGTCATCCCACCGGCAACTGTGCTCGGCAAGCCCACGCATGAAGTGTTGCACATCATCTCAGCGAAACTTCTTCTCGATGACCTGTCCATCGTGGCATCGGGAACGGGTGATTCAGTGGCCCTGAAACGGGAGCAATTTGTGGTGGACCTTGACTTGAGTGTGCGCATGAAGGACCTCTGGGTCGGCCGGATCTCGCCGGGCGAGTATGAACGCATCCGTCTTGATATTCACCCTCCCGACAGGGGCGCGCAGGTGACCGATACCGTTTTCGTCGATGGGGGCAACGACACGTTGCGTTATTCGGTTGTCGTCAGAGGTCTGTATCACGAAACCCCGTTCGTGTTTCGTTCGCGAGAGTCCTTCCAGGAGGAGATTGTGTTCTCGGCACCCATCTCCATCTCGGGCTCCGGCGTAGCAAACCTCACGTTAAAAGTTGATCCGTATGCGTGGTTCACCGAGGGAGAACTGATTTACGATCCCTTCAACCAGGGGCAGAAAATCGAAGAGCGCATCAGGACTTTGATTCCGCTGGCGTTCCGTGACGATAACCGGGACGGCGAGCCCGATTGACGAATGCAAATCACACACATACATATCACATCATGGAGAAGCACATGCGACAGGCCCTTGTTATTGGAATGCTACTTGTGGCAGCGAGCGCGTACGCGCAAATCCAACTCGTTGCTGCGCTCACAGGCGATAATGAACCCACGCCCGTTGTCACTGCAGCCACCGGCACCGGATCGTTTGTCTTCAACGACGACCTGACCGAATTGAAGTATATCGTGAGCTACCAGGGGTTGAGCGGAACTCTAACCGCCGGCGGCCACTTTCATGTCGGGACTCCGGGGAGGTCCGGACCAATCGTGAAGGCAATTGCGTTGTCCGGTGATCCCGCATCCAACACTGTTTCGGGGACGTGGAAGGTCTCAGATGCATCGCAACCCCTCACACCAGCTTTGGTCGAATCCCTGTTGACCGGCCGGGTCTATGTCAACTTTCACACCGCCGCAAACCCGGGAGGGGAGATCCGCGGCCAGGTGACACTCGGGACGGCACTTCAGTTCATTGCGAACCTCGACGGGGTCCAGGAGATACCGCAGAATACCGAATTGGGAACAGGTACCGGTGTGTTTGTGCTCTCCACCGATATGTCTGAGATAGAGTACCATATAGCCTATCAAGGATTGACCGGGCCTCTCACTGCAGGCGGCCATATCCATGTCGGTGCGGCGGGTCGGTCCGGAGGCATCGTCAAACAACTTGCCGCAAGCGGAGATCCCGCATCGGGGTTGGTACAAGGTTCATGGCGTTCATCTGACGGTACCCAACCTTTTACACCTGCACTGCTGGACTCGTTGATTGCGGGCAAACTCTATGCGAACTTCCATACTGCAGCGCATGGGGGAGGGGAAATACGAGGACAGCTCCTGCTGGCGGGGGGAACCGGCTTCGCCGCAAAATTGGAGGCCGGCAATGAAGTGCCCGCAGTCATGGAGGATGGAAAAGGCATCGCCTACATCATTCTCAATGCCACGCGCACAGAAGCCCGGTATGCCGTCACCTATTTCGGTCTGACAGGCACGCTGACTGCCGGCGGACATTTTCACACGGGAACTGCGGATCGGACCGGTCCCGTCGTCAAAGGCATCGCGGTCAGTGGCGGGGCTGCATCGGCTACGTTATTAGGTTTCTGGCGGCGTGGTGATGCAACGCAGCCGCTGACGACGGCCCTGGCGGAGTCGATACTATCCGGCCGGCTGTACATAAATTTCCATACTGCTGCACATGGATCCGGTGAGATACGCGGTCAATGGGACATGACTACAGGCGTGGGTTTCAGCGTTTCCATGGATGGTGCTAATGAAAGTACACCGGTCGTCACGGCCGCGCGTTCGAGCGGCTATGCTATCCTGAATGGCGAACGACATGACCTGCGCTACCGTTTCACCTATCATGGGTTGAGCGGAACCCTGACGGCAGGAGGGCACTTCCATACAGGGGCACCCGGAGTTCCCGGTCCGGTAGTGAAGGCGATTGCGTCCTCCGGGGATCCGGCTGCAGGAACCGTAGGAGGTGATTGGTCCTCATCAGATGCAACCCAACCCTTGACGCCGGCATTGGCGGACTCCATATTGGCCGGAAAGATATACGCAAACTACCACACTGCCGCGAACCCGGGCGGGGAGATCAGGGGGCAGCTGGCGTTCCCAACGGATGCGGCGACAGGCGTCGATCAGGATGCCGCGAATACTCCGGCATCCTTCGCTTTGTTCCAAAACTACCCGAACCCGTTCAATCCCAGCACCACCATTGGCTTTCAACTGGCGGAAGCGGGTCCGGTGGAACTCACGGTATACAACCTGCTCGGCGAGCAGGTTGCCGAATTGGTGAACGAAGTGAAAGCCCCGGGAATGTATTCTGTGAGTTTCGGTGGGATTGCACTTGCGAGTGGCACATACTTTTATCAACTTCGAGATGGCCGCGGCCAGATGCAGGTCAGGCGCATGCTACTGGTGAAGTAGGTAGAGAACAGCGATGGTTTGTCTCAGGAATACTGGAATTCAACCATGAGGACAGCCAAGTTCTCCGGGCGCCTGATTGTGCTGATTCTGCCGGTCGTGATTTCCTTGCTCACAGGGTGCAAGGACGCAGGCACGGAGCCCGACCTGGGCTCCGTGCCTGATCCGCCGGCTGCGCCAAAGTTTTCAAGCGATGTGCTTCCGATTCTCACGAATAATGGTTGCACGGGGTGCCACGGTGGCAGCGGGAATCTTTTCGTGGGGACGGTGGCTCAGTTGCTCGCTGGCGGGGATCATGGACCGGCTATTGTTCCAGGGAACGCCGATAGCAGCAACCTCGTCAAGAAGTTGCTTGATCCTCCCCCGTTTGGGGCGCGCATGCCTTTTGGTGGAGCCAGGCTCCCTGACGCGTCGATCAACGTGATCAGAACCTGGATCAATCAGGGCGCTGCCAACAACTGATGCGGCATGTCGACCATGATACAGAAGAGGGGCTGACCTATGCGCAGTATTATCAAAAAAACAGCCATCGGAATCGCGGCGGTAGCGATCGCCATTCAGTTTATCCGTCCGGACCGCTCGAACCCTCCGATAGATCCCGCAAAAGACATCGTCGGCAAGCCGTATCTCTCTGCGAGTGTCCAGACGGTCCTTGAACGCTCATGCTTCGATTGTCATTCGAATCGCTCGCGTTGGCCATGGTACAGTGAGGTGGCGCCTGCATCATGGCTGGTTGCCGGTGACGTAAAGGAGGCGAGGGAACACCTCAATTTCTCGGAGTGGGAAGGATACAAAGTCGGGAGGCGCCTTTCGAAACTCGAGTCGATAATGGACCAGATGGACAAGGGCACTATGCCCCTGGAGACTTATCTTATCATGCATGGCGATGCCGCGCTCTCGACATCAGAGAGGGATCTTGTTTCAGGATGGGCGGAGGATCTTAGCGACAGCCTTGCGGCAACTGGCCAACAAACGAAAACAGATGACACGCGGAATTGACTCAATGAAGAATATACATGTGAAAGGGGTGTTTGGCCTTCTGTTTCTGGCGTTCATCGGCGCTATGCTGCCGCGAACCGGTGCGGAGGGAAACGATGTCTCATACAAAAAAGACGTCGTTCCGATTCTGGAAAAATACTGTCTCCCGTGTCATGCGGAAGAGAACTTCAATAAGAGCGAGTTGTCCCTGGATTCCTATGAGTTGCTCATGAAAGGAGGGGAGCACGGCGAAGCCGTTATCGCCGGCGATCCTGACAAAAGCAATCTGATCCAGAAACTCTCGAAGACACCTCCATTCGGCGATCGTATGCCCTTCTATTCGAAGCGGAAGAAGAAAACGACTCCGCCGGTGTATCTCTCCACCGGTGAGGTGAAGGTATTGTCGAATTGGATTTCCCAGGGAGCCAAGAACAACTAAACACCATCCTGGTCCGCTGCTCCCTTTCCATGTTCAACGAGCCCGACTCAGACTGACGGTTGGCTCGAGGATAGCTGTTGCTGCAAAACGGAGCACTCCATGCGAAGCCTGAGTGCTTTGACACTCCTCCTGGTGTGGGGCACGTGTGCAGTTTCTGCTCAGTGGTTCCAGCAGAAGAGCGGAACGACTGCTGATATCACCGCCATCGTTGCCCTCAGCAAAACGGCGGCCGTTGCATTCGCAAGAGACGGATCGATTCTCCGGACATCAGATGCCGGAGACACCTGGACCATCGTGCCGTTGCTCCCTCTGTTTTTCCATCCCTGGAATGCCGCATCATTATTCTCCGACTCACTGTCGGAGACGATTCGGGCTGGGTTCATCATTCGCTTGACACCGGAGCAACGTGGTCATCCGAACACATCAGCAAATGGCCTATACGGTCGTTGTTCGCCTGGAGGGGCGCGTACGTCCTGGGACTGCCACTATTTGCGCTAACACCGTACTCACTTTTTTCCTCGAGGGAGTTCCCCGCAGGCCCCTGGAGTGAGACCGTTCTTCAGTCTTTCACAGGTCTGGGATCTGAAGCATTCCAGGGTGAGTTTTGTAAGGGGGGCGGGGCGGGATTCATCGCGGGAGTGCAAGGCGATTTTCGTGCAGCCCCGGCAATTGTCCGGAAGTCTTTGTCGGATACAACATGGAAGACGATCTTCACCGCTTCAACCGTTGACGGGACGTTGCACGGCGTATCGGCACCATCGGCAAATGTCATTTATGCCTGTGGCGACCGGGGCATGATCTTCCGATCGACAGACGGGGGAGAAGGATGGTCACTCGCAGAAGTCCCGACGACCCGCCGTCTGAATGCGATTTCATTCTCTGATGAATCCCAGGGTTTTGCCGCAGGGGATTCTGGTACCATTCTGCACACATCGAACGGGGGGCTCACCTGGGCCGAAGAAGCAGACCCGTTGCCCACGGAGGTCCGGCTTTACCAGAATTACCCGAATCCTTTCAACCCGATCACGACCATCAGATACGAGTTGCCTGAATGGTCGAAAGTCACGCTGAGTGTGTTCGATGTGCTTGGCCGTGAGGCAATTGCATTGGTGAATGAGGGAAGGGAAGCGGGAGTTCATCAGGTAAGTTTCGATGGGAGTGGGCTCTCCAGCGGCATATACTTCTCCCGGTTAAGAGCGGGGGAATCTGTGCAGACGCGCAGGTTGGTGCTTTTGAAATAAGGACATTTGTCCTCCGTGTGGGGCTGGCAAGACATGTCAAGGATCTGAAAATCGGCGGGCCCTGGCATGAAAATGGCACTTTTCTTCCGTACATTGCCAGCGTACAGCTCATGACCTGACCATGCATCCCATATACCCGGGACCACTCCTGTGATGAGTATAAGGGTGAACCAAACCTCTATATGTAACAGGAATTCTTGTTCTGACACTTGTCTGCACAGCGTGGATTTCAGCGGGGGAGCATCTCCCCCGGAGTGGTGCGCTGCAGGATAGTATTGCGTGGGTCAAACAGGACCTGCCGATCCCCGGCGTCATCGCCGGCAACGCGATCTGGTTCGACTATAACAATGACGGTCGGCTGGACATCCTTATGGCGGGCATGTCTGAGAATGGCCCCGTCTCCGGCATCTATCGCAACAACGCCGAATCATTCTCCAATATCGAGGCACAGATCTGTCCGATCATTTCCGAGCGGGGACTCGCTTGGGCAGATATGGACAATGATGAGGACATTGACTTTGCCGTCCAGGGAGCGCTCGATACCACCCACAGTCAGCCGGCGTCGAAAGTGTACCGGAACGACAACGGCAAGTACGTCGATATCGGTGCCCAGCTCATCAACCTCTCCGGAGGCGCCGTGTCCTGGATTGACTACGACAATGACGGGCGCGTCGACCTGCTCATGAACGGTTCTCCGGATCTCGGGCAGTCGTTCGCTTCGAGACTCTATCGCATGATCAACGGACAGTTCTATGTAGATCCAATGCCTTTTCCCGGCGTGTGGGGCAGCGCGGTATCGTGGGCGGATTACGACAATGACGGATTCATGGATGTCGTGATCAGCGGGTATGGTTGGGGGGTCCAGACCCGCCTCTTCCACAATGCAATGTCGCGGGGCGTCATCAGTTTTGACGAAGTCTACCATCCGGTGAACGGCACCGCGGGATTCCGCGCTGTCAATTCCAGCGGGCTGATCTGGTTTGACTATGACAACGACGGCTTTCAGGATCTGCTTGTGACCGGAGCGGGTTACGGTGGACCTGTGGCAGCCGTCTACCACAACGATCAAAAAGGGGGCTTCACAGAGATTGAGACGTCACTCAAGCCGGTGTCCGTCAGTGCAGTTGCAGTTGGTGACTACGACAACGACGGGTTCGTCGATATTGCGGTGTCCGGAGGGGATGATTTCGGAACCGGATCCAATCCGACAACGAAGATCTATCATAATGAAGGTGATGGAAAATTCCTGGATATCGGTGCGGACTTGGAAGGGACCTGGTTTGGGTCGCTGGATTGGGGAGACTTCGACAACGACGGGAGGCTGGATCTGCTGGTCACCGGCGCAACGCTCCGCTACGGCCTGTCCCAAAGGACAACCGTCCAGCTAACAGTGTACAATGCTCTGGGTCAGCAGGTAGCGACGCTTGTCCAAGGAGAGCAAGGGGCCGGGTATCATGAGGTCACATTTGAGGCCTCGGGTCTCTCAAGCGGGGTCTACCTGTACAGAATGCAGGCAGGCACATTTGTGGAGGTCAAGAGGCTTCTGCTCGTCCGTTGAGCGCCAAGGTACTGTGTTCTTGATCCCGTTGGGTGACATTAGAGTCTGACTATTATGTTTGACGAAAAGCCCGACAATTACGTCCGGGAATAAGCCTGACTTCAAAGTCAGGCTTTTTTCTTTTTCTTGTTTTTGCGGGAATTTCCACGATAATTCGATTTTGATCCGGCCTATCCCCGTCAGATCGATCCAATTCGTATATTGGAATCGAGGTCTTCTTCTTCGCGTGGGGATGGCCTCTCCCCAGAGGACCATGTATCGACGACCATAACTGTACGGAGCCCCCATGAATACGAATGACGATCGACACCAGCCTGACATCACGCGCAGACGGTTTCTCCAGGTAGCCGCTGCTTCCGGCGCCGGGGCAGTCCTCGGTGGCAACGCCTTTGCAGAAACGTACTCTTCCCTGGGTTCCAGGAAGCGGTATGCAATTGTCGGGGTTGGTTCAAGAACACGTATGTGGCAAGCGGGTATCTACCGGATGTTTCATGATACGAGCGAGGTGGTGGGTTTTTGCGACACCAATCGCGGCAGGTTGAAGCTCTCCCAGGATTTCGCGAAAAAGGAAACGGGAGTAACGATCCCCGTGTTTGACGCGAAAGACTTTGACCTGATGATACGTGAAACGAAGCCTGATACGATCATAGTGACGACCGTGGATAGCACCCATCATCAGTACATTGTCCGCGCAATGCAGCTGGGCTGCGATGTCATCACGGAAAAGCCGATGACCAATACCGACGACAGATGCCGCCAGATACTCGAGGCGCAGAAGCGATACGGCAAGAAAGTCACCGTAAGCTTTAATTACCGCTATTCTCCCCCGCGAACGCAGGTGAAAGATCTGCTGATGAACGGGGTTATCGGCGATGTGCTTTCCGCGGACTTCCACTGGATGCTCAACACACACCACGGCGCCGACTATTTCCGGCGTTGGCACAGCATGAAACAGTTCTCCAACGGTTTAATGCTGCACAAGGCGACGCACCATTTCGACCTGATGAACTGGTGGCTTTCTGCGGTACCTGTCGCTGTCAGCGCAATGGGCAAAAAGGAGTTCTACATTCCGGAAATGGCGAAACGGTTTGGGCTGTCGAGCTATCACGAAAGATGCCGTACGTGTCCGGAAAAACAGAAATGTGGGTTCGAACTGGATCTCGCGGCGAATCCGAATTTCAAGGCTCTGTACCTGGACAACGAGCACTATGATGGGTACTTCAGAGACCGTTGCGTGTTCAGACCGGAGATCGACATTGAAGACACTATGAACGTGCTGGTGAAATACAGTACGCGTGCAACCATGAGCTATTCGCTCAATGCGTTCAATTCGTGGGAAGGGTACTACGTCATCTTCAACGGTACGAAGGGACGCCTCGAACACAAAATCGAAGAGACGATATATGTCGCAGGCGATGGCGGAGTCCAGGGCGGCATAAAAGCCGGAGGGGAATCTACAAAGATCTTCCCGATTCGGGGCGCGGGATACGATGTCACCGTGTGGCAGGGAGAGGGCGGGCACGGCGGCGGCGACGACCTCATGTTGAAGGATATCTTCAATCCTGGGAGCACACCCGACAAATACATGCGATGTGCCGATGAAAGGGCGGGATCGTACTCACTGCTCACAGGTGTCGCGGCGAACCACTCAATGGCAACCGGGAAAGAAATTGTCATAGATGATCTCGTGAGGAATATCGGGATGCCGGAATTTCCCGTGATGCCTTCACGCACAGACGCTGTCCCGATGCCTGATAAATCCATGTAAGCGCCGGTCCGGATCGCGGTCCCGGCACATCCTTCGCATCACCGCCAATAATCAGAAGACAACGTATGCAGAAATGTCTGCCGTGAGTCTGTATAACCGGACAAAAGACGCTGTGCGAAGGCTCATGCGCAGGAAAATCTCGCTTGTCGCGGTGACCGTTGCTGCAGCAATTGCCCTCCTTTACTTTGTAGTCGTCCTGCCTGCAATCCATCATCTGGAAAGATCAAAGTTGCCGGATTTGCCGGACTTTGCCGGTCAATCCAAACCGGTGATCGAGTACATCTACCGGATGAATAACGAAGCCCGGGAATATCCCGCATCAGATGAAGCTGTGGGCAGATTGGGGATGGCGTATCATGCGCATCTGTTTTATGACAATGCCCGGGCGAGCTACAGACGGGCCATCGAGCTGAATCCTGCTGAGTGGCGTTGGAGATACTATCTCGCACTGCTGAATGAGGACCTGGGCAACGCAAAGGAGGCCATTGACGATCTCCGCGCAGTAATCGAAAGGAACCCCGGGGCCGCGCAGGCCTGGTTCAGACTGGGGAATGCCTACATCAAAACCCGTTCATACGAAGAAGCCGGTAAGGCTTTTCAACAGGCTCTCCGATTGGAGGAAGCTGTGCGTGTTGGGCGCTCTGCAATCGGTGTACCCGTCGACAGGGGTTATCCGCTCACAACCTATGCGAAGTTGCAGGCGGCGCGCGTCCAGTTTCTGCAAAAGCACTATCTGGACGCGAAAGCATCTTTGACTGATTTGGTGGCGACGAGTCCTTCGTTCGGACCGGCTTACCGCCTGCTTGGGAGCGTGTACTATGAATTGGGAGATGAGGGGAAAACCGCCGAGTGCGAGGTGAGGGCCGATGATTTCGATAGCTATGTGCCTCCCGGCGATGCAATGTACGAAGCCCTCGTTCTCTGTTCCCGCAATACGGATTTCATTTCCAAAGAAATCGACCACGCCGTTAAACGAAGGGACTATGGCTGGACGGTCACACTCATCGATCATATCCTTGACTACAATCCCAATGACGGGGAGGCACTCACCCGGCGTCTGAAGCTGGTCCTCGATAGGGATCAGGGTGATGAAATTCAAACCCTCGTCACGGAATACTTCGAACGATTTGGTACCGATGAGATGAAACTCCTGGACATGGCGATATACCTGAGATACCGGGGTCAGTATGAATCGAGTACCGTGTTCCTGAAAAGGGTAACTTCCCTCAATCCTAAATCGACTGACGCTCATAAGGAGTATGTCGGGATCTTGAAAGCCTTCAAGCAATATGACACGGGAATCAAGTACTGTACTGAAGTGATCAACAATGATCCGAACAACTTTGACATGAGAGTCGAACTGGCTAATCTCCTCATACTCGACGGCAAAACCAACAGCGCGGTGGATCAGCTTCGGATAGTGAAGAAACTTCACCCGGATAGAGAAATTCTCTGGCTCATGTTGGGAAGACTGGCAAAACGAACCGGCGAAGTGCAGAGTGCCCTGCGGTATTACCGGAACAGCCTTACTGTAAATCCAGGCAATGTAACGACACAACTGGAGCTGGGTACTTATCTGATCGAACTGCGGAGGTGGGATGAGGCGGCAAGACAATTTCAGGCCTCATTGCATGCGTCTCCCAACAACATCGAATTGATGGAACAATTCGCGTGGATTCTCGCAACCTGCCCTGACGGGAGAATACGGAATGGAAACATGGCGTTGGAACTCGCCCACCGGCTAGCCTTGGTGAAGAAACGCACCTTTGAACAGGATATCAGATGCGGAATTGCCCTCGCGGCTGCGCATGCGGAGACCGGACAGTTCGGCCGGGCCATCGAAGTGGCAACCACTTACGTGGGCAAAACGAAAGCACATAAGCAAAAGGACTTCACACGGAAGCTGGAGTCGATGATACAACTCTTTGAATCCAGTAGACCGTACCGTCTTTGATTGGAAGGAGCTTCAACTATGCCTCGACTCTTTCGACGCTTCTACACAAGCCAGGAAATTGCATCACATGCCGGTGATCTCTCCCAACTGGCCGGTATACGCATGATGACCCTGTCCGAGGGGCAGGAGGACGGCGTGAGGATTGCCGATGTACGCACCGGGTCCGGACTGCGGTTCCAGGTCACACTTGACCGGGGAATGGACCTCTCTGTCGCGGACTACCGGGCCATCCCGCTTGCCTGGCGCGCACCCGTAGGCGATGTTCATCCGGCGTTCTTCGATCCTCACGGGCTCGGATGGCTCCGATCATTTCCCGGAGGATTGATGACCGGATGCGGGATGACTTACCTCGGGGCTCCGTGCGTGGACGAGGGTGAGCCGCTCGGTCTGCACGGTCGGCTTTCGCATCTCCCCGCCCGCGACGTCCGGCCGCGGACCGAGTGGGTCGGTGAGGAGTGCAAGTTCATCCTCGAAGGGACTATGGAAGAGTACCATCCATTCGGGGAGCACCTCACTCTGAGGCGCACGATTGAAACAACACTCGGCGAATCAATTATCGTGATGCGTGACACGGTGGTTAACGAGGGTGCTTCCAGAACGCCCTTCATGCTGCTGTATCACGTCAATGCCGGCTGGCCGGTGGTGGATGAAGGCGCGAGGCTGTTCCTGCATTCCCGCAAGACTCAGCCGCGGGATGACGTCGCGGCCCCAGGTCTCGACCGTGCGCAGATAATCGAGGCACCCCAGGCGGGCTACAAAGAGCAGGTGTTCTATCATGACCTCGTGGCTGATACCGACGGGCATGCGACGGTCATGATCCGGAATGACGAGCTCGATCTCGGTCTGTTTGTGCACTACCGGCAGGCGGAGCTACCCCGCTTTGCGGAGTGGAAGATGATGGGGGCGGGTACGTACGTGGTGGGCATGGAACCGGCCAATTGCGGCGTCGGCGGCCGTGCCGCCGAGCGGGCCCAGGGGACACTACAATTTCTGGAACCCGGCGAAGACCGGCATTTTGCCTTGCAGATTGGCGTGATCGAGGGCCACGCCGCGTTGGATGACTTCATTGTCAGCCACAACCTAGAATAGCGCCAGGGCGTATTTTCATCACGAAAATCAAGGCTACACATGAAGAAATCGATCGTCATCTTCGGAGCCTCCGGCGATCTAACCTCCCGCAAGCTCATCCCCGCGTTATACATGAATTTCCAAAAGAAACGCTTGCCGGCGAACACACAAATCATCGGGTTCTCCAGGCACCCGTTCTCCGACGACGAGTTTCGAACTAAGATGAAGGAGGCCTTGCTCGTCCACGTACCCACCGAGTTCGTGCTCGACGAGTGGGAAGCGTTCGCGCGGCTCCTGTTCTACCACCCTGGCCACGTGGAGAAGCTCAATGATTATCTCTCCCTCGCCGGAAAAGTAAACACCACCGACGGCGAGGATGCAGATGCACTCTTCTACCTGGCCATAGCGCCGAAGTTGTATCCCGTCGTGGTCCGGAAATTGGACGAGGCCCGTCTCCTGACGCCGATGGGCAACAAGGGATACAGAAGGATCGTGGTGGAGAAACCGTTCGGCAGTGACCTGGAAACGGCACAAGCCCTGGATCAAGAGCTGCTCAAGGTGGTCAGCGAAGACCAGATCTACCGCATTGATCACTACCTCGGCAAAGAGACCGTTCAGAATATCCTGGTCTTCCGTTTCGGGAACGCCATCTTCGAACCGCTCTGGAATCGCAACTACATCGAACATGTCCAGATCACCGTTGCGGAAACGGTGGGCGTGGAGCACCGTGCAGGGTACTTCGATCACACCGGCCTCCTCCGCGATATGTTCCAGAATCATCTTCTTCAGCTCCTCTCTCTCGTGGCCATGGAGCCCCCGGTCGCGATAGAAGCAGATGCACTTCGCGACGAGAAGGTGAAAGTGCTCAGGAGTATCCGCGATATTCCCGGAGAGCTGTCGGCGAGGTACACAGTGCGGGGACAATACCGCGGGTACCGCGCAGAGCCGGGAGTCGACCCGCATTCGAATACCGAAACGTTTGCGGTGATCCAGCTCTTTCTGGACAACTGGCGCTGGCAAGGCGTGCCGTTCTACCTCCGCTCGGGCAAGATGCTAAAGGAGAAGTCCACCGAAATTGTCATACAGTTCCGTCGGCCACCGTATCAGATGTTCGACATCCATTCGGGCTCGACCGAATTGTCGACGAACCATTTGAGCATCTCCATCCAGCCGGACGAAGGTATTCACCTGCGATTCATGACGAAGGTGCCTGACGGTGGGATGACCATGCTGCCCGCGGAGATGAACTTCCATTTCCGCGAAACATTTCACGAAACGCCGATCCCCGAGTCCTACGAACGGCTGCTGCTCGATGCACTGAATGGAGACGCCTCGCTGTTCGCACGTAATGACGAAATCGCGCTGGCATGGAGACTCATCGATGCCATCCGGCGGGGGTGGCAGGGAGAAACCGCCCCCGAACTGCAGATGTACGAGCAGGGATCCTGGGGTCCGTCGGACGCCGATCGACTGCTCTGGAAGGATGGACGTTGGTGGGTGCAGGATGGATCTCTCCACAAGACGGATGGGCACGGCGATGGGAGAGTCGTCACATGAGCGGTCGTCCGATCATCTCGGTGGCCAAGAACGCCGAAGGAATGAGTCATCTTGCCGCGGAGACGATCAGCGAGCTGATTGCCCGTTCGATTCACGCGCGCGGAATCAGTTGCGTCGCGTTGGCCGGCGGTGAGACCCCGCTCCGGGTGTACCAGATACTTGCAGCCGAACCTTTGCGGAGCACAATCGATTGGCGTCATGTTCATCTGTTCTTTGGCGACGAGAGGATGGTCCCGCCGGACGACACTGCGAGCAACTACGGGATGGTGCTCCGCGCATTGGTGAGCCGCATTTCAATCCCTGCAGAACACGTCCATCGGATCCGGGGGGAAATACCTGCCGCAGATGCCGCGAGAGAGTACGAGACTGAGCTCCTGAAGTGGTTTGGCGGAGATTTGCCGTGCTTTGACGTAGTGCTCCTGGGTGTGGGCGAGGACGGCCACACGGCATCTCTCTTTCCCGGCACCGCGTCACTCGGTGAGGCATCCAGAACAGCGATCGGCTATTTCATCCCCCAGCTCAACAGTTGGCGAGTGACACTGACGCTTCCGGTCTTTCTGAACGCACGTGACACGTTGTTTCTGGCGACGGGGGAGCGGAAAGCGCGCGTCGTGGCCAGGGTTCTTGAGTCAAAAGACCCACAGGCGGGCATCCCCGCCTCTATGATCAGGCCGTCGAAAGGGACGGTCCGGTGGATACTGGACGAGGAGGCAGCCTCATTGCTAGCCATTGCAGACGGCGGTCCGGAGGGCGCCGAAGATAGAGACCTCCTGAAACGCGGAGGAATGGGAAACAGGGGTAGGTAATAATTCTCAGCAACTTCTGCCATTGATGGAGGAAAATGCAGAACTGTACAGGAAGGAAAGAGAGCCCTGAATGGAACTGATGTATCTTCTCAAAGGCTTTCTCATTGGTTTCTCCCTTCCCATACCGATTGGCCCGGTGGGGATCCTTTGCATACGCCGGACATTGACGTCCGGCAGGCTTTTCGGCTTCCTGACAGGACTGAGTGCTGCGATATCGGATATGGTGTATAGCATCGTTGCAGCGTACGGGATTACGCTTGTGGCTGATTTTATCACCGAGAATCAGCACGAGATTCGTGTTGTGGGGGGTATTGTCCTGCTCATCCTCGGGTATCGCATGTTCCGGCCTGCGCCGGTAAAGGAGGTAGCAGTAAAACCGGCAGCTGCGCCTGCGCTCGCATTTTTCTCCACGTTCCTGGTCACCTTCACAAACCCGATGGCACTCTTCGCCTTCGCGGCTGTTTTTGCTTTGGTGGGCATCCAGGATCTTGTGTACAACCAGACCGCCGCTGCGCTGTTCGTTGCGGGCATCTTCATTGGTTCGCTCGGCTGGTTTGCATTGCTCACGTTCTTGACTCACCGCTTCAAGGAGAGGATTACCACGCGTGGACTGGCTATCGTCAATAAAGGGACCAGCACCGGAATGATTATCTTTGGCGTGGTGGCACTCCTAATCGGTCTGCGCGGGCTATAGCGCAAGAGCCCGACATGAATCGGGCTCTTGGTTGACGCTCCTTTGGATTAACAACACACGACATCTTACTCAAGCGGTATGAGGCTTTTATTCTGCGCCAGCCACTTTTCGAATGGCTGCAGCGACGGGTTCAATGACCGGGAGAAATCAATACTCCGGGCGGCACAGTATTCCTTTTCGAAATCGCGCTTTATCTGCAACATGTTGCCCATGTCGTCAGCACCCGGAAAGCCGAAGCTCCGGTACACATCAGGCGGCACATCATTGTAGCGCACCTCCTTGTTCAGGGCTTTCGTGAGCGCTTCGGCCATCTGCTTTCCGGAAAGATGTTCGCCTGCGATTCCCACGGTCTTTCCTATGAGTTCCTTTCCCCCCCGGAAAATCCCGTAAGCGCATTTGCCAATATCCTCCGCGGCAATCCCCGGCATCTTCTTGTCCCCAAGGGGAAATGTGATGGCCAGTTTGCCGTCAGGGCCTCTCTTCGGACCCGCGCCGAAATAGATGAGGTTTTCCCAGTAGAAGGATGTCAGCAAAAATGTCGTCGGGACTCCAAGTGCAGTGAACACTTTGTCCACTTCGCTCTTGCCGTCAAAGTGCGCGACCTTGAACCTACCCTGGAGCGTCGGCATCCGGTTATCGCTGAGCGGGACCCACTTGCGCGTGTCTTCGAACGTCGACCAGATCGCATGCTGAATTCCCTCATCCTTCGCCACATGTGCCATCGCTGTACCTTGCGTGATTTCCTTTTCGGCCGAAAGATGCGCCCAGAAAAACGTCACGCAATAGACGCCGTACGCCCCTTTGAAAGCCCGTTGCAGGGTCTCCGGCTCATCGATATTCGCGGCGACAACTTCGGCGCCTGCGCGTGCAAGAGCTCTAGCCTTATCCGAATTCACATTTCTCGTGATTGCACGTACCGCAAATCCACCGGCAGGGTCGTTGAGAATCGCCCTGGCGAGTCCGCCGCCCTGGAGCCCGGTTGCGCCAATCACAACGATGATCTTCTTTCCAGTCACGAGAATTTTCCTTTATCGCTGAGACAGATGAATGCCTTCTTATCATTTCAGAGGTTTTCATTGGCATGCAGCCTCAACTGAAGCCTGCGCCAATTTGAAGGCCTCCCTTTTTCAAACCAGTCGGCCAGGATGTTGGTTCCGTCCTTCCGTTGCGGCCGGCCTTAGAAGAGAACCGTGCAACCCGACGATCGCAACGTGTTTATCTGGTGCGCCGGTACGTTATTCCCGGCAATATTGACAAACTCCAGGTGTTCCAGGTCGAACAGCGCGGAAACATCGTCGATGTCGTTCATGGAGAGATCAACAATCCGCAATTGCGGAAGGCCGCGAAGTACATCGATGTACCCGATTTGATTGCGGGCCGCGTAGAGTTCGGTTAAACGAACCAGGGGCTGCAGCTCGGAGAGATCTGTAATGGCGTTGTCGGAGATGTCCACGACGGTTGCGTACACGCAATGTTCGATGCCGTCCAGGGAATTCAGGGCAGAGGCCGCCATGTCAATCTCCTCAAGATCCCTGAGGTAGAAGGTGGGCAACTCGACCGCAAGCGTCCCGTACTCCTTCAACTTGAGTGCATGGAAGAAGGTATGGTCGAACTCTTCGTCTCCGGGTTCAAACTGGGCATCTTCGAAGGTTTCGTTGTCTGATTCGCGCTCGGCGCCGAAGGCTTCTTCGCCGGGCTCGTATTCATACTCCGGCGTGAAATCGGGCGACTCGGTGGGCGCTGGAGGCACCGTGAGAAGGTCAATATCGTCGAGCAACAGGATATGCGAATATCGATGCAGCTCCGTCTCTCGCCCGGATGCATGGAACGTATCGATTTCCCGCCGATGGATCTCTCCTTTGTCCGGGTGGTACAGGACCACCAGCTGGGAGAAACACTTGCTGAGAGAACTGTCATCCACGGTCACGACACCTGAAACTCGATGGGCGATCTCCCGCAGTCTTGCATGGTCTCTCGAGCGATAGAGACGCAACAACGCAGCAGTGATGCGGTTCAGGTTCGCGTCGGCATAGGCGTTCTTCAGCTGAGTGTACAGATTCTTTTTCATTCCTTTCTCAGCCATTCTCGCAGCATTCTTGATAGAGATGTCATCTTCAGCTCAATGCCGAGGCGAACCCGCCTCAGGTTTGCACGCACGTCAGTCACCCCCGGGAGCTTCCGAAGGGGAATGTACCGATGCATGCACACAATTACAACGAATTTTGACCGGGTGGACCTCGCGATTTGTGAAAATTTGCCTTAACTTGCTCCGGGGTCCATGGCTCCTCTAGAACTAGTTGAGGCTTACTGCTATGAGCACGAGTCATCGGTTCTGCCGTGCGTTGATACACTTCGCGTTTCCTTTTGCTTTTCTCTTTTCACACTCTCTCAGCCAGTGGTCTACCGACCCATATCTCAATACCGGAATCTGCACTGAATCTCACAGCCAGGCTGAGCCGGCAATCGTCGGCGATGGGGCCGGCGGTGTCATCATCTCCTGGACTGATCTCCGCAATGGCATTGATTTCGACATCTACGCCCAACGAGTCAACGCGGATGGCGTGATGCTGTGGACGGTCGACGGAGTTCCAATTTCCACCGCAGCGGGGGATCAAACCACCTCGAGCCTCATCAGTGACGGTTCGGGAGGCGCCATCATTACCTGGCATGACCGTCGCAGAGGTGGTTCCGAGGTTGACATCTATGCTCAACGTGTCAATGGGTCGGGGCAGTTGCTGTGGAATACGGACGGAGCGGTGATTTCCAGAGCCGTGAGGTTCCAGATCTTTCCCAACATTGTCAGCGACGGCACGGGTGGGGCGATCATTGCCTGGGATGACTACCGCCGCGGTGTCTCCAGCTATAACATCTTCGCGCAGCGTGTCGATGCGGCAGGGATACAACAGTGGGACTCGAACGGTGTCGTTGTTTCCTCGGAAATCTCCGCCCAGGGACCGCCCCCATTGGTGAGCGACCTTGCGGGAGGTGCTATCATAGCCTGGAGCGCAGAAGCCGGGGGAAGCGTATCCGACATTCGTGCCCAACGGGTCAATTCACTTGGGGCTGTGCAGTGGGATTCAAACG